>OIYE01000068.1_pt1 | contig 99470 bp, 104 predicted proteins | sample 1588091 | NCBI WGS metagenome assembly OIYE01 (sample SAMN03283265) | human gut metagenome | biome: human-associated habitat; material: feces | host: Homo sapiens | place: USA | collected 2013 | reverse complement strand
TGATAATAAAATATAACAATTATTAAATTCCTTGGAATACATGAAATCTCAATTCAAGTTTGTGTAACTGAAACTAGAGCAACAGCCACAAATTGATGTTTTAGTTTTTATAGACGATAATACAAGAGTATGCCTATCTCTGCCCCTCCTTCGTTAAATAATGCACACCCCCGTCAGTAGTCTGAACCCCCTTAACTGACTACGATTTGACTACTACACATTGCTTTGAATTGCACCATTTTGAAGTATTTTGTAAAAAGTGTAGTTATAAACAAGAAAAAAGATGATGCCCGGAAAAGCCGATAAACCAACGCAAAACTCGGCATTACAGGGTATTTCAGAACAGGAGAATTTTATGATTAGAGTACTTTTTATCTGCCACGGCAATATTTGCCGCTCGACTCTTGCTGAGAGTGTATTCACCCACAAAGTAAATTCCCTCGGCCTTGCCCACAATTTTGAAATCGACAGCTTCGCCACCAGCCGCGAGGAGATCGGCAATCCGCCGCACTACGGGACAGTCAATAAACTGCGCGAGGAGCACATTCCGCTCGTGCCGCATCACGCAAAGCAGATTACATGGAAGGATTACGAGCGCGCCGACTACATCATCGGCATGGATACCGCGAATATCCGCAATCTGAACCGGATGCTGAAGAATGATCCGGATGGAAAGGTTTACAAATTTCTTTCCTTCACCGGTTCCGGCCGCGATATTGCGGATCCGTGGTATACGGGAGATTTTGAGGCGACGTACCGCGATGTCGTGGAGGGATGCAACGGCTTTCTGGCGTATCTGCGCCGGGAAGGAAAAATCTGAAAAACAAAAAGCGCCGAAAACAAGGCCAGTGCCCATTTGCAGAGAATGCGGCACTGGCCTTTTACTATAAGAAAATCCTATAGCCACTCCAAAGAATTAGCAATTAGACGTAACCAGACATATATGGTATGATAACCGCATAGAAAACATAGCGAAATAATAGGAAAACAAAAGCTTTCTTATTTGAAAATTCATTCGATAGAACACGCGAAAGAGAGGCAGAAAATCAATGGCGAATTATGATTATGAGATTGTAAATGGAAGAAAAATCCGCGTAAGACCAAAAGAAACCGTATCAGAGATCGACAAAAACGGCTATTTCCGCAGACAGCCGAATCACTTCACGACTCCGTTCGGCGACGGTGAAAACGATCTGAAGGCAGAAGGTAATAAGAGATACCGTCTCGTCTGGGCAAAGCTGTGCCACTGGTCCAACCGCGCGGCGATCGTAAGAGAGCTGGAGGGCCTGGAAGATCAGATTTCCGTCAATATGGTAGAACATGCCCCGCATGGGAAAAACCTTGGCTGGGAATACGTTTACAATGAAAACAACATCGACCCGGTGCTCGGTGATCAGTTCCTCTCTGAGGCGTATTACCGTGCTGATGATGATTACCAGGGAAGAACGACCGTTCCGGCGCTGAGCGACACAACGACGGGAAAGGTAGTCAACAACGATTACAACTGGCTGACCACTTATTTCGAGGTCAACTTCCGCCCATGGCACAAAAAAGGCGCGCCGGAGCTGTATCCGGTGGAGCTGCGGGAAGAGATTGACAAGATGAATCTCTGGCTCTTCGATAATATCAACAACGCGGTATACCGCAGTTCTTTCTCCAGAAGCAACGAAGGCCATTTCGACGGTGTGAACACCTTCTTTGCAGATTTTGCCGTGCCGCCGGCAGACGCCAAGGGAAGAATTGAGGGAGAGGAAGACGGCTTCCGCGCCAGCACACACTACGATCTGGCACTTCCGAAGATTGACTGGGATGCACAGTGGAAGGTTTCGACCGAGCGCGCCTACCTGTCCTCAGACCCGACCCATCCGATCTATCTTGGAAACAACCGCAGATTCGACATCGACCCGACCTGGTACGATCTGGGCGCAGAATCTCCGAAAAAAGAGGAGAAAGAAACGCCGCCGTCCTGCGGATGCTGCTGCGGCTGATCAAATCATAGATAAAAAATAGAAAACACCGTTTCAGAGGCAGATTTCCAAAAGGAAATAAACTTCTGAAAAGGTGCTTTTTTTCCGACGCACAAACTGCAAAAGGAAAGGCATGAAATCCGCTTATCGTCCGAAATGGAAAAATCCCTTTTTCTCATACGGCTCACTCGTATACGAAACCAGCTCATATCCGATGTCCTTGATCTGCTGTTTCAGATACGGAATATCGAGCGGCGCTTCGCTGATGACAACGGTCTCGCCGTTTTTTGCAGAAGAGTTTACTTTTTTTGGAGAGCAGCTCTTGCGGACTACATCGTTCATATGGGATTCGCACATGCCGCACATCATACCATCAATTTTTAAGACTGTTTTAATCATACAATACCTGCTTTCTTCCGGGAATACAGCGAAACGAAAGCGTGCCGGACGGTATTCCTGGAGTTTGATGAAAAATTTGAAATCACATACCCTATCGGGGTATCTAAAATATAGCGCGGATGAAAAGAAATGTCAATAAGCTGATAAAATATGATAATTATTATCATTTAAGAAGGAAAAATACGGTCATGGAAGGGCGATTCTCCGGCAGAACATGGAAACTTGCCGGAATCGCAAAGTTCGTGTTACAATTGGGACAGCAGAGCAAAACAAGAGAGGAGACAAAAATATGCTCTCACAGATGAATTACCGAAAAGAAACACAGCCCCACGGTGATGAGCTTTTTCCGCTGAGCATTCACGTTTTCGAGACAGACCTGCAGAGTACCGTGCGGGTGTACTGCCACTGGCATGAGGAAGTGGAGCTCTTTTATGCAGTAAAGGGCGAAGCTGTTTTTCATATGGATACCGAGACCTTTCTCCTGCGGGAAGGGGAGACCGCCTTTGTCAATGCAAACCGTCTGCATGAGGTAGAGGGAATCGACGGACAGGAATTTACGTTTCTTGCCGTTGTATTCCAGCCGCGTTTTCTGTCCGGCACATCGCTTGACCGGATCCAGCAGCAGTATATCGAACCAGTGCTGTCCTCCGAGATCCGTTTTCCATCCAAGACAGAGCGGGGGACACGCCTTGCAGAAAAAACGGCACAGGCCATGCAGGAGATCCGAAATCTGCAGGAAAGAAAAGAACCGGGCTGGGAGCTGCTGTTAAAAGCGGAACTTCTGAAAATCTGGCAGGGATATTACAGTGCGGCAGAAAAGAACGGCGGAAAAACGGATGCCTCGACGAATTACCGTGTCAGCAGAATGAAAGAGATCCTCACATACATGAATGCTCATTTCTGTGAGGATCTCGAAATCGCGGAACTGGCGAGCCAGTTTCATATGAGTGAGAGCGCTTTCTGCCGCTTCTTTAAGTCGATTATGCATATTTCCGCCGTGACGTATGTCAATAACCTGCGGATTGCCGAGAGCTGTCGGCTGCTGCTTTCCACCGAGGAGGCGATCAGCAAGATTGCGAGCGACTGCGGATTCCGAAATATCAGCTATTTTAACCGCGTCTTCCAGGAACGCATGCACCAGACGCCGGGGCAGTTCCGCAGTTTATCCGCAGAAAACCGTACTGCGATATAAGATTCGGAACTTATGCAGGCTTCTGCGATCGAAATGCACGCCGCAGGAAGAAAAGTCCGGTCATATCAGCCAGTGCCCAGCCGATCGGAATAGCGATCCAGATTCCGGCAACGCCAAGCGCCGTGGCGGAGAAAAGGTATGCCAGCGCCACACGCATGCCAAGCGAAATGACGGTCAGAACAACCGACATCTCGGCGCGTTTGACAGCGCGGTAATACCCGTACAGCAGAAACAGCCATCCGATGCCGAGATAGAACGAGCCTTCCAGCCGCAGGTACTGTACGCCGATCGCGATGACCTCCATTTCTGATGCTTTCACGAAAATCTGCATCAGCGGATGCGCGAACAGATTGACAAGCAGAGAAATGACGATGGAAAAAGCAGCGCTCAGTGCAAAAGCATCTTTCGTGCCGCGCCGGATCCGCTCGTGATTTCCGGCCCCGTAATTCTGTGCGGTGAAAGTGGAGTAGGCATTTCCGAAATCCTGCACCGGCAGATAGGCAAAGGTATCAATTTTCACCGCGGCCGCAAATGCCGCCATGACCGCCGGACCGAAGCTGTTGACGAGCCCCTGTACCATTAGAATGCCGAAATTCATGACCGACTGCTGAATGCAGGTCATCGAAGAAAGATTCAGAATCTCTTTTAAAATGGAATGGCTGAAACGCCATTCTTTTTTTGACGGCAGCCACATGCGGCAGCGGAGCAGCACATAGAGCAGAATACCGACGGCGGACACATACTGCGCAAGAACCGTAGCGAGCGCCGCGCCTGCGATGCCGAACGGCAGTACAGCGACAAAGAGCAGATCCAGTGCAATGTTCAGCACAGCAGAGACAGCGAGAAAAATCAGCGGCACAGAAGAGTTTCCGAGCGCGCGCAGCATACAGGAAAAGAAATTGTATACGGATGTTGCAATAAGGCCGGCAAAGATAATCAGAAGATACGTCCGCATGCCGGGACGGACTTCATCCGGGACGCGAAGAAACGTAAGGATCGGCTCGATGCCTGCATAAACAGCGAGATTCAGCACGAGCGTAACGGCAAGGATCAGCAGAAACGCGTGGAGAATCGAAAGTTTTAAAGAAGAAAGATCTTTTCGTCCCTGATAAATCGAAAAGAGCGCACCGGCGCCCATCGACAGGCCGAGAAAAATGGAAGTCAGAAACGTCATCAGCGTATAGGAGGAGCCGACGGCGGCGAGCGCATTGCTTCCGAGAACGCGTCCGACGATCAGGGTGTCGGCAATGTTGTAAAACTGCTGCAACAGATTTCCTGCGATCATCGGCAGGGCAAACAGGATAAGAGAGCGGGAGATTTTCCCGCGGGTCAGATCGTAATACATAAAGAAACTTCTTTCCGAACATAATTATTAATATTATAACATAAAAAATCAAAAAATGTCAATTTGCAGGATGAAGTGTACAAAAGTGCAATTGTCAGAAAATTTCGAAAAATCGAAGTTTATAAAATTTTTACAGATTTTGGGACATGTTCTGTAAAAAAACGGAAGATTTTCAGTTGATTTTTTTGGCCTTTTATGTATAATTAGAGTAGAAGAGGCCGGCTGGTCCGGTTTCTTCTAAAGGATACCTTCAAATTTTTGCATTCTGCAGAATGAAGTAGTATTACTATCAAAGGAAAGAGGTTAATTACAAGATGGCACAGATCGATTTAACAAAGTATGGCATCACCGGTACCACAGAAATTGTGTACAACCCTTCTTATGAGCAGTTATTTGAGGAAGAGACAAAACCAGAGCTGGAAGGCTATGAAAAAGGCCGGGAGACAGAGCTTGGTGCAGTTAACGTTATGACCGGTATCTATACAGGCCGTTCACCGAAAGACAAATACATCGTTGTGGACGAGAATTCGAAAGATACTGTATGGTGGACTTCCGATGAGTACAAAAACGATAACCATCCGGCAACCCAGGAAGCATGGGCAGCAGTAAAAGAGATCGCAAAAAAAGAGCTCTCCAACAAAAGACTGTTCGTTGTAGATGCATTCTGCGGTGCAAATAAAGATACCCGTATGGCTATCCGCTTCATCGTTGAGGTAGCTTGGCAGGCACATTTCGTAACTAACATGTTCATCAAACCTACAGCAGAAGAGCTTGAGAACTTCGAGCCGGATTTCGTTGTATACAACGCATCCAAAGCAAAAGTTGAGAATTACAAAGAGCTGGGTCTGAACTCTGAGACAGCAGTAGTATTCAACATCACAAGCCGTGAGCAGGTTATCATCAACACATGGTACGGCGGAGAGATGAAGAAAGGTATGTTCTCCATGATGAACTACTATCTGCCGCTGAAAGGCATCGCTTCCATGCACTGCTCTGCAAACACAGACCTGAACGGTGAGAACACCGCAATTTTCTTTGGACTTTCCGGAACAGGAAAAACAACACTTTCCACAGACCCGAAACGTCTCCTGATCGGTGATGACGAGCACGGCTGGGACGACAACGGAGTATTCAACTTCGAGGGCGGCTGCTATGCAAAAGTTATCAACCTGGACAAAGAGTCTGAGCCGGATATCTACAATGCAATCAGACGTGACGCTCTGCTTGAGAACGTTACTGTTGATGCAGAAGGCAAAATTGACTTCAATGATAAGAGCGTAACCGAGAATACTCGTGTATCTTATCCGATCAACCACATTGAGAACATCGTTCGCCCGATTTCTTCTGCACCGGCAGCTAAGAATGTTATTTTCCTGTCCGCAGATGCATTCGGCGTACTTCCGCCAGTATCTATTCTGACACCAGAGCAGACTCAGTACTACTTCCTGTCCGGATTTACTGCAAAACTTGCAGGAACCGAGCGCGGAATTACCGAGCCGACTCCTACCTTCTCTGCATGCTTCGGCCAGGCATTCCTGGAGCTGCACCCAACCAAATATGCAGAAGAGCTTGTTAAGAAAATGGAGAAGAGCGGAGCAAAAGCATACCTGGTTAACACAGGCTGGAACGGAACCGGAAAACGTATCTCCATCCGTGATACCCGTGGAATCATCGATGCAATCTTAAGCGGTGCTATCAACGAAGCTCCGACGAAGACTATTCCGTACTTCAACTTCGAAGTTCCGACTGAACTTCCGGGCGTTGATCCGGCTATCCTGGATCCTCGCGATACCTATGCTGATGCTTCCGAGTGGGAGACAAAAGCACTGGATCTGGCTGAAAGATTCATCAAGAACTTTGCAAAATATGAAGGAAACGCTGCTGGTAAAGCACTTGTTTCCGCTGGTCCGCAGAAATAAATTTTCTGAATTGATCGAAAGGAAGCCCCTGACATGAAAGTGTCAGGGGCTTTCTTTTGTGAAAATATCTGGAGAAATAAAATAGTTCCCTACCCGAAAGTACAGACTGATGGGACAGGAAACTATTTTACAGCACACCCCAAAATAATGCAAAAAATTTCAGCACCACAGAGCGTGAATTGTTGCGTCACTGGTTTTCGCCGTACCTTGATACGCCTTCAAAATAGAAAATAAGGCAGATCAGCAGGACAAGAGCAGTTCACGTACCATTTCTGCATCAAAGGCAACAGAGGAAACATGGTTGACTTCTATCTGATATAACGCATTTGCTGCGATATGCTCAGCAGCCTGCTCAAGATCACGAATACCGCTTGTGTTTTCGTGGCAGGAGATTACGGCATCGAGTCCTTCCGACGTCAGAATGCATTCCTTTTCTTTCATACCGATACGTTTTAACACCTTTGGAAGTGCATAGCGGGAGAAAATGATTTTCTTTTCTTCCGGCGTGTAATCCGGAATTTCAATCACAGCGAAGCGGGACATCAGCGGAGCACTGATCTGGTCCTTGTCGTTTGCGGTTGCAATCGGGTATACACCGACGGTCGGGATCATACATTCGATATAGTTATCGGTAAAACCAAGATTATCAAGAAGGGTCAGCAGAACATCTGCCGGGTTTCCGTTTCCTTTGCCGGAGGCAGCCTTGTCGAGCTCATTGATGATAAAGACGAGGTTGGATTCACCAGCCATGGAAAAAGCATCCATGATGATTCCCGGTTTTGCGTTTGCGTAGATGCGGGAACTTCCGGTCAGCTGTTCCGGGTCATTAATCGAACTCATATCGAGTGTTGTCCACGGTAGTTTTAAGATACGCGCAACGGCATAAGCAATCTGCGATTTTCCGGTTCCGGCAGGACCGATCAGTAACAGACCATAGGCCGGCAGTGTATGAGTCCGGTTAATCTGAATGATGGTTTCGATAATTCTCTGCTTCACACGTTCCATGCCATATAGTTCTTCATCGAGGATCCGGCGTGCTTCCACTGGATCAATGGCTTCAAAATAGTTGCTTTTCCATTGAATATTCATCATCATGGAGAGGGCGCGCTGTGCGTGGCGACGTTCTTCGGGAGAGACTTCGTGGGAACGGGCAACAGCGAGGTTTCGACGAGCCCAAAGGCGGATATTGTCCGGCAGCGTTCTTCCAGCACAGTTCATAAAATCAGTGATGGATTGGATGCTGGTGAGCTTCATGCTGTCACCGGTTTCCTCTTGATCCTCATCCTCAACTTCTTCTTCCGGTGCATTGCTGGCGAGGAGACGCTCAATCATAAACTGTAAAAATCCATCCTCAGCCGAAAGCTTTGCGCCGCCACCGAAAGCGATCTCGCGGATTTTGTAAACTGCATAACCGTCGGATGTTTGTGTACCGGAAAGGCGGACATTGATATGATTTTCGCCAAGCCATTTTAAAAGACTGACAAAACGGGCATCGATCTGGAGAATGTCGGCGATGAAGGTTTCTTCTTCCTCTTTAAATTCGAACGATGTCCGTTTTGCCGGGTTTGTGAAAATACCGCAGGGATGATGCGGGAAGGCCTTCTCTTTTGTATCCAGAATTAGGATCGGCTGATCCGGAGAAGTAAACGGTGCGTTTGTGCGGAAAACAGTATACGTACATTCGGAAACTTTTGCTTTTTCCGGGGAATTGCTGAAATCAAAAACGGGCATGACAGAACCTCCTAATAAAATAAGTGCTTATCGGTACAATAAAAACAGTGTAGCACGAATTAAAAAATCCTGCAATCAATATGCAGAATTTTGTATTTTTATGCTATGAAAATATTGGGCAAGCGGATATTCGAAATGGAAGCAGGGGACTTACTAGATTCGGTTAAATTTTCGGAAGGCATAAAAAAGCCCTCCGGGCAGGATCACACTGCGGCGGAGGGAAATTATGTCATCAAAGCAAGCTGTCGTAAGAAAGAAGCTCGCAAAACGGGAATCTTTCTTACACTGAAAAAGGAATGGCATCAGGAAACAGCGTTGGTTTTGGAAAAGCCCGGAAGCTGTACCAGCACGATCGCTGCAAACATCAGAATACAGCCGGAGAGCTCGCGACCGGAGAGTGCCTGATGAAGGAAAATCCAACCGGCGAGAACGGAAAAAACGGATTCCAGGCTCATCAGCAGAGAAGCCATGGTGGGATTTAATCCTTTCTGCCCGATAATCTGCAGGGTATAGCCGACACCAGAAGAGAGAATTCCGGCATAGAGAATCGGTATCCAGGCGTGCAGAAGGTTGGAAACGTTTACGGTTTCAAAGAGGGCCATACAGACAGCTGACAGGATCGAACAGGTAAAAAACTGAATGCAGGACATTTTGATGCCGTCGACAAGCGGAGAAAAATGATCAATAACCAGAATATGTATGGTAAATCCGAGCGCACAGGCAAGCACAAGAAGATCACCCTTCTGCAAAGAGAAGGATCCGTCTGTCATGCAGAGCAGATAGAGACCGGCAACGGCAATGAGAACTGCGAGCCAGACCTTCGGTTGTACTCGTTTTCGGAGGAACAGGCCGCAGACCGGAACAAGGACGATGTAAAGTGCAGTGATAAAACCGGCCTTTCCGACGGTTGTGTACTGGATGCCGATCTGCTGCAGGGTCGAGGCGACAAACAGTGCGATGCCGCAGAGAATACCGCCCGCCCAGAGCGTTTTTGACTGTGTGCCATTTTCTGACGAAGCATCTGGAGGTAGGGTTCGCTTTTTACACGAGGAGAAAAAGACAATCAGCGGAAGAAGCGTAAGTCCGCCGAGCAGGTTTCGTGCCGCGTTGAATGTAAAAGGTCCGACATAATCCATGCCGGTCTGCTGTGCGACAAAGGCAGAACCCCAGATCGCAGCGGTCAGAAGCAGAAGCGCTGACTGTCGGTACTTATGAGAAACAGTATTCATAATAGAAAAAACCTCCTGAAATTGATACGATATTCATCATAGCACAAACAGATGGAAAAAGCGAACGGAAAAATGTCGGAAAAGACGGAAAAATGGTACAAATAATCATAATGACGAAACAGTGCAGATATTGCGAAAATGGATATGTGAAAAATGAGCAGAACAAAGGAGATTAAAAAGGGAAAAACGAGCAATTCAACCAACACAAAACAAAAAAAGAACACCAAAAACAAAAAATAGACACTGTTTTTCTAACAGCCTTTGTGTATAATGAACTCATCAAGCAAGAACGAAAACCTTAAGGAGGTAAAAAGTATGAAAAAGCGTAACATGAAAGTCCTTGCACTGTTAATGACAGTGACAATGGCAGGAACGATGCTTGCTGGATGTGGAGACAGCGGAAGTACAAGCACCGGTTCATCCGGAGGAGCAACAGCATCCTCCAGCGGAACAGCAGATGCATCAAGCGATGCCACAGCAGCATCTTCCAGCACAGCAGATGCTTCCAGCGAAGATACCACAGGTTCAGATGATGTGGTAGGAGAGCTTCCAAGAAATGAAACTCTTTACTTCGCAGGACAGCAGTGGGGTACCGTCAACGATTACAACCCAATGTCCGCAAACTCAAACAATGCAATGGTTATAGCACAGGGCGATGCTTCACGTGTACTTGTTTATGAAACTCTTTATATGTGGAATCCACTGGATGCAAAAATGTATCCGTTGCTTGCAGACGGAGATCCAGTATGGAACGACAATCGTACCGAGATCACAGTGAAAATCAAAGCTGACGCAAAATGGAATGACGGCACACCGGTTACTGCAAAAGATGTAGCAGCTACCTATCATGCACATGTAGATTACAATTCTTCTACCGGCGCTGAAATGAAGAGCTACATTGCAGATGTTGTTGCACAGGATGACAGTACCGTAGTCTTCAAACTGACAACCGATGACTCCGGCGAAGCAGTTAACCCGGTTCTTGCGGAAAGATATCTGCCGATGCTCTACATCATGCAGGAAAATTATTTAAAGACCGTAGCTGACAGAAACAACAACGATGCTGAAGCAATTAAAATGGATAAGATGGACGATCTGGTAACTTCCGGACCGTACAAAAAATACTTTGACAATGACCAGAACGTAGTTCTGATCCGCGATGATAATTATTGGGGACAGGCAGATTCCATGTGGGGTAAGCTTCCGGTTCCGAAATATATTTCTCACCCGATCTTTAAAGATAACGCAGCAGCTACCACCGCATTCCAGAATGGTGATATTGATGTGGCACAGATATTCATCACAGACCTTCAGAAATTGTGGTTAGAGCAGGATCTTCCGATTTCTACCTATGTTGATGAAGCACCGTATCAGCTGTGTATGACAATGCCTACCCTGTTCTTTAATACAGAAGTAGAAGGACTGGATCAGGTAGCTGTTCGTAAGGCAATCGCTATGGCAGTTGACTACGATCAGGTTATTTCTTCAGCAATGTCCGGACAGTCTCCTACTTTCGCAGATGTTCCGCGTTCTGTCATGAACCCGACCGATGCTGAGCAGGCTATGGTGGATCAGGATGCCTTAAAAGAGTATCAGTGGTCCAATGCCGATGTAGAAGGTGCTAAGAAGCTTCTGGACGATGCCGGAATCGTAGACACCGACGGAGACGGAATCCGTGAGTACAACGGAAAGAACCTTTCCTATAAGGCTGAGTGCCCGACAGGATGGTCTGACTGGAATGCAACCCTTGAAATCGTAGCAGCAGCAGGAAAGAATATTGGTATCAACATTGAGACCTACTTCCCGGAAGCAGCAAACTACAGCACGGATTACAGTACCGGAAACTTCGAAATCACCATGCAGTCCGGCCCTGGTACATCGGTTGCCAACCCGTACATGAGATGCCGTTTCTTCATGAGCTCTGATTACAACGATCTTGAGGTTAACTTCAGTGGTAACTTCGGTCATTATCAGAACGACCGTGTAGATGAAATCCTTGCAGCAATTCCTCATGAGACCGATGATGCAAAACTGAAAGATTACTATACAGAACTTTCCAAGATTATGCTGGAAGATTGCCCGTGTGTACCGCTGATGTACAGACCGCAGGTATTCCACGAAGTAAACGAGTCCGTATGGACCAACTATCCGCAGAAAGACGATGGAACCAATGTTCCTCCGATGGACTGCACCGATGGTTATGGCGTAGCAGCACTGTACAATCTGGAACTGATTGACGGCTGATTTGCCAAACAGAAAGAAAGCACACACTGAATTGTAACAGAGGCGGCCGGAGCCGGGGTGCTCCGGCCGCTTTTACAAAATCAGAAGGAGGGTTCCTCTATGAAAGGAATGAAAAAGTATTATACGCAGAAGATCATGTGGTATCTTTTGACGTTAGTCTTTGCAGTGCTGCTGAACTTCATTCTTCCGCGTCTGATGCCGGGCGATCCGGTTTCAACTATTGCGTCCAAATCGGTAGAAGGTATGACCGATGCGACTGCAATTCAGAAAGTATATGAAGACTATGCAGCGAAATTTGGTATTAACAAACCAATGTATGTCCAGTTTTTTACTTGGGTAAAAAATGCACTTCGCGGTGATTTCGGCATTTCTTTCAGCCAGTATCCGCGTACCGTATCCGATATTATTTCCAGTTCGGTTCTGTGGACCATATGTTTACAGCTTCCGGCCATTATTGTTGGATGGATTCTTGGTAACCTGCTTGGTGCAATTGCAGCTTACATGAAAGGTGTTTTCGACAAGGCAATCCTTCCGGCATTCCTGTTTATCAGTAACGTACCTGCCTTTGGTATGGCAACCGTACTTTTATTTGTTTTCTCACTGAAATTACATATTGCACCTGCAGCAGGCGGCTATGCGAGCAGTATGATTCCGCATATGAGCCTTGCTTTTATGAAATCTGTGCTTTCACATTACCAGTTGCCGTTCTGGTCTATCGTAATCATCACGATCGGCGGCCAGGCTATTGGTATGCGTTCAATGTCAATTTATGAATTGAATGCCGACTATGTAAAATACAGTCGTTTCCTTGGAATCAAGGATCATACGATTGTGAAATATGTGTTCCGTAACGCAATGCTTCCGCAGATCACCGGTCTTGCAATGTCCCTTGGTACCATGATAGGCGGTAACCTGGTAGCTGAGATGGTATTCAGTTATCCGGGACTTGGAACAACGATGCTCTCAGCAGTTACCGGCCAGGATTATCCGTTGCTTTCTGCCTGTACGTTAATCATTACTATCATGGTTCTGCTGGCCAACCTGCTTGTTGAACTTCTGTATGCAGTCATTGACCCACGTGTCAAAGCATCCCAGCAGGATTAGAAAGGAGAATACGCTATGAAAAATACAATCAAACAGATTTTTCATTCAGGAAAATTCGTGACAGGATTTGTAATCTTCTTGGCAATTCTCCTGACTATTATCATCTATCCGCTTGTTGTGGCAAAAGATCCGCTGGCAATGATCGGAAACGGAAACTTTTTCAAACCGGGTACCTATCTTTCGATTCAGGACACCGTAAATTCCGGCAAAACGTATAAGATGAATGTTGATGCAACCGCATCCATCGTTGAAAGCAAACTGACAATGGACAACCGTTCTATGATGGCAGAATGGCTGGAAAAATACGGCGGTGTAGATGCCAGTGAAATCGATGTTACCGATGCAGAAGGTCTGATTGCTCTCTGGGAGGAAAAATATGACCCAAATGCAGAACAGAAAGGCCTTATCGCAGCAAAAAAGAAAAAATGTCAGCGTCTTGACAACGAAATCGACGGTATTTTAGAGGATGTTCCAACCATTATTGCCGAGAAAAATGAAGAGACCGGTGAGCTGGAAGAGGTTCAGAGCATCGACAGCAAGCAGTACATCAATGAAAAAGATGTCATTAACCGTCAGAACTTTGTTCTTGGTACAGATAACTTTGGTCGTGATGTTTTGACTGAGCTGATCTCTGCAACAGGTTCATCCCTGAAAATTGGTCTGGTTGCGGGAATCATTGCAACTGTGATCGGACTGTTCCTCGGACTTCTTGCAGGTTACCTTGGAGGTTTTGTGGACAACCTGATTCTGTTCTTTACCAACTTGTTCACCGTTATCCCATCCTTCGTTCTCCTGATCCTCATCTCCTACAGCGTAGGTGAGTCTCAGAGGGGAATCATGATGGTGGCACTCCTGATCGGAATTACCGCATGGCCGTGGACAACACGTTCTGTACGTTCCCAGGTTATTTCTCTTCGAAACCGTGACCATGTAAACCTTTCCAAACTGTCCGGCCACAGCATGCTGCGGATTGTCCTTACCGACATCCTTCCGTACGTTGCATCCTACGTTGTTATGGCCTTCATTCTCCAGATTTCCTCCGGAATTCTGGCAGAGGCACAGCTTTCTATGATCGGACTTGGACCGGCAACCACAAAGACTGCAACACTTGGTCTTATGATGCAATGGGCAACCCAGTACAATGCACACTTAAACGGTGCATGGTGGGCATATTTCCCGGTTATTCTTGTAATCGCACTTATTTCATTCTCTCTTAACCTGATGAACACCGGTCTTGACCAGGTATTCAACCCGCAGTTAAGAGACTAAGGAGGCAGCTATGGGAAAAGTAATGCTGGAAGTAAACAATCTGAAAACGAAATATGTAACTCGTTTTCATGAAGATGTATACGCCGTAGACGGAGTCTCCCTGAAGATTGAGGAGGGAAAATCCCTCGGTGTAGCAGGTGAGTCCGGCTGTGGTAAATCGACGCTGGCACTGTCCCTGATGGGCTATTATTTCGCACCGCTTCACTACATCAGCGGCGATATTATCGTAGATGGAAGAAAAATTTCCGGAATGAAACCAGACGATGTCCGGAAAAATATTCTGGGCAATGAGATCGCCTACATTCCGCAGGCAGCAATGAATGCTCTGAACCCGACACAGAAAATCATCCGATTTGTAGAAGACGTTATTCATGCGCATGATCCGAAAATGCCGAGAAAGGATATTTATGATCTGGCAAAAGAACGTTTTCAGATCTTAGGCCTGCCGGAGGAGGTGCTGCAGAAGCATGCGGTTGAGCTTTCCGGAGGTATGAAACAGAGAACCGTTATCGCAATTTCGACCATTCTTTCTCCGAAGGTACTGATCGCCGATGAGCCATCGTCCGCGCTGGATGTAACTTCCCAGAAAATGGTTATTAAAATGATGCGTGATCTGATGGAAAAAGGATTTATCAAATCCATGATCTTCATCACACACGAGCTGCCGCTTCTTTACAACGTAACCGATGATATTATGGTTATGTATGCTGGACAGATTGTAGAAAAAGGTACCGCAAAAGAAATGGTATTCGATCCGCTGCATCCATATTCCAAAGGTCTGATGGGATCGATCATCGTTCCGGAGGAAGGTGTAAGAGAACAGAAGCTGACTGCAATTCCGGGAACTCCGCCAAACCTGAAGCATCCGCCGGAGGGCTGCCGTTTCGCAGACCGCTGTCCTTATGCACAGCCAACCTGCCGCGGTATGAAACCAGAGGTCATCGAACTGCCGAACGGAAGAGAGTACCGCTGCCTGATGTCTGAGAGAAAGGTTCGGGAGGTGTATGCAAATGCGTGATGGTAAAGAATTAAAACCATGCCTCTCCGGAAGAGGCGTAACGAAAGTGTTTGGCTTTGGCGATGCAAAAACGGTCGCTGTAGACCATGTTGATTTCGATTTTCATGAAGGTGAATTTGTTTCTATCGTAGGAGAATCCGGATCCGGAAAAACAACCCTTTCGAAGATGTTGCTCGGGCTGATCAGCGTAACGGAAGGTGAAATTGATTTCCAGGGTAAACCAAGAGACATCTCGAACGGAAAGAAGAAAAAAGAGTACTGGAAGGGAATTCAGGCGATTTTCCAGGATCCGTTTGCTTCCTACAATATGTTTAAACGTGTAGATTCTGTTCTGCTGGATTGCATTAATATGCGCGGTGACAAGAATCTGCCGAAAGAAGAAAAAGAACGTCTGATGACAGAGGCCTGCAGCTTTGTAAACTTAAAATACGCAGAACTGACAAACAAATATCCATTTGAGCTGTCAGGAGGCCAGATGCAGCGACTGATGATTGCACGTATTTTCCTTCTGAAACCAAAGATTCTGCTTGCCGATGAGCCGACGTCTATGATTGATGCCTGCTCACGTGCAACGATCCTGGATATGCTGCTGAAGTTGCGTGATGAGATTAATATGACGATTATCTTCATCACCCACGATATTGGTCTTGCTTACTATGTATCCGATAATGTTTATATTATGGAGCATGGAAAATTTGTGGAATCGGGACCGGCAGAAGAAGTAATTCTTCACCCGACAGCAGCGTATACCAAACGTCTGATCAGCGATGTTCCAAAGATTTATGAACCGTGGGATCTGACAACAGTATAACAATGGTACGAAAGCTGTTTCCCTGGAATCATGCTTTGCGTCATATATGAGTCTTGCGAAAAGAGAGACGGTGCACGGAAAAAAAGTGTACCGTCTTCTCTTTTTGTCAATAATTTTTCTGAAAAAATTGCTTTTTAAAGAAAAAACTGGTAAAATTAGTAAGGTTACAGAACCGAAAAGAAAACTGGGGGATGAAAAATGCGAAACTGGTTTCGCGGACTGAAACTGAACCAAAAATTTACCGTAACAACGTTGATCTTTATTTTTATTCCGCTTTTTGGCATGATGTGCTTTGGGTTTAGGAGTATCAAAAAGAATGCCATAGATCATGGGGTAAATGAAGCAGTAACGGCAATAGATCTTACCTGTGCGGAGGTGAATGCAAAAGCGAATGCCTGCTCAATGGTTGTAGATACGCTGCAGGAGTATGAACCGTTGGAAAAATATCTTCTTCATCTCAGGAGGGGAGAGGAGATCTCGGAGAGCTATTATCAGCAATTTCGAAACAACAGCATCAGCATAATCGATAAAATGCAGGAGGCAATGCCAGATCTGTACCAGATCCATATTTTTGCCATGGCAGATGGTTTTCTGGAGCAGCAGCCGATCCTGTACCAGAAGGAAAAGATGAAAAACTGCGCCTGGTACCGAAGCTATCAGGGCGGAGGACAGTGGTTTTTTGACATACAGGAAAAAAATATTATCTCCGGTACAAAAAAAGAAGGTTCCCATTTGATGACTTATGTACGGGAACTGCGGGATCAAAGCGGAGGAAGGCTTGGCGTGATCGAGGTATCCATGCGTATGGCAGACATATTTCCCGAAATTTATCGATCCGGTGACAGCAGCTGGGCCTGCTTTGTTGATGAAAATTGGAATTTATATGACTGCGGAAAAACAGCGGCAGCCTGCAAATGGCAGTCCTATCGGGGGCTGATTCTGTTCCGGGCAGGAATCCGTGACAGAAAAGAGAGTCAGCAGAGCGCGGTGATTGACCGGAAAAACGTTGCAATTGTGCTTCGGAAAGTCGATAAACTCAATGGAATGTTTGTAACACTGACCAATTTGGATGATGCAACCGGAAACATGATCAAACAGCAGCAGAGAATGCTGCTTGAATTTGCCGGCTTCGGGCTGCTTCTGATTGTGGTGGTCAATCTGATTGTGCGTGGCCTGCTGAAGGAGTTTTATGACGTCCTGTGTGAGATGCGTCAGATTGACAATGGAACAACAAAGATAAAGGTTTGTTACAGCGCAGAAGAGATGCGGGAAATGAGCTATGGTATCAACGGAATGCTGGAGAGAATTCAGAAACAGAACGAGGAAAGCATCAAAAGGGAGGCAGCGCTGAAAGATACGGCAATCCGGGCAATGCAGAACCAGATTAACGCTCATTTTATTTATAATGTTCTGGAATCCATTAAGATGATGGCTGAGATTGATGAAGAGTATACGATTTCCGATGCGGTAACAGCACTTGGTGAAATGCTGCACTACAATATGCGCTGGAATAAATTTCTGGTAACCGTTCAGGATGAGATGAATTATATTCAGAACTATGTGGAACTGATGAATCTGCGGTATGATTTCACAATTACATTATCTGTTCAGATACCGGAAAATTTGTATCGGCAGGATATCCCCAAGATGTCTCTTCAGCCGATTGTGGAAAATGCAATCACACATGGAATTGAGGAGCTGGATGCAGACGCCGTCATTGAAATCAAAGGAATAGAGCATGAAAAGAGCTTTGAGATTGAAATCACAGATTCCGGAATAGGCATGTCAGAAAAGCAGCTTGCAATTCTGAGACGTAAACTAAGAATGCGCCTGAATTCAGATACACAGCCGAAACATGGAATCGGGCTTCGGAATGTACAGGACAGAATCCACATTCAATTTGGAACAGAGTATGGACTGTCAGTTTATACAAAAGAGCATTGCTATACGAAGGTGAGCATTCATCTTCCCATCACGAGGGGGAAATATTCTCCGATGGATCAAGAGGGTGACGAGAAAGAGGAAGAAAAAGAAAATGAATACACTGCTGGTTGTAGAAGATGAAAAATTGATTCGACAGGGAATCGTGGCGATGATCCGGCGAAGCAGCGTGCCGGTGGAGGAGATTCTGGAGTGTCGAAACGGAGAAGAGGCATTGGAGATTTTGAGAAAACAGAGGGTGGACGTCATGTTCACTGATATCCGTATGCCCAAAATGGACGGTCTGACACTGGTCAACAAAATGGAGGAGCTGTCACAGAAACCTGTTGTTATTGTTTTAAGCGGCTATGATGAATTTTCCTATGCGGTTGAAATGATGAAACATGGAGTTCGGGACTATATTTTAAAACCGATCAAGCGGGAGACGATAGAACAGCTTCTGGAAAATCTGGAACGAGAGCTTTCGGAGACCCGGGAAACGGAAGAAGAGGAAGAACGGTGCTTTTTAAATCAGCTCCGTTATCTGATGATGAATGCAGAAATGGCCGAAGAAAAAGAATGGATGGATATGGAAAGCAGGATCCGGCGCCACATCGGAAACGACAGCTTCCGGATCCTGCTGACCAGCAAGGCAAATGGGGAACGGTTTTCGAAATGCAGCGGAATTCTGCTGGAAGGCGTAGAAGGAGGAGTTCTGTATCTTCTGCCGGAACCGGAGGCAGAGCGGATCATGAAAGAAAAAGATGAGAGATTTTGTCTCGGAGTGGGAAAAGAACATCGTTCTGTGATGGAAATTCCAGAGGCATACCAGGAAGCACTGCTGGCCCGGGAAATGGCATTTATACAGAAAAATCCTGTGGAAGAATATCAGAAAAAATGTTTTGAGGAAAAGCCGGAGCTGGCACAGTTTCAGGAAAAATTTATTCTGCAGGTGCCAACGGACCGGGCAGATACTGTGCTGCGAAAAATGCGGAACTGGTATTTTGAGGCGGCGCATCAGAGGGTCTCCCCCTATCAGCTTCTGACAGTGACGGAAGCAATCTGCAAAGAACTGGATCTTTTTTACCGCATGCCGGAAAAACAGGAAAAATGTCCGCGTCCTCTGCAGTACCGTGATGCAGATCTGTTTCTGGATGCGTTTGAAGAATGGATACACGTTTACAGGGAAAGCCTGAAAAGTCAGACAGCCGGAAAAGAAAAAATGGAAGAGGCAATTTCATATATTCGGGAAAATTATGCAAAAGATCTGAATATGGCAATGGTATCTAACCATATTTGTATGAATTATTCGCTGTTTTCAGCAGCGTTTAAAGAACATACCGGTGTGAATTTTGTGAACTATCTGAAGGAGATCCGCATTGCGGAGGCAAAGCGTCTGTTGATTCAAACAGAAGATAAAATTACGGAAATTGCCAAACAGGTTGGATTTGAAAATGATAAGCATTTCATGAAATCATTTAAAACGGCATGCGGCGTATCACCGTCTGAGTTCCGAAAAGATTATAAAATGGTTTCCAACGGAAAGGGAGGACAGGATGAGTAAAGAAAAAGAAACCGGAAAAGAGAAGGGAAGAATCCGCCAGCTGGCGCGGTATTACATTCCATATAAGGGATTGTTTTTTACCGACATGTTTTTTGCAATGCTTGGAGCAGCCATTACACTGGTGATTCCGCTGATTGTACGGTATATTACGAGTACGGTTGTGGAAAAGCCGCTGGAGCAGGCAACGGGTGAGATTATCCGCCTTGGTATTCTGATGATTGCTATGGTTCTGGTTGAAATGTACTGTAACTTTTATATTGCCTATTACGGCCATGTGATGGGGGCGCGGATTGAGCATGATATGCGGAACGAGATCTTCGGCCATTATCAGAAGCTTTCGTTTGCTTTTTTCGATAACCAGAAGGTTGGCCATCTGCTGTCGCGCATCACAAGCGATCTGTTCGATATCAGTGAGCTTTTACATCATGGGCCGGAGAATATTGTCATTTCGTTTATCAAACTGATCGGCGCGATGATTATTCTGTTTGTGGTAAATCCTATGCTGGCATGTGTGCCGCTTGTGGTTATTGTGGTGATGCTGCTGTTTGCGTTAGTGATGAACAGCCGCATGAAGAGTGCATTCAAGGAAAACCGCCGCAGAATTGCGGATATCAACAGTCAGATTGAGGACAGTCTTTCGGGGATCCGTGTTGTCAAATCGTTTGGAAATGAGACAGAAGAGATGCGTAAGTTCAATGCGGGAAATGACCGTTTTGTCGATTCGAAGAAGGTCAGCTACCGCTATATGGGAATTTACAATTCGGGAATGGGAGCCTTTTCGACGCTGATTACCGTTATTTCGCTGATTGTCGGCGCATTGCTGATGACAGGCGGGAAGCTTGGGGCGGCGGATCTGGTTACCTTTCTTCTGTACATCAACAACTGTACAGATCCGGTGAAAAAGCTGGTGAACTTTACAGAGCAGTTCCAGAATGGTTATTCCGGTTATGAACGTTTCCTGGAAATTATGAGCATCGCACCGGATATCCAGGACAAGCCGGATGCACTGCCACTGAAGAATGTGCAGGGAGAAGTAACCTTTGAAAACGTTTCGTTCCACTATGAGGAGTCGAAGGAAAACGTGTTAAGCAATGTGAATCTGCATGTCCCGGCCGGCGACTATGTGGCACTGGTCGGCAGCTCCGGCGCCGGAAAGACGACACTCTGTTCTCTGCTTCCGCGTTTTTACGATGTGACAGAAGGACGGATTCTGCTGGATGGAAAGGACATCCGCGATGTGAAGTTAAAGGATCTGCGCGATGAGATCGGTATTGTGCAGCAGGATGTGTACCTGTTTGCGGGAACGATCATCGACAACATCCGCTATGGCAGACCGGATGCGACCGACGAGGAGGTCATCCGCGCAGCGAAAGCGGCCAATGCACATGAATTTATCATGGAGCTGGCGGACGGCTACGACACCGATATCGGCCAGCGCGGCGTAAAACTTTCCGGTGGCCAGAAACAACGGCTTTCCATCGCCCGCGTATTCCTCAAAAACCCGCCGATCCTGATTTTCGACGAGGCAACCTCAGCGCTCGATAACGAAAGCGAAAAAGTCGTCCAGAAATCTTTGGAACTTCTGGCGAAAGACAGGACAACCTTCGTGATTGCGCACCGGCTGTCCACAATCCGGAATGCAAAGCGGATTCTGGTGCTGACGGAGAATGGAATTGCGGAGGAAGGCACACATAAGGAACTGCTCGCGAAAGGCGGGATTTATGCGCATTTGTATGAGATGCAGTTTTGATGAAAATTTCATTAGTATGACAGAAAGGCAGCGGAAGAGAAACCGCTGCCTTTTTTGACACTTTCTTATTTTCTTCATACTCTATAAAGAACAGAAAATGAAAGAGGAACATGGTATGGATTCATCCCGTATGAATCGCGGCTGCTGCGGTGCGAACAATATGCAGAACCGCCGCGCCGCTTCAAACAATATGGAACTGAAGATGGAACCAAGGAATTTCCCGCGGAAAATGCAGCATGTAGATCATATGATACCTGCAATGGCGTACGTTCCGATGCAGCGGTTTGAACAGATCTATGATCTTTCCGCAGCATTAAAAAATGGAACCTTATTCCCGGAACTCTGTAAACCATTCTGTGGAAAGGGAGGAGGAGAGTGCCTATGATGCCGCAGATGCCATCCCGTGAAAAGCTGCTCGCCTGGATTGATCAGGTCAGCTTTGCTGTTGTTGAAATGAACCTTTACCTCGACACCCACCCGGAGGATGAAGATGCACTTGCCTTTTTCCGGGAAAAAGTGGAGCTTCGAAAAGAAGCACTGAAACAGTACGCAGAACAGTACGGCCCGCTCACGATCGATACCGCCAACGACCGCATGAGCCGTTCTTTCGAATGGGTTATGCAGCCATGGCCGTGGGAAGTCAACCGGAAAGGAGGGTGCTGACGGATGTGGAATTATGAAAAACGCCTCGAGTATCCTGTAAACATCACGACACCAAACCCAAAAATCGCCCAAATTATCATGAGTCAGTACGGTGGCCCGAAGTTCCGTACCAGATGATACGAAAAAATCCAGTGTTTATGCGGGTTTGCGGACTTTCGGAAAAAAATCAGGAGACGAAAAAGTCGAAATACATCGTCCCGGAAGCCTTTTCATAGACGATACGATCCACGATGGAGCGGAGCAGAAGTCCTTTTTTCTCGGCTGGTTCCTCTGGATTTTTCAGAATATCATTGATGTTTTTTATCTCTTTCCGGAAATCTTCTTTCGAGATTGTTTCCGGCGGGGCGGCGGGCGTAAGCACGCGGTCCAGTTCTTCCTGCAGGCTCTGCCGTTCTTCGGCGAGCCTTTTTTTGTTGGCACCGTATTCCTCCAGCGTATCAATCCCATTTTCATAAGCCATCTTCACGCGGGCTTCGCGGACAGCCAGATGGTCCAGGGCATGCTGCAGCCGCTGGATGGTCTCATCGTCTTCCTGTTCCTGCTTCCGGTCGCGGACAGTGAAGGAGAAATCCGCACCGGCGAGGATATCATCGAAGTAGCGGTAGACGGTTCGCTCTGCCTTGGCAACGGTGATTGAATTGGAGCCTTTATGGAAACCTTTTGCGTATTTCCAGCATTGAAAGTATGGACAAGATGTGTTTCCGGCTGTTACCGTCATCGTAGCGCCGCAAATTGGACACTTTAAGAGACCGGAGAGCCAGTGGCGGCAGGTTGATGGGTTGCGGCTCTTAGGAGAGCGTCTGCGGGCATCCATGCGCTTGATACGCTCCTGATAGCGTGCCGGATCCAGCCGCGTCTCGTGGGTACCGTCGAAGGAAATGCCATTCCAGATCACAGTACCGGCATAGAACGGATTGCGCAGCACACGCTCGATGGAGCGGCGTTCCATCCGGTTTCCGCGTCTGGTGCGGTATCCAAGATCATTGCATTTGCGGGCGATCGCCGTCGGATCCAGATGCTCAAGATCATATTGGTCCATGATGTATTTGACAATCTGGTATTCCGCTTCATCGATCACAAACGGTTTGCCGCCGCCTGCCGCCTGGTATCCAAGACATGGCGTTGTCTGGTAGCCGTGCTGCAGAGCCTTTTCCTTCATGCCGCGCAGAACCTCGCCAGAGAGACGGATAGAATAGTATTCGTCCATCCATTCGATAATACGCTCGATCAGCGTACCGAACGGACCGTCGATCAGTGGCTCTGAGATACTGATCACATCTACATTGCTCTTTTTCAGCAGTGATTTGTAGACGATGGATTCTTCCTGATTACGGGCAAACCGGCTGTATTTCCAGACCAGGATCACGTCGATCGGGTGGGACTCCTGTTTGGCAAGCGCGATCATCTCCTGAAACTTCGGCCGCCGGTCCGCATGCCGGCCGGAGACGGATTCCTCGAAGATGAACTCTTTTGCGATGACAATCCCGTTCTTCTTCGCGTAGTCCAGGAGTAGGCGCTGCTGGGCATCCGGAGAGAGTTCTGTCTGATCCGCGGTGCTGACGCGGATGTAGAGAGCACCGTTTTTAAGTGCTGACATAATATCACCTTCTTTAATTTTGGGTATAAGAAAAACACCAAAACAAACGTTCTGATTGATTGGCGCTTCCGAAGATGATACAATATGTTTTGCGAACTGGTATCATTCTTCGGAATGTTACTGAGCCGTCCTGGTGTTGGCGCACCGGGGCGGTTTTTTATTTTAGTTTAAATTCTGTATAGCGTAATCGGCTTCCTCGGCGGTAAACTGTTCACCGTATTCAGAAGTAAGCTGATCGCGGATCGCTTCTGGCGACATATCCATATTATCGCGGTAGTCTTTTGCGGTCTCGAGCGCGTTTTCGTTCCAATCGGCATTTATATTGTCGACAGCGTACTGCGCCTCTTCAGCGGTAAATTTTTCGCCATTTTCAGAAGTAAGCTGATCATAGAGTCCGGCTTTCGACATATGCATCGTTTCATTGTAGTTTTCTGCTGTTGCAAGGGCATTTGCATTCCAGTCGGCGGTCATATTGTCAACTGCATACTGGGCAGCCTCGGCAGAGAACTGGTCTCCATACTCGGAGGTCAACTGATCGTAGATTCCGGCTTTTGACATGTGCATTATTTCACTGTAGCTTTCAGCTGAATTAAGAGCCGATGTATAGTCCCACGGAACGCTGGAGTCTTCGGATTCGGACTGTGTACTTGCGGCTTCTTCGGTTGGAGTCGGTGTTGCCTCTTCCGTAGGCGTTGGAGTTTCGGTCTCGCTGATGCTGCTGGAAGCAGTAGACGAAGAGCTTGAGGAACTCGAGGAGCTGGAAGCGGTTGACGATCCGCAGGCAGTCAGAGCGGAAGCGGTGAGGGCAGTTGCCAGAATGAGGGTCACGATTTTCTTTTTCATAGACATTCTTCTTTTTTATATTTTATCGCATTTAGGATTCTGGTGCTACTTTAGATCCCTTGCTGCGATTACAACGCCAACATAATGTTTGAAGATTATCTTCAACAGTCAATCCACCTTTTGATACAGGAATAATGTGATCAATTTCAAGCAATAAATGAGGTTCCTGCGCAACAGAGATACCACATTGTTTGCAGGTGAATTTATCACGTTCTTTAATGTGCTGACGAAGTTTACTTGTCATGAGAGCACGTTGTCCGGCCACACTTTTGCTGAATTTTATCTTTTCAGATAAGAACTGGATGAATTTATTTAGATTTTCAATATTCATTACCACTTCACACTGAGTAGAAGCATTACCACCCGAACTAACATATTCAAAAATATATTTCGGGAAATATGCAGTACTCATATCTATCGGTTTGAATCCGAGATTCTTTTCCAATTTTCTTTTTCCTATGGTGCGAATAAGAAAAGGAATTTCTGTTTCGATGCTTTTAAAGATACTATCTTTTTCCGCTTTAAGATTCTGTTTACCTTCTTCGGCAGCCTCGAAATTATTTAAAATTGTTTCGAAATTGGACAGCGTTTCTTCGTTTGCCTTTATTCCAAAATACTTACAAACATACTCGAAAGGTTTCTTCCGGGCGTTGTCACAGACAGAACGAGAACATTGATGAACATTTGGCTCATATTTCTGGTCTTTCAAGTATTTTCTTTGATAATTCCACTTGCTGGAATCATGGTAAGTAGCATCGCCATAGTCTACTTTATTTGAGATCAAAGTTGTGTCTTTGAGACTCTCAATATGCTCGTTCAATTCATTGCAGCTTTTGGCGTATGTAGCGATTCGCTGTTTGATAGCTTTAAAATTCTGACTGTTAAAATAACAATGTTCATAAAGTTTCCAAAGAAGATATGTTCCGAGGATAAAGGCAGCTATGCCTAAAAGATACGGCCATATTTCGTTAAGAATACAGAGAATAATTGTTATGATGATTAGAAACATAAAAAACTTCATATGCTTTTCCTCGTTTGCTTTATATTATATTTTATATTTGTATTGCTACGGGAAAATCATAGGCACCACCCCTCAACATATATTAGGTAAAACATCTCATATAAGTACGTTTGAGAATTAAAAAAAATTACACTTTTTAGAATATCTTTTCAGATTTTGCAGATACTCTCCGCATGAAGATATTAATTGCAGAAGTCATCTATAAGAAAAACCTCTCACTCCGGCAGGTGTCAATTCTGACCGGAATCCCGAAGTCCACGCTCAATGATCTGTGCAAGGGAAGCATACCGCGATTGGATACATTGGAGCAGATCGCCAAGGGCTTGCAAGTGCGGATGCACGATTTATATGACAGCCCTTATAAGTGATTTTCAAAAAGTGTCCGAGATTTCGGACGATTTCCAAAATTTACTAATTTTCACCCTTTTGATCCGTAATATTAATATAGAGAACAAATTGTTCGAGAAAAGATATTGAAATCGAACGAACGTTCGTATATAATGAGACTAGATCGGAGGGTACATATTATGGATGATTACAAGAAACTTATAATTGAAATGCTCGATCATGCCGATGATAGGAGATTATTCCTGATCTTTACGTATGTCAAAGCGATCTTGGGGCTGAAATAATCAGCCCTTTTTTTCTTGCAATAATTCAACCATCTTCTGTAGAACTTCCCAGTCTGATTCATCCAATGCAGCCAGCATGGATATAAACTTTTTCTGAAAGGTATCTTCTTCGTCTTTTAGAATGCCGCCGACAAAAGCGGCGATTTGTTCGTCACGGGACGCTTCGATAAACATTTCCCCTTCACCAGTGCGTAGCCAGGTCTCATTGACTCTTCCTTTCGGGAAGTCTGTCTTACATATAAGAGAAATAACAGCATCACTGGGCGCATTTTTTCCTACTTCATAAGCACTGATATTTCCTCGCGCGGTTCCTAATACATCAGCAAATTCTTGCTGAGTCATTTCCAATTCGTTTCTTAATTTTTTGAGACGTTTATACATTTATGTGTTCACCTCTTTTCTTGATTTTGATTATAACGCATGAATAAAAGAAAATCAATATAAAAAGTTGGTAAATTGCAAAAAGTTGGTAAATATCAAAAATACTATTGACAAATGAGATTAACCAGCATATAATCGCAATATACCAACAAAGAAAGGAAGTGAAACGAGATGTCAGAAAAAGAAAAACAGATTCTGGAAACCATCGCAACGGCAATTTCTAAAATGTCTGATTTTGACAAGGGTTATCTCTTGGGTATGGGAGAAGCCATGGTAAGCCAGAAGCAGGATGACAAAAAAAAGAAAGAAGGTGAATTACATGAACACGTTCAAGAATTACGGATGCCCTAAGGGAGCACCGGGAGCTATGGGCGTTGACTATGCACAGCTTGAAAAAACAATTTCTTTTGCTATGCATCAGTTCATGGCGAAAAGAGAAGAGATCTTGCTTGGCGGGAAACCAGAGCCACCAGAGGTAACAGGATATAAAGTTTATATCTATTACAACGGTGGCGCGGCTGAGTTTTGGTTATGGCGTGAGAATCAGTGGGTAAATTGGTCTTATATGGAACAATGAAGAGTTTCAGCGAGTTCTACAAAAGGCTGCCGGAATGATTCTCCAGAAAGGATGCTCCAATAACTTAAATACCGAGTAAGTGAGCGTTCATCTTCTGGTAACCTGCTTAAAAGGGGAACAGTTTCCCATAATGCAGGGTATTTGCGAAAAATTGGTAGAAGTAATTTGGCAATTTGCAAATTGAAATTTCTGTCATAGCATTCGGAAACAGCATGAACCCAAATATTAGAAGATGGATCGGAGACATCCAAAAGATTTTGAAGGTTAGATACGGAATTCATGCGATTATCGCAGTAGGAGATAAAAGATCCCGCGTATTCGGGATGACCGAGGATTCCACTTTTCGCCCAAACAATGGCCAGCTGTTCCATGAAAAACAAAGAGGAAAGTTCGCAAATGCTTTCTTCAAACCATCGCATCTTTTGTGGAACTGGATTTCCAATTAAAAGGTGACAGAATTCATGGGAAAATTGATAGGCTATTTGAGACCAGGAAGTGTCCATACAGCAGATATGAATTTTATCGTAAGTAGAAGCGGTTTCTGGGTGTTCAAAGCGAATATCATTTATAAGTCGGAATGTAGGGGCTTGTTTGTGAAAATACGGTTCCATCAATTTGATCAGCTCGTCAATGATAACTACGATGTTCGAAGTGTTTGGCACATATGCTTTTTCGGTGTAGTGAAAGCGAGATTGGATAATGGTTACATCACTATTCATGGCAATTCTCCTTTTCAAAATATTTTGAAAGAAGTATAACACAAAATCAAAAATAAAGATAGAAAGAAGGAATTAGATGAACGAGTTGTTAAAAATTAACTACGAGGCAGAACAGCCGACCGTATCAGCAAGAGATTTACATGAAGCATTGGAAATCAATACGAGATTCAATGATTGGTTCTCGAGAATGGCGGAATATGGATTTGAAAATGGGGTTGATTTCAACTTACTCAAAAATGAGAAGGTTCGATTAGAGGGAAATCGAGAGGTCAAAAGAGATATTATGGACTACCAGATTTCCGTAGACATGGCAAAACAGATCTGTATGATCCAGCGATCCGAGAAAGGCAAGCAGTACCGTCAATACTTCATTGACCTGGAAAAAGCCTGGAACACCCCGGAGCAGATCTTCGCCCGCGCCCTGAAAATGGCAGATCAGAAGATCGAGAAGCTGAAAGAAACCAACGCCGGTCTGCTGGAAGATGTCGAGCGCATGCGTCCGAAGGAAATCTTCGCGGATGCGGTGAAAGCAAGCACCAGTTCCATCCTGATCGGAGATCTCGCAAAGCTCCTGCGCCAGAACGGCGTGGATATCGGGCAGAAACGTCTTTTTGAGTATCTGCGGAATCATGGCTATCTGATCAAACGCAAAGGTTCTGACTGGAATATGCCAACGCAGAAGTCGATGAACATGGGCTTGTTCGAGATCAAAGAGAGTACGCACATTGACGGAAACGGTTGCAACATCGTAACCAGAACGCCGAAGGCAACCGGGAAGGCACAGATCTACTTCGTGAATAAATTTGTAGGAGGGATGAGCGATGACGATAACGGAGTGTAACAGTCCGGTAGCTGAGAACATTGCACGGATCATCGCTGAAAAAGGGCTGAAGCAGGTACATATTTCTGAAAAGGCCGGATATAACGCATAGAACCTTAGCGATATGATCCATGGTCGAAAGCTGATTAAGGTAAGTGATTTAATCCGCATCGCGGCGGCACTTGATGTTGATGCAAAGTACCTTCTGTAGCGCAAAAGAAAGGAATTTGTTTGAAAATGAATTATGGTTCATTCATAAGAGAACAGGTAATAAAAAATCTGCTATCTTCACAGACGAAAATAGCAGAGGCCGGGAATGCAAAAGGACTTGTTATATTATCAAAATTCATTTTAAAGATTTCGCACCAGTTTGATAACGAAATCTTGGAGTTGGGGTTTGAAATAAACAACAAGAATTCCGAGTATCCACCAGATGAAGGTAAATAGGACATTGCATATCTTGTAAGCGGTAACTTCAGAGGATATTCCAATATAAGCCAGTAATGATTTTGGGAGGAAAACGATTAAATCAATCCAGTAAAACGGATTGAAACTATCAAGCATATTTTTTCGGAACACGCCTTCTGCCTCTTCGAACATGTTTAGCGTAGTGACAGAAAATGCGACACGTGTACTTGGAAACATAGAGAAGGTGCTTACGTTTCCAGAAACAATTTGCCGGTTTCCAATATGCTCAGATACAGGAATTTTTTTATCTTTAACATGAGCTTTTTCAAACAAGGAAAGCACTTCTTGACGATAGAGATTCATATTGTCGCATTTATGCTCAAGAAATTCAGAAAAATATGTTTGTAGTTTTTTGATTCTAAAATAATGAATTAAATTTGTAAGAAATTTATATGCAACAACCAAAAGAAATAATGCTAAAAAGCGCATGGTATGGTTTATCCTTTCACGTTAATGATGTCTTTGAAAAAAGTCCCACAGGAAGGACCAGTTCCCACGGGACACAATACAAAAATAATTTGCAACTACATAATAGCTCAAAAATGATTATGAATCAATAGAAAATCATTACAGAGCCGGGTTGCATACGATAAGGAGATAAGGAAGAGGTGATGCCTTATGAAAGAAATCATGGTTGTTACTCGGATCACAATCGGAGGACAGCAGTATACAGCAGAGGAACTCGGAGAAGAGAAAGCAAAAGAGATCGTTCGCCAGCGGATGGAAGCCGCGGTGGAGTCGATGGGGTATGAAAGGAGTAAGGAATGAAAGCATCAGATAGAGCTGCGTTGGCAATCGGCGCGGTTGGTACATGGATCTACATCGGCGGCGTGGATTCCGACCTGTGGGGACGCGCCGCCCTGGGAGCTGGAATGTTCCTTCTGGCGCTCGTGGCAAAGAAGATCGGCGATTATGTCGATGCCTGCCGCGAGGAGCAGGCAGAGCGGGAAGAGGAGCGCCGGGACGAGGTATTTGCGGCGTGGGTCCGGAGCGGATCGCTGAAATAAAATATCAAAATACGAAAGTGAGGAATAATGATCAATGGTTCAGATGATCAGACTGAAAAGCCATGAAGAATGGCTGAAGCACCGGGAACGGATCGGTGGGTCAGATGCGGCGGCGATTGTCGGGATGAATCCCTATAAAAGCAACGTTGAGCTGTGGCAGATCAAGACCGGGCAGGTGGTTCCGGAAGATATTTCTAATAAGCCGTATGTTAAGTACGGGACTGAGGCGGAGCAGTATCTTCGGGAGATGTTCAAACTGGATTTCCCGGAATATCAGGTTGAGTACGTGGATAACAATATGTTTTTCAATGATAAATACCCGTTTGCGCATGCGTCTCTGGATGGCTGGCTGACAGATCAGGACGGCCGCCGGGGCGTATGGGAATGCAAAACAACGCAGATCCAGCATCCCGGGCAGAAGAGAAAATGGGATGGCCGCATCCCGGACAACTATTATATCCAGATTTTGCACTACCTGATGGTAACGGAATTTGATTTCGTTGTTCTGAAGGCTCAGTTGAAATACGACTTTGGCGAAAATGTTTTTCTTCATACTAAACACTACAAAATAGAGCGGGCGGATGTAGAAACTGACATTCGATATCTGGAATCTGCAGAACGGGATTTCTGGAAACAGGTACAGGAAAGAAAAAGACCGGCACTTATTCTGCCGGAATTATAAAAATAAGACAAGGAGCACAGAAAAATGGAACTGAAAATGCATGAGTATCAGCTGCCGGAAAAGATTCTTTTCAACTATGAAGAATTAAAACGGGAGCTGACCGAAAAAGTATCACACTACGAAACACTGGTTTATACCGATGATCAGATTAAGGAGGCCAAAGCAGATAAGGCAGCGCTGAATAAGCTGAAAAAGGCTCTGAATGATGAAAGAATCCGTCGTGAAAGAGAATACATGGCTCCGTTCGCGGACTTCAAGACCAAAATTAATGAGATTATTGGCATCATCGACAAGCCTATCGCAGTTATTGATACGCAGGTACGTGCCTACGAGGAACAGCAGAAAGAAGACAAGCTGAAAAAGATCAAGGAGCTGTGGGGAACGCTGGCGGTTCCAGAAGGACTTTCGTTTGAAAAAATCTACAATCCGAAATGGTTGAATGCTTCCACTTCGATGAAATCCATCGCAGAGCAGATGAATGCCGCGATCGAGAAGTTCCATCAGGACATGACCACGCTTGCAAATCTGCCGGAATTTGGCTTTGAAGCCCAGCAGGTATACATTTCCACTCTGGATATCAACAGGGCGCTTGCTGAGGGGCAGAGAATGGCTCAGGTGCAGAAGCAGAAAGAAGCATATGAGGCAGAGCAGAAACGGCGCAAGGCAGAGGAAGAAGCCAGAAAAGTTGCAGAAACAATGGAAATTCCGAAACAGTCAGAAGGAACTGGTGTGCCGCCGGTTGAGGCAGAATCCGCTGTTGAAACCGTGAAAGAGGCAGTGGAGCAGGCCATTCAGGAGAAAAAGCAGTGGGTTGCCTTCCAGGCACTGCTGTCAACGGACGATGCAATCGCATTGAAGACATTTTTTGATTCAAGAAACATTGAGTTTAAGCCAATTTAAGGAAAGAGAGGATAAAGAGTCATGGCAGTACAGAACAGTTTACAGAGATCAAGAGGAAACCAGATATTAGGCATCTCGGCGTATCTGACCGCGGATGCGGTTAAGAATCAGATTAATCAGGTAGTAGGCGGTAAGGATGGACAGCGCTTCATTTCCGCCATCGTTTCGGCGGTCAACACAAACCCGGCACTGCAGGAATGCACGAACCAGTCGATCCTCTCTGGTGCACTCCTGGGCGAGTCACTGAAACTCTCACCTTCGCCGCAGCTTGGCCAGTATTATCTGGTGCCATTCAATGACAAAAACAAGGGCAAGGTGGCGCAGTTCCAGCTCGGATACAAAGGATATATTCAGCTCGCCATCCGTTCCGGTCAGTATAAAAAGCTGAACGTCCTTGCAATTAAGGAAGGTGAGCTGATCCGGTTCGATCCGCTGAACGAGGAAATCGAAGTGCGGCTGATCGAAGACGAAGAGGAGAGGGAACAGGCCAATACCATTGGATATTATGCCATGTTTGAGTATACCAACGGATTCCGGAAAGCGATCTACTGGTCGAAACGGAAAATGGAAGCTCACGCACTGAAGTATTCCAAGGGATACCAGGCCAAGAAAGGGTATACCTTCTGGGAAAAAGATTTTGACGGCATGGCATACAAAACCATGCTGCGTCAGCTGATCAGCAAGTGGGGAATCATGTCGATTGATATGGCATCCGCGATTGATTCCGATATGGCGGTTATCAACGAGGACGGCACTAAAGATTATGTTGACAATGACGCTACTGTGTTTGATATGGAACCAGCGCAGGAAGCTACGCCACAGCAGAGTCAGCCTGAACCGGCAGTACCTGTAGATGCAAAAGCAGCGTTGTTTGGAAATAACTAAAAGAGAGGGAACCAACGATGAATAAAGTGGAATTACAGAATCTGGTAGGTGGACAGCTCCAGGAGAAATTTGAGCGGGCTTTTGAAAGCGTGATTGAGAATCTGCAGGACCCGAATACCTCGTTCAAAGTAAAAAGAGGAATCACGATCAAGCTGAGCTTCACGCAGAACGAGAACAGAGACGATGTGTCCGTGTCTGCGCAGGTAGTCGAAAAACTGGCACCACAGCAGGATATGAATACAAAATTCTACATCGGAAAGGACCTGCGCACCGGCGAGGTGTATGCCGAAGAATACGGAAAGCAGATCCGCGGTCAGATGAGCCTGAATCTGAACGATTCCAAGGCTGAAAAGCAGACTGAGGTAGTGGACGGCACTGTCGTGGATACTGAGACAGGCGAAATTTTAAGTGGAAAAAATGAAAATGTTGTTGATTTCAGAAAGGCTGCCAAGTAGGCAGGGGAGGTAAATAGTCATGATTAAAGAAGCATTACAGTACATCGTAGGACTTGGAAAAGCAGAGGAACACGTAATCAATGGAGCTTGTTATTCCGACAAGCCACTGCATCGAATCGATACATATTACCCGAAGGCAGATGCCATCGAAATGCACACACTGACAAGCCTTGTGGACTATATCAAGTCAGAAGTGGATGAGATGCCGCCGCGGATGATCGTGGAAGTCAAAAGCCCGACGGAAGTGGAGCTGTATTCCCAGCTGGATCCGAACCGTGACCGTGAAAGCCTGGTGGTGGCGAGTGCAAGAGTTCCGGGCTTTGAATTTGACCGTTTTGTGGAGCATGAGAAGTTCTGCATCAACCTGCAGTCGAAGTTTATTCCAAGCGATGACCGCGAGCTGATTCTGAAGTTTGCCGGAACGGTAGAGGCAGGAAGCGTTTCGGAGTATGGGGATGACGGTGTAACGCAGAAAGCAACCATTAAGACCGGTCTGGCATCCAAGGGCGATGCGATCGTACCGAATCCGGTGTGCCTGCGGCCGTACAGAACATTCCTTGAGGTGGAACAGCCGGAATCTGCATTTGTTTTCCGCATGAAGCAGGACAACTATGGTAGCGTAATGTGTGCCGTTTTCGAGGCGGATGGCGGTGCCTGGAAGATGGATGCAACCCAGGCAATCAAGGAGTATTTGCAGCGAGAGCTTGATGGAATGCCACAGTTTACCGTTATTTCATAACATACGATAAAAATCTCACCCGTGCAGCCGGAAAATGACTGCACGGGGCAGATAGAAAGGGTAGATACATAGTATGAACAAAGTAATTCTGATAGGCCGTCTGTGTGCAGATCCGGAAGTGAGATATTCACAGAATCAGAACCAGACCGCCGTTGCACGGTATCGTCTGGCAGTGGATCGGAGATTTAAGAGGGAAGGGGAGCAGACTGCAGACTTCATCAGCTGTGTTGCATTTGGAAAAGTGGCAGAATTTGCTGAGAAATATCTGCGGCAGGGAACGAAAATTGCCATCACCGGCCGGATCCAGACCGGCAGCTATACCAATAAGGACGGTCAGAAGATCTACACGACAGACGTAGTTGTAGAAGAGCATGAGTTTGCAGAAAGCAAGGGCGCAAGCGCTGGGAACAACGGAAATACACAGCGGGCGGCGGATTCGGATGGGTTTATGAATATTCCGGATGACATCGGAGAAGAGTTGCCATTCAACTAGAAGGGGGCGCAGTATGGGAAAAATCAATAGCAGAGAAAAGGGCGCCCGGTTTGAACGTGAGCTTGCCAGAACATTCCGAGATTATGGTTACACGGGGAGTCGCCGAACCGCACAGTATTGCGGAAATACGGGTGATGCCTCCGATGTTGTAGGGCTGCCAGGCATCCATGTCGAGGCAAAGCATCAGGAAAAGATGTGTTTGTATGACTGGGTAGCGCAGGCAAAGCGTGATTCAAAAGGAACCGGTGACCTTCCGGCGGTATTCCACAAGAAAAATTACGCGGAAGTACTGGTAACAATGCCGCTTGATGACTGGATGCAACTGTATCGAGAATGGGAAGCCGGGCAGGAGTTGGAAGAAGGTACATAAATCATGGCAGAAAAAAGAATGTTTACACAAAAAATCGTTGATAGCGATGCCTTTCTTGATATGCCGCTTTCGACACAGGCATTGTATTTTCATCTCAATATGCATGCAGATGATGATGGATTCGTCAACAATCCGAAAAAGATTCAGAGGGTCATTGGTGCATCGCTGGATGATTTGAAATTGCTGATCGCAAAGAGATTCATTCTTGTTTTCGAAAATGGCGTAATTGTTATCAAACATTGGCGTATGCATAATCTTCTAAGAAAGGATAGATACAATCCAACGCAATATCAGGATCAGATGGAAAGACTGGAGCTGAAGGACAACGGTGCATATACCGAAAAATCCCCGGAACCGCTGGAAATCAAAGAATCCGAAAGCATGGCAACCACTTGGCAACCAGATGGCAACCAAATGGCGCATAGGATAGGTAAGGATAGGATAGGTAAGGATAGGATAGGAGAGGTAAGGGGCGAAGAGTCCGTAGAAACAGCAACCTGTCAGCAGATCGTGGACCTATATCACTCCATCTGCGTTTCTTATCCATCTGTAAAAACATTATCCGAAGCCAGGAAGAAGGCAATCAGAGCCAGATTGAAAGTTTACAGCCTAGAAGATTTTCGAAAGATGTTTGAAAAGGCGGAGGGATCCGCTTTCTTAAAGGGTGCCAATAACCGGAACTGGTCAGCCAACTTTGATTGGATGATCAAGGATGCCAATATGGCTAAGGTAATCGACGGAAACTATGATGACGGATCGTGGAACAAGCATACAGTCAAGCAGCCTTCAGGAAACAATACAGCGAAGCAGTTAGATGATTTTTACAATATGGCGACCGAATGGGCCGCCCAGGAAGATGGTGATAAGGATGAATAAGCAGGAATTTTCCCTGTTCACAATGGCGCTGAAGACCTATTATCCCCGGGAGAACCTGCTCCCGAATACCCAGGCGATGGAACTGTGGTACCAGCAGCTCCAGGATATCCCATACCGCACGGCAGAGGCGGCGCTGAATCAGTGGGTTGCCACAAATAAGTGGTCTCCATCCATCGCAGATATCCGTGAGACGGCCGCAGGGGTCGCTTCCGGTGAAGTTCTCGACTGGGGTGAAGGATGGGAGCAGGTGTTGAAAGCAATTCGAAAATACGGCTTATACAGAGCTGAGGACGCAATGGAGAGCTTCGATCCGATCACCAGGCAGTGCGTGGAACGGCTCGGCTTCAAGCAGATCTGTATGTCGGAGAACATCTCCGCGGACCGCGCAAACTTCCGCATGATCTACGAGCAGCTGGCGGAGCGGAGACGGCAGGAAGCGCAGACGCCGGAAGCATTGAAAAACCTGATCGGCGATATCCAGAGAAAGCAGATGCAGATCGGAACCAGGGAGGATGCGTAGCATGGAGAAGTATGAAACCTGTAAACATGTGCTCAGCGTGGGCAGAACAGCGGTGTATGTAGGCACCGGCTGCCCGCGGGCAAATATGATCCGTGGCACGCTGGTGAGCGCCAAAACACGGTGCCGCAAGTGCCTGCGGTGGGAAGGAAGAGAAGATGCAGAAAACGCCGGAAAAGGTAGAAAGGCAGATCCTGGCACTGCTGAAAGCGGGGATGACGCAGAAGGCGGTGCGGGAAAAGTTCGGAGTCGGGCACGCCGTCATTCGCAGAATCGTGGAAGAGAACGGTCTTCTACGGGCTGATCGGGAACTGGAGAGGCACAAGAAGCTGGATTTTCCCCAGTATCTTCTGGATGACTGGGACGAAACAAGAATTGAATTATTGGAAAGGGCGAGAAGATGGCAGTGATTGGAATTGTTGTGTTCTGCGGTGCGTTGGTTGGCCTGCTTGCCTGGTTACTGAACCGGCCAGAGCGTCCGAAGGATCCGGAAGAGGACCGGGAGCAGGAAGAATATCTTACGGAATGGAGCAGGAATCATGGGAAGAATGAAAAAAGCAAAGTGGAAAAGTAGAGAAGAGCACAACGACTATATCCATGCTGAATGCTCTGGTTGTGGCTTTCAGGTTGAGAGTTATGATGCCGTTGAAACAGGAAGATCCAGCACAGAATATATCAAAGCAAAATGGAAGTTCTGCCCGAAGTGCGGAGCTAAAATGACAGTGTAGAACAAACAGAAAGGAGCCAGCCTCCGGCCGGGGCAAGGGTATACCGGGCTTCTGAATGGCGAATAGAGGGAAGAAAACAATGGACGTAGAGAAAAGAGAACTTACATTCAGTGTACAAGGTGAATTTATCACAAATATAGCCAGAGAGTGGTTTTATCTGGAAGGAAAACCATTCGATAAAGTCATGGAGCTTCTCATGGACTGTATGTCTGGTACAGATGAAACGGAAGCACAGATCAAAAGGCATGCGGAAGATATCCTTCTTGGACGGGCAGCCCTGAAAGGTAATACTGGAGATGGTACTTATCGTCTTGTGGTATATGAGCCGGGAGAAGAAGAGACGCTTCCGAAAAGCATGGACATTTGGCGGGAAGTGAAAAAGAGAAAAGACGCAGAAGAGAGCCTCCGAGATATGGTGCAAAAATGGAATACTGCGATGGAATGCATTCCAGAAGACATACAAAGAGCAATCAGAAGAGAACTTGATGAGGAAACAGAGGAAGACAGAAGATTCTCTATGCTGGATGATTTTCTTGAAAGAATGGCGGATGAGGAAGAACATACGACTGCAGATTATGGTTGGCTGGAACCGAACGGAAAATTTCACGAGGTTGACTGGGGTAATCATCAGGATTGGGCTAATAACTACGTGAATGAGAATTTTCCAGACGAAGTTATGAATACAGATCTGGACATTCAGCGAAAATGTGATGTAGGGCTGTTCGGAGCCGCGGATTGGCTCGTAGAACGAGGATGGGTTCTACTTCACAATCCGGGCATGGGGATTGCAACTCCGACCAAGAATCCGGCAAGAGAGTTCACAAAGGCGCAGAAAGAGTTTCTCTACGATTATTACATGGAGAGAAATCGTGAGAATGAGGCAAATGCAATTTGGGAGGAATAAGGATGAAACATACATTGAAAAGGGTTCCGGAGGTACTGCCATGAAAAAGGAGACACCAGAACAGCAGTTAAAATTGCTTTGCAGACTTATAATCCGTGAACGTGATAATTGGAACTATATCAACGAAAACGGTTGCAATGATCCGTTCTGGCCGGATGGTTGCAATATGAATCTGACCAGAAATCATATCATTGCTTACAAAAGAGATATTGCCGAGTTATGTGAAGAAAACGGAATGCCGCTTCCAGAAGAATACTTTTTGAAGATTTTGCCGGAAGTAGACGATAATTATATGGCAAACCTGAAATAGCAGGCACGTGTCGATCGGTTAAAACAGCAGGGGGATAAGCTAAGCTTGAAAAAAACAAAATTCGTCGATGACGGACAGCTGGAATTTGGATGAGGTGAAAAATAATGAATGGTGAAGGATATCGTGATCCGACCGCAGACAGGGCGATTCGAAATGCCGGCCGCCTGCCGAGACCGATCTGGAACGTGGTCAAGGCTGTGCGGGAAGTCCTGAACGTGTCGCATCTGGAATTGGTCGAGATCAGAATGAGAGACAGAACAACCGGAAGAGAACATACATGGGGAGGTGATACCAATGGAGAAAAAGATACTGGAGCAGTACATAGACGCGTGCGAGCTGATCAAAGAAACGGAAAAGGATATTAGACGGCTGAAGAAAAAGCGGCAGACCATCGTGCAGACGAACGTATCCGGGAGCAATCCGGATTTCCCTTACAATCCACAGCACTTCAAGATTGCCGGGACAGCGTTTACCTACGAGGAGGATTCCCGCCTGCGCTACGAGGAGAAGATCCTGGAGGAGCGCCGGGAAAATGCACAGCGGCTGAAAGTGGAGGTGGAGCAGTGGATGAACCACATCCCGCAGAGAATGCAGCGCATTATCAAGTACAGAGTCTTCGAGGAGATGAGCTGGAGCCAGGTGGCAAGTAAACTGGGGCGGAAAGCTACGGAGGGCAGTGTGAAAATGGAATTTCAAAGATTTTTCGAGAAAGAGTAAACTTTGTTACGTTTGTTACATATGTTACGATTCAAAATGTTATAGTGTATCATGGAAGAACGGCAGGAAGGGTTTCATCTTTTCTTTACCTCCTTGTGAATGTATTTTGAGCGGCGGTCAGGTGTTACAGCTTGACCGCTGATTGGGCGGCATCAGCCCGTGGAAAAAGTCCGAATGATGTACGGTGCAGATTGGTACCATGCACCTATTGGAACGTAGCTCAAGGAGAGCGCAGAGACGCCGGCACGAGGCGCAGGTTCGAATCCTGCCGTTCCAACTCTCCAGTGGATGGAGATTCTCCGATTTGTTACTCTTATACAAGGATTCCTCGCAGAGATGCGGGGAATTTTTGCGTGCAGAAACAGAAAGGCGGTGTTGCAGGATGGCAAAATTGACTGCAAAGCAGCAGAGATTTGTTGAGGAGTATCTGATCGACCTGAATGCAACGCAGGCCGCGATCAGAGCTGGCTATAAAGCAGGAAACTCACAAAGAGCCAGCGAAATAGGAAATGAATTACTCCAGAAAACTCCAGTTTCAGAAGCGATTCAGCAGGCAATGGCCGAAAGGTCAAAAAGGACAGGTATCAACCAAGACAGAGTAATCAAAGAACTGGCGCGAATAGCTTTTGTGAATCCGCAAAAAGTAATCAATTCTGAAGATGCTTCTATTCGAGCAGATGCCACAGAAGATGATTTGGCATGTATTCAGTCAGTAAAAGTTAAAACTATGGATGGTGAAAAAGGATCGTCAGTTGAAAGGGAAGTCCGATTAAATGATAAGATGAGAGCACTGGAGCTTCTTGGAAAACACCTTGGTATGTTCAAGGATAAAGTTGAGCTGGATACAGATATGGATCTCAACATCACAATTAATTACGGAGAGGACGATTCCGGATGAACATAAACGTCCAGATGAACCCAGGCTTCAAAGAAGTTGACCGCAGCCGAAAACGGTATATTGTTATGAAAGGCTCTGCCGGATCGGGGAAGAGCGTTGATACAGCGCAGAATTATATCCTGCGGCTGATACAGGATCCGGGAAGAAATCTTCTATGCGTTCGAAAGGCGGACGTGACAAACAGGGATAGCACTTTTGCAGAATTGCAGGGTGCTATTTTTCGTATGTTTGGGGAGCAGTATAAGAGATATTGGCACATCAACAGCTCCAACATGATTATGGAGTGTAAGATCAACAGGAATCAGATCATTTTCCGTGGAGTCAATGATGAGAAACAGCGTGAAAAGCTGAAATCCATTACTTTCAAGCGTGGAAAGTTGACCGATGTGTGGATTGAAGAAGCCACGGAAATTACGCAGGCGGACTTCGAGATCATTGATGACCGTCTCCGTGGTGAACTGCCGGATGGACAGTTCTATCAGATACGGATGACGTTCAACCCGGTATCGGCGTACCACTGGATTAAGCGTGTGTTTTTTGACCGGTCAGATCCGGATGTTCTGACACATCAGTCAACCTACGAGCAGAACCGCTTTATCGATGATGCCTACCGAAGACGTATGATGCGGCGTAAGGAAGTGGATCCAGAGGGGTATCGGGTATATGGCCTGGGGGAATGGGGCGAGGTCGCCGGACTGATCCTCAAAAACTATGTTGTCGAAGAATTTGACTGTTCACCGGAACGATTCGATTACATGGTCAATGCACAGGATTTCGGATTCAATCACGCCAATTGCATCGGTGAGGTTGGCTTTAAGGATGGTGAGTTGTATCTATGCCGGGAACTGTACGTGTATGAGATGGACACGGACGAGATCATCCGGCTGGCGGAGGGGCAGTTCAACAAGCGCCTGCGCATGTGGTGCGATTCTGCGGAGCCGGACCGTATCAAGATGTGGCAGAGGGCGGGATACCGCGCAAAAGGCGTGCAGAAGGAGCCGAACAGCGTGCATGCCCAGATAGATTACCTGAAACAGCACAGAATCCATATTTACCCGTCCTGCGTCAATACAATAAAAGAAATTCAGCAATGGAAGTGGAAGAAGGATGAGCGTACCAACACTTATCTCGAAGAGCCAGTTCCATTTTTTGATGATGCCATGGCGATGCTTCGATACTCCATTGAGGAAGAACGCAAGGCGAAACCACGGCTGAACAGAAAGGTGAAAGGAGGGATATAGAAGTGCGAACGAATTTGTATAGGCTACCGTCGGAAGAGACGCTGACAGATGCCAAATTGAACGAATTTATCATGCGGCATTCCGGAGAGTGCGCATTTAGATACAGCATGCTGCAGGAGGCCTACGAGACGGATTACCCGATCCTGCATGAGCCGTTAAAGCCCAAGTGGAAGCCGGACAACCGGATCATGGTCAACTTTGCGAAATACATCGTGGATACGATGAACGGCTTCTTCATCGGGCATCCGATCAAACTGCAGGTAGACGATGGAAACGAAGCGGTTGAGAAATATGTTGATTTTCTGGATCAGTATAATGATCAGGACGATAACAATGCCGAACTGTCCAAGATCTGCAGTATCTTCGGCAAAGGCTATGAAATGTATTACGTAGATGAGAACGGAAATATCGGTATCACCTATCTGAGCCCGCTGGATGCATTCATGATCTACGACGATTCCGTGCTGGAAAGGGAACGATATTTCGTGCGGCTGTATTACGATTCGAATCAGATCCTTCATGGAAGCGTATCGGACGAGACGAAGGTCCGCTGGTTTACAATCAAAGGAAAATTACTCTGGGATGCAGACGAGAAGATACACGGCTTCGACGGCGTTCCGGCATCGGAGTACGTAGAAAACAAGGAGCGTATGGGAATCTTCGAGCCGGTCCTTACGATGATTAATGCATACAACAAGGCGATCAGCGAGAAAGCCAATGATGTTGACTATTTCGCGGATGCCTATCTCAAGGTTCTTGGTTCCAAGCTGGAAGAAGACGATGTGGCGCATATCCGGGATGACAGAATCATTAATTTCGACGGGGACACCGAACGGTTGATTGTCGAATTTCTTCAGAAACCGGATGGTGATACCACGCAGGAGCATCTGATCGATCGTCTGGAAAAGCTCATTTTCCATATCAGCATGGTGGCCAATATCTCGGATGAGAATTTTGGCACCAGTTCCGGCATCGCCATGAAATATAAGCTGCAGGCAATGAGTAACTTGGAAAAAACGAAAGAGCGGAAATTTACCAGCGGAATGAACCGGAGGTATCGTCTGATTTTCTCAAATCCGGTCTCAGGAATGAAAAAAGATGACTGGGTGAAGATCCATCCACATTTTACACTAAATTTCCCGGCAAACCTGCAGGAAGAGGCAGAGATCGCGAAGAATCTGGAAGGTGTGGTCAGCCAGGAAACACAGCTCGGGGTGCTGTCTATTGTGGACAATGTACAGGATGAAATCAAGAAAATTGATACCGATCAGAACAAGGTGAGAGCGGATCCAGTGATGAAGCAGATGTTTGGCGGCGGTGGACAGGATGACGAGTAAGGAATACTGGCAGAAACGTGAGACGGAACATGCCAAGAAGAATAAGATGTCTGAGCAGACCTATGCAGAAGAGATCCGGAAGACCTATGCGTATATGGCGGATCAGATTCAGAAGGAAATCGATGGATTTTACGCAAAATACGCCAATGCTGAGAAGATTTCGCTGGCAGAAGCAAAGAGAAGGGTTTCCAAGCTCGATATCGAAGAGTATGGCAGGAAAGCGGCGAAATACGTCAAAGAAAAAGATTTTTCCGACCAGGCGAATGAAGAGATGCGGCTGTACAATGCAACCATGAAGATCAACCGTCTGGAACTGCTGAAAGCCAATATCGGGCTGGAAATGGTATCCGGTTTCGATGAACTGCAGAAATATTTTGACAAGACGCTGACACAGCAGACAATAGAAGAATTTCGCAGGCAGGCGGGTATTCTTGGCAATTCCGTGCAGGAAAATGGGAAAATGGCGCGGGCAATTGTCGATGCGTCATTCCATAACGCCACTTATTCCGATCGAATCTGGATGTATCAGGATATGCTGAAAGCAGAGCTGGACAAGCTGCTGAAAACAGGGCTAATCCAGGGCAAGAACCCGCGGGAGCTTGCGGTGCACCTGCAGAAACGCTTCGGTGCAAGCCGGGAGGATGCAGAGCGGCTCATGGTCACGGAGCTTGCCAGAGTCCAGACAGAAGCGCAGAAGCAGTCCTATATTCGAAATGGATTCGAAGAATATACATACGTTGCCTGCTGGAATGCAGATGTCTGCGAGCGGTGCCAGGCGTTGGATGGTAAGCATTTCAAAGTGCAGGATATGATGCCGGGGACGAACGCGCCGCCGATGCATCCGCGGTGTCACTGCTCCACGGCAGCCTATGAAGGCAGTGCAGAATATGAGAAATGGTTGGACTTTCTGGAACAGGGTGGTACCACAGAAGAATGGGAAGCATCGAAAAACAGAAAGGCAAGATATAAAGACAACGAAGGAATATTCCAAACATTGGATGGCAGATCAAAGGGGCGAGACGTTATCAAACCTCGAAATATCATGAAAGAAATGAAAAAGTCCAGCATCGGAACGGAAATGTTGGAATATCTTCAGGAAAATGATATTCAAATAAAGGTATGGTACGGAGTTGATGTTGATGAAGGACTGGACGGACTTTTCGAAGATGGAGAAATCAACATTTATGCTGATAATACCAAAACGGTTCGTGAAACGGCTATTACGGTGATTCACGAGGCCACGCATGCCAAAATCAACAAGCCAAATACCAAAAGTCAAGAACTGCAATGCTATGTGAACGAGTACAGGCATCAAAACATTGAATTGACAGAGAAAGTGCTCCAGGATATAATTAATCATATAAATGATAAATATCCGAATCTGAAATGGGAGTGATTGTTTATGACGAATACTCTGAATATTCCGCCTCATGAGAGAGTAAAGCTCTTGAGGAAAGGCGAAAAAGTTTTGTGCAAAAAATGTAAAACAGGAATCATGATTCCTGTTGGCGACCGTGAAAAAACCAATACTTTTTACTGTGATTCTTGCAAGAATCAGTTAATTATCAACTGATGATAAGGAGACGGTGCAAATGGCTCAGAATGATTACTTTGTGATCGTATATCAGGTACTGAAATATCTGTATGAATGTTTGAAAAAGGGTGAAAAACCAGAAGCGTGTTACCTTACGGCATCAGCCTATAATATTCCCGAAAATTATTGGCAGTATATCATTTTAAGCTTGATTACAGAAGGGTATGTAAAAGGTATTGCCGTCAATCATACGAAAGATGGCGTTCTTTTAGGCGATCTGCCCGATACCATTATCACGCCGAAAGGTATTTCCTATCTGTTCGAAAATTCGTTGCTTGAAAAGGCAAAAAGGACGTTGAAGGACGTAAAAGAGATGGTCCCGTTCGTATAAAACTGTTTAAGGAGCAAAAACGATAATGGCAAAGAATGACATGGAAGTAATCATGTATAAAATACTGAGATATCTGTACGAATGCATGAAACTCGGCGTAGAACCGGAACTCGAACAGTTTGCCTGGAATTCAAAATTATTTGATATTCCGCAAAGCTATTGGTGCAAGATCATTGTAACACTTGTAAGGAAGGGATATATTACAGGGTTTGCAGTCATTGACAAAACAAAAGACGCGCCAATGCTCCAAACAGACAGACCATTTGAGATTACGTTTGAGGGCGTACAGTTCCTGGAAGAAAACAGCCGTATGCAGAAAGCAAAAGAATATTGTGCCGAAACATTCAACGTGATCTTGTCTGCATTACTTGGCGCAATTATTTCATAGTTACCACCAGTCGAGAGGCCGGTGGTATTTTTGTGCCCATTTGTTAAGAAAGAGAGGATCAGAGAATGATTGAGGTGCGCGTTCGTAAAAACGAAATTAAGGTGTCCGGTCATGCAATGTACGCACCGCACGGGCAGGACATCGTCTGTGCGGGTGTTTCCAGCCTTGTGCGGACACTGATCCGCTCGGTCGAGGATCTGACAAGGGATGAAATAGAATACAAAGTATCGCCCGGATGGGTTGATATACAGTATGGGAATCTATCGGAGAAAGCAAAAACTCTGGTGGATTCCTTTTTTGTCGGCGTCTGCTTGATGGCCGATGAATTTCCGGAGCATGTCCGGATCGTGTAACCGATGTGACCGAAATGTCGTTAAACTATGATTCTGGAGCAACGGCACGGGGCTTTTATAGAACGGGACGGGGCAGAAAGGACCGAACATGAAGTATAAAAACAATCGTTGGAGAATCCCAATGATCAACCTGCAGTTATTTGCAGACGGCGAAGGAGACGGCAGCGGAGCCGGAGACGGAAACGAGGACGGAGCTGGAGCAGGTTCTGGAGATAGCGGCAATGAGATGTCGTTTGATGATTTTCTGGGGCAGGCAGAGAATCGTGCAGAGTTCGAACGCAGGGTCCAGAAAGCGGTAAATACAGCGGTGACCAAGGCGCAGGAAAAGTGGCAGGCACTGACTGATGATAAGCTTTCAGAGGCGGAAAAGCTCGCAAAGATGACAAAAGAAGAGAAAGCAGAGTACAAGAACCGTAAGCTGGAGAAAGAACTGGCGGATCTGAAACGGCAGAATGCACTTTCAGAGATGTCAAAGACAGCCAGAAAGATGCTGGCAGATGAAGAAATCAATATCCCGGATGAACTTCTGGCGCATCTGGTATCGGAAAGCGCTGAGGATACCAAGACGGCAGTCGAAGCTTTCACAAAGATGTACAAGGATGCAGTACAGGCTGCCGTAAAAGATGCCCTGAAAGGAAATGCCCCAAAGGGCGGATCCGGCGGAAAAGGCGCTGTGACAAAAGAACAGATTCTTGCAGTCAGCAACCCAATTGAACGGCAGCGGCTGATTGCGGAAAATATTGCATTATTTCAGTAGGAGGAAAACAGCATGCATAGAATTGGAAAATTAGGGCTGCAGGTATTTGCGGCACCGGATAACATGACAGGTCAGGAACAGATCCAGGTAAAAGCCCGCGAGATTGATTTCGTAACATCTTTCGGCAAAAACATTCAGGCGCTGCTTGATGTCCTGGGCATTATCCGAATGATCAAGAAAGATAACAACACCGTTTTAAATACAAAAAAGGTGACAGGAAACCTGCAGTCCGGTGAGGTCGCAGAGGGCGAAGAGATCCCGTACTCCCAGTACGCTGTGGAAGAAATTCCGTTTGATACTATTAAAATCAGCAAGTATCGTAAGGGAGTAACCCTGGAGGCAATCGCGGAAAAGGGATATGATGCCGCAGTACAGGATACCGACGAAGAGTTCAAAACCGATCTGCAGAACGTTGTCATGGATAAGCTGTACGCACAGCTGAAAGCAGGTTCTCTGACTGGCCATGAAAGCACTTGGCAGATGGCGGTTGCTATGGCAATCGGAAAGGTTAAAGATAAGTTCAAAAAGATGAGAAGAACGGCTACCGGCGTAGCAGTATGGGTAAATACACTGGATGTGTATAAATATATCGGTGCCGCGGATATCTCCCTGCAGACAGCGTTCGGCTTTGAGTACATGAAGAAATTCCTTGGCGCTGATGTTGTCTTCGTAAGCTCTGAAATCCCGGAAAACGTGGTCATTGCTACTCCGCTCAACAACATCATCGGATATTACATCGATCCGGGCGACTCTGAGTTCGTAAAAGCTGGCCTCAGCTATACAACGGACCCGACTACTCATTTTATCGGTTTCCATGCACAGGGTACTTACGAGAGAGCAATTTCGGATCTGTACGCTATTATGGGTCTGCGCTTATTCTGTGAGTACCTGGATGCCATCGCCTACATCTCTGTTGGTGGCGCGGATACGCAGACTCTTGGAAAACTGACCGTAACGGCGGCAGAAGGATCTGAAACAGGAAAAACAAAGATCTCCGTAAAAGAGCAGCTGATGTCTATGAAAAACTGTTGGAAGTACAAAGATGCGGCATCCGCGACTACCGTGAAATACGGCGATGACGTGAAAAACTGGAGCAAATGGGATGGAGAATCCGAAATTGCATCTACAGCGGACCATCACATCACGCTGGTTGAGTGCGACCAGAACTACAAAGCAGTTCGTTCCGGCGACGTAACAGTAGCTGTGAAGAGCTGAGAAGGAGGAACCTATGTACAGGGTGATTGAATACTTTACGGATCTTCATGACGATGACCATGAGTACCGAGAGGGTGATGTTTTCCCACGCGAGGGAATCAAGGTATCGAAAGAGCGTCTGGAAGAGCTTGCTTCGGATAAAAACCTGCGTGGAACCCCGGTGATCGAACTGGTAAAAGAACCAGAGAAGTAGGAGGCAGCCTATGATCGAAGATCTGAAACTGCTTCTTGGGATGGAAGATACAGACAAAAAGACAGAACAGCAGTTACAGCTGATTCTGAATGCCACGAAACAGCGGCTGAAATTTCTTCTTGGCGGTCTGGAGCCGCCGGAAGAAATGGAATACATCATATTGGATGTTTCAGTCATTCGATTCAACCGAATCGGATCAGAAGGGCTCTCCTCTCACAGTGTTGAGGGCGAGAGCCTTTCCTGGTCTGAAAATGATTTTGCCGGGTACATGGATGATATTCAGTCTTATCTGGACAGCCAGCGGGAGGCAAGGAAGGGAAAGGTGAAGTTTCTGTGAGATACGATACGCCAATTTTCTTCCGGCGAGTCCTGCCGGGTGAGTATGATCCAACGACTGGAAACTATGCCGACGATCAGGTAACAGAGGTGCGGAAAATGGCATCTGTGATGGATACGCGGGCGGAAATCATGCGGATCGTATACGGCGGGATCCGTCAGGGCAGCGTGACAGTGCAGCTCCAGAACCATTATCAGAAGCCGTTTGACAGGATCCGGATTGGAAACACGACCTACAAAGTGGACTATACGCGGAAATTACGTGTGAAACAGACTTTTATTTTATCGGAGGTGGTTTGATGCCGAAAATCAAGCTGGAAGGAATGGAGAAGCTGCAGGTCAAATTGAAGAAAAATGTGCAAATGAACGATGTTAAGCGGATTGTGAAAAGTAATGGGGCAGCCCTGCAGGAGTCGGCGCAGAGAAAGGTACCGGTGGATACTGGTAACTTGAAACGAAGCATTGGACTTGAGATCCGGGATAGCGGTCTTACAGCGGAAGTGGAGCCTACAGCAGAGTATGCGGCATACGTGGAGTATGGAACCCGATATATGAACGCACAGCCGTATATGCGCCCTTCCTATACAGCACAGAAAGAGAAATTCAAATCTGATCTGAAAAAGCTTACGAGGTGACACGATGGATCCACAGCAGGAATTATTCAGTGCATTGCTTCTGGAATTGAAAAAACAGTATCCAGGCAGTGTGTATGACACGTTTTTACCGTCGGAAGGCACACCATATCCGTTTGTCTATCTGGCAGACAGTGATTTGAATGACAGAGCCAATAAAACAGCCGTGTTCGGCATTGTAAGCCAGACAATCCACGTCTGGCACGACAATCCGCGGCAGCGAGGCACAGTTTCACAGATGATTCTGCAGATCAAGCAGATTTGCAGACAACTGGAACATACCGGCAGCTTCTCCTGGTCCGTGCAGGACTTGAATCAGAGAATATTGCCGGACACAACTACCAACCAGCCACTTCTTCACGGCATCGTGGAAGTGACTTTTTTATTCAGTTAGGAGAACAGCATGAGAAAAACAATTGATTTACAGTTATTCGCAGATGCGGTACGTGGTAAAAAGATCGTTTATCTGTACCGCCTTAAAAAAGATGCGGCTAAAAATGCAGCTACAGCATTAGCGTTTACGACAGAGAACGGCAGAACGACAAGCAAGGATGCCGATACCACAGAGACCAAGGACGGCACGATTCGAACCCCGGGAGCAGCCGAGGTTGAGATTACGGCAACCAGTATTCTTGCCAAGGGCGACACACTGATCGACTCTCTTGAAGATGCCATGATCAATGATGAACTGGTCGAGATCTGGGAAGCAAATCTGGATGAACCAGCATCCAGCGGAAGCAATAAATTCAAGGGAAAATATTTCCAGGGTTACGTAACGGAGCTGGAAAAGACTTCGAATGCCGAGGATATGGTAGAAGTATCCCTTACCTTTGGCGTAAACGGAACCGGCGAGAAAGGCGATGTGACAGTGACAGCCGCACAGCAGGAAGTAGCGGCATACGTATTTACAGATACAACTAAAACAGGAGCGTAAAAATGCAGAGGGCGAGCAATCGTCCTCTTTTTTGAACAGTAAAGGAGAAAAATGATATGGAACTTACAATCAATGGACAGGTGTATCAGTTTAATTTTGGCATGGGATTCATGAGAGAAATGAACAAGAAAGTAAGCATGCCGGTAGACGGAGTAAAAGATGCCAAGAAGAATATTGGCCTGAGATACGCTGTGGCAGGGATCATGGACGGAGATGTAGAGGCTCTTGAGGATCTGTTACTCGTAGCGAATAAAGGGCAGAATCCGAGAGCAACTACAGAAATTCTGGATGAATATATTGATGATTCGGATACCGATATCGATCAGCTCTTCGAAGATACGATGGGTTTCTTAAAGAATGCAAATGCTACGAAGAAATGCGTCCAGAATCTCGAGAAGACGATCGAGGAAGAAAAAGCGAAGAAGTAAGTGACATATCCCATGAAGAGGTGAGCTTTGAAGAACAATACCGGGAAGTTGCAATCAGCTGCTTCCGGTATCTGGGATTCACATCGTTTGAACAGGTTGATCGTCTGACGATTGCACAGTACGAAATTATGATGGAAGCGCTGAGATATCGAATAGTAGACGACGAATACAGGGCACATCGGCAGGCATTTCTGAATTTTGCTGCCCAGGCGCAGAAAAAATCTGGGAAGAAAACAGTGCCAGTATACAAAAGATTCCGAAATTTCTTCGACTATGAAAAAGAATTAAAAAATGTGAAGGAAAAGAAACATAAGAAGAGCGATCCGCGTTTTGTTGGAATATCCAAGTTGTTAAAGAAAGGAGGGCGAACAGATGGCAGAATCTTATAGCGTAAAAGCGGTTTTGTGCGCGGAAGATAAAAACTTCTCGTCAATGATGAAATCATGTAGCAGTTATGCTGACAATCTGAAAAATACGCTTACAAGTGGAATTGGATTTGGTGCTATGGCGGCGATTGGATCCAAGGCAGTCTCGGCAATCGGAAGCGGACTGAAAAGCTTGACTGCTGGTGCAATAAGCGCTGGCGCGAATTTTGAGAATGCTATGTCGTCTGTAGCAGCTATTTCCGGAGCTACAGGATCCGACTTTGATAGACTGTCTGAAAAGGCAAAACAGCTTGGAAAATCCACGCAGTACACCGCAAGCGAGACAGCTTCTGCGATGGAGTATATGGCAATGGCCGGCTGGAAAACTGAGGATATGTTAAATGGAATCGAAGGTGTAATGGATCTAGCCGCAGCGTCGGGAGAAGATTTGGCAGGCGTTTCTGACATTGTAACAGATGCGATGACAGCGTTCGGCTTATCAGCAGATGGCACAACCAAAATTATTAAAGATGGTTTTACGAAAGAAGTTTCTAACGCTTCACATTTTGCTGACGTTCTTGCAGCGGCTTCGGCCAATTCCAATACAAATGTTGCCATGTTGGGTGAATCATTTAAATATGCGGCTCCGGTAGCTGGATCGTTAGGCTATAGTGTAGAAGATACAGCCATCGCTCTCGGTCTCATGGCTTCATCAGGATTGAAAAGCAGCATGGCCGGAAGTAGCCTTCGAACTATTCTGACGAATCTTGCAAAGCCAACAGATGATATCAGTGACGCAATGGATTATTTGGGCATATCGTTGCAGAATGGTGATGGCTCGATGAAGTCTCTGATGGACATTGTAACCGATCTGCGCGGTGCATTTGGACAATGCAAAATGCCAATGGATCAGTTCCAAGAGAACCTTGCAAAACTTGACGAAAAGTATGCCAATGGAGAGCTGACAGAAAAGAAGTATAATGAAGCATTAGCAGATTTAACGGAAAAGGCTTATGGAGCAGAGGGAGCGTTAAAGGCCAAATACGCTGCTACGTTAGCTGGAAAAGAGGGTATGTCAGGTCTGCTTTCAATCGTGAGTGCGGCACCAGAGGATTTTGACAAGTTAACCAATGCCATTTATAACAGTGACGGTGCAGCCAAAGAAATGGCAGAGATCAAAATGGATAATCTTCAGCACGATGTCGTGAAACTGCAGTCTGCTATGGAAGGACTTGGAATTACTGCATTCAACCAGGTTGGCGGAAAAATGAGAGGTTTGGTTGGCATCGCAACTGAGACGGTTGGAAAAATTGATGAAAAGCTTGCCAGCGGAAAAGGGATCGAAAAGGCTGTCGATAAAATAGAATCAATGGTTGAGAAAGCAAAACCATATTGGGATATTTTCAAAACGGACGCATTGGAAGCGGGAACGGCGCTGGGCGATGCGGCTGGGGCGATCATAGGAGATATCAAGAAGCTTTCAGGTTCTTTTGGCAGCACAGAAAGTATTGAAAATTTCTCTACCACTTTGGGAGAGGTCAAAGATGGAATTGTAGCAGTTTCGGGATCTTTGGAAAAACATTCGGACGCGATTGCAAAAGTAGCGGTGGCACTTCCGAAACTCTTGATTGCATATAAAGGCTTTAAAATCGTTAAGGCTGTAGCACCATTTGTTGGCGCATTTACAGGAGCTGTTGGAGGGCTGGCAAAGGCTGGACTCGGGAAAATCGCACCTAGGCTATTTGGTGTTTCAAAAGGCCAGGAGGCGGTTGGAAAATCCAGCGGCGGTAGTGCGAAGAAAATGGTAGCGTCTGTCAAGGCTTTTATGATGATGGGCGTTGGAGTGCTGGCGATCAGCGCAGGATTCTACTTGCTTGCACAGTCGGCAATTGCAGTAGCCAATGCTGGTCCGGGGGCAATAGCTGTTTTTGCCGGTTTGATTGGCGTGGTAGTAGGGCTCGCAGTTGGTATGACGAAATTGTTTTCATCTATGTCCGGCGGTTCAAAGAAATTAACAGCGATGGCACCGGCGTTTCTGGCGTTGGGAGCGGCTGTGCTAATGATTAGCGCAGGTTTGGCACTTTTGGCATATTCTTCGATTCAGTTGGCGAGTGCCGGTCCGCTGGCTATTGGCGTAATGGCAGGAATGGCGGTTGCAATTGGCGGCTTGATGCTGGTGGCAAAGAGCGTAGCACCAACACTTTCAGCTGGAGCAGTTGGATTTGTCACATTTGGAGCCGCTGTATTGATTGCGGCGGCCGGAATGGGGCTGTTATCTTTATCGGCCATTAATCTTGCGAATGCTGGCCCACTGGCTATTGGCTGTATGGTTGGCATGGTTGCAGCTATCGCCCTGCTGGCAGTAGGCGCTGCCGCTCTCGGCCCTGCATTGACAGCAGGAGCAGTTGGATTTATCGCATTTGGGGCTGCCATTGTTCTGGTAGCATCAGGAGCATTGATTGCAAGCGCAGCGTTGGCTGTTGTATCCGCTGTTCTTCCTACAATTGCACAGTACGGAGCGCAGGGAGCGGTAGCAATTGCTCAGCTTGGAGCGAGTATGATTATCTTTGGCACCGGAGCTGCTGTTGGAGGAGTTGGCGCAACCGTGCTCGGAGTTGGTCTTGCGTTGGTCGGCGTAACTGCACTGGCTGCAGCCGCAGGAGTAATTGCATTGTCTGCCGGAGCAGCGGTGCTTGGAGCTTCGCTTGTGATGGCAGGTGCAGGTTTGACGATTATGGGAGCAGCATTTCCACTTGTAGCGGCTGGCGCAAAGGCCAGTGCGGCTGGATTGACGGCATTACTTGGATCTGGTACTGCGGCCAGTGCAGTTTTTGTGATTTTGGCAGGATCTTCTGGCGCGGCAGCTGTAACAGTTGGCGTATTTGCAGCGGCAATGGTGGCCGGAGCCGCAGGAACCGGTCTTATGGTAGTTGCTCTGAAATCAGTAAATTCCAGTATGAAGTCAATCGCCGGAAATGCGAAAAGCGCTGAAAAATCGCTTACAGGTATGCGCTCCAGCGTGAATGTTGTGAATTCTGGGCTGGATGCATTGGGAAACAAGGCGAAATCTGCGATCAATGCATTGATTAAGCAGTTTTCCCAAGGAGAAAGTAAAGCGAAGACTTCTGGAAATGCGGTTGGAAATAATTTTAATAATGGCGTTTCAGCTGGAATGTCAAGGGCGGTTTCTACAGCAGAAACAATGTCAAATTCAATCGTAATTACCATGCGATCATCGGCAGGTGGGGCCTATAACAGCGGTGCTTACATCGGCATGGGTCTCGCTAACGGTATGGCAAGCCAGGTCGGCCATGTAAGAGCAGTGGCGGCACAGCTTGCGGCTGCTGCAGAGGCGGCAATCCGCGCGAAAGCACAGATTCACAGTCCGTCACGGGTTGCGGATAAGCTGGGCAACTATTTCGGTATTGGCTGGATCAACGGCATTATGGATCATGTTCAGGAAGCAAAGCAGGCAGCCATGGAGCTGATACAGATTCCGGAGCTTACACCTGCACCGGAAATCGGAATGAGCCTTCGGACTGGATCTGAAGATCTGAATGACAGCTATCAGTATAGCAGTAATGGAAAATATACCATCTATGTACCGGTTAATCTAGACGGAAGAGAAATCGGAAAGGCGACTGCAACGTATACACGTGAAGAAATTGAGAAACAGGAGACTAGGGAGAACCGAAAGAAAGGCAGGAGAATGAATGTATAACTTTGTAGATACAACAGAGCGGTACCCAGGGCAGAACCTGCCTTCGGAGGCTCTCATGTTTAATGGAAGTTATCTTGAGAACGTAATTCCCGGCTATCGGACACTTTATGTGTCCGGCCGGGAAATTTTGGGTACGGAGATTACAGATCTGGAAACAGGCGTGTCTGACGGTACAAAGTATCGACGAAAGCGTTATCAGCCAAGGACTATTGTGGTGGGATATCAGCTGGTAGCCGAAGATAATGCAGCTTTTCGCAGTGCTTACAACAAACTGAATGCTCTTCTGGATGCAGAACAGGCAACCCTTATTTTTGCAGATGAACCGGACAAATATTATATCGGAACAAAGCAGGGAACGAGTGAAGTGCCGGCGGGAAGAAATGCGATCACTGCGGAGCTGGAATTTTACTGCGCGGATCCATTCAAGTATTCGGTGGAAGAATTTACGGTGAATCCGACTGCGGATGACGGAAAAACGTTCATTGTGTCGTACAACGGCACTTATCGGGCCTTTCCAAAGCTTCAGGCAGTAATGCACAGTGAAAATGGAGTAGTAGGTTTTGTAAATGACTCCAAGAAAATTCTTCAGTTCGGTGATCCGGATGAGTTGAACGGAGAAACATACAAAAAAAGCGAACTGATAACAAGCTATGCTGACCAATATGTCTGGTCACAGGATGCGGCGTGGAAAGATGATACAGGGAGCAACTTCTTATACAGTAACAGCAAGACGGCTGGAAAGCTGGGTGTCATGAGCGTAGACAGCATCAAAGGTCTGTATCTGGCCAGCAGTGGATATGTAAGTCCAAACACAAACGGCTGGAATGGAGCTATGAAATCTATTGATGTGGTAGATTCCAATGGAGCAAAGGGAGCGACGCACCTCTATTGTTACATGAACAGCTGGTTTGAAACTGGTCTTATGGGGCAGACGGGCTGCCAGGCGATTGCTTTCTGCGATGCGAACGGAAAAATGATCTGCTGCCAGGAGATATACAAAACCGATACGATCGGAAACACAGCGCACATGAATATGTGGGTAGGTGGAAACAACCCGCGTATCGTCAAAACATATACTTTTGAACCTTGCCATCGAAAAGATGCAAACCCATACAGCCAAACGTATGGCGCAAGCGACATGATGAAACATGGAGAGAAAATACGTTTTTTCTGGAAGGGCAGTTATCCGGAATTTACAGTTCCAGAATTAAAAAATGTGAAAGTGGCAACAGTGAAATTGTATTTGGGACAGTGGGGAAGTCGAAATACAGGAAATCAGCTTGTCACCAGAAATTATTTCCGCGGCATCTTCGTGAGAATTGACAATGTAGAAAAATGGCGTGATATTCCGAATAAATTTTCGGTAAATCAGGTTTTGACAGCTGACTGTAGCAATGGAGAGGTCATGTTACAGGGACTTCCGAGACAGGATCTTGGTGCGTTGGGCAACGATTGGGAGAACTTTTGCCTGCAGCCTGGAATGAATCAGATCCAATGCATTGCATCGGACTGGGCAACACAGCCAACATACACAATGAAATACAGGGAGGTGTTTCTATGATTTTATATTTTGCGGACCGACATATGAATGTCCTTGGGCAGGCAAGCACAGAGCTACCGAAGGGATTGTACATTTCTGATGATCTGAAAACAGAAGAGGTGGAAGCAGGTGTTGCTACACTAGAATTTACGCTGAATTACACGGCGAGCACGCGGAATGATGCGAAACAGTATGGTTCTGTTGGCAATTATATTCTTCGGAAGAATGGCGATGAGCAGGAATTTTATACGATCATTACCAGCGAAGAAAATATTTTCAAACAGGAAGTAGAAATCTATGCCGAGGATGCCGGTATGGATCTCCTGAACGAGACAGTTGGCGAATACAAAGCAGACAAGGCATATCCAGCGAGCTACTATGTTGAAAAATTCAGCGACGATTCCGGCTTTGAAATTGGAATCAATGAGGTCAGCAATTATAACCGGAAACTGTCCTGGGAGGGTGAGACCACCGCTTCTGAGCGTATTTTGAGCGTTGCCACGCAGTTTGACGCGGAAGTTTCCTATACTTTTGAAATCGACCGGTTGAAAATCAAGCACAAATATATCAACCTGCATAAGAAGCGCGGCGTAGATCAGGGGCGAGAACTTCGGATCAACCGGGAAGTGAAAAATATCATTGTAAAAAGTTCAGTAGAAGATCTGGCTACGGCACTTTCCGTTACCGGCGGATATCCGGAAGACAGTGAAACGCCGATCAATCTGAAAGGGTATAAGTATGATGACGGCGATATATATCTGTCCGGCAGTACGATTTATTCCCGGAGCGCAGTGGCCAAATGGAGCCGGTATCTTTCCGAAAAAGGAAGTGGTACGGGACATATCGTCCAGTCGTACACTTACGATACTACCAGCAAGTCAGAACTCTGCAACAGGGCAGTTTCAAAGCTGAAAAAGATCTACGATGCGGCTGTTTCCTATGAAGTAGAGCTGGCGTATCTGCCGGATGGGATTAAAATCGGCGATACGGTGAATATTGTAGACGATACCGGAGAACTGTATTTGTCTGCAAGAATCATGAAACTGGAGTCCTCCATTTGCAATGATGAGTACACGGCAACGCTGGGCGAATACAAGCTGAAATCGAGTGGAATTTCAGAAAAGATGGAGAGCCTGGCTGCACAGTTTGAAAAACTGGCAAAGAACCGGACGTTTTACACTTGGGTTGTGTTTGCTGATACGGAAACGGGCGGCGGAATATCGCTCAAATCAGCTGGAAAGACATACATGGGTATCGCATACAATCAGACGACAAAACAGCCGGTACTTACAGACCCGAGCATCTATACCTGGGTAAAGGTTGTTGGAGAGCAGGGAATTGCGGGAGAGCCCGGAAAGAATGGTCTGACTAGTTTCTTCCATGTGAGATATGCTGATGTTCCGAACCCGACAGCAAATCAGTTGCGGAAGGATACAGGAAAATATATCGGTACCTACGTGGACTATATATTGGAGGACAGTACAGATCCGACCAAGTACACCTGGCGAAAATTTCAGGGCGATGACGGAGAGGACGGCGCCGATGGAACCCCTGGAGAAAACGGTGCGAATGGTGAAACCAGTTATCTGCATATCGCTTATGCAACAAGCGCGGATGGAAAGACAGGCTTTTCGACAACCAACGCCGTCGATAAAACGTATATAGGCCAATACGTGGATTTTACCAAGGCTGACAGCGCCAATCCGGCGAAGTATCATTGGAGCAAATTTCAGGGGCCGAAAGGAGATAAGGGAGATCCGGGCGAGCAAGGACTGCGCGGCCTGCAGGGCGATAAGGGTGATCAGGGAATCCAGGGACCAAAGGGCGAAAGTGGCAAATCCACGTATACGCATATTGCTTATGCAAATAGCTCTGATGGAAAGGTCAGTTTCTCCGTTTCTGATTCGGATCGTGATTATGTCGGAATGTATGTAGATGAGGTCGTAGCGGACAGCACAGACCCAACGAAATATGCTTGGAGTAAGATTAAAGGTGCCGATGGTACGCAGGGAATCCAAGGAAAGCCGGGAGCAGATGGAAAAACACCGTATTTTCATATCGCTTATGCAACGAGTGCGGATGGAAAGACAGGCTTTTCTATTACTGAATCAACCGGTAAGACGTACATCGGTGTGTATACGGACTATACAAAGGCAGATTCTACCGACCCATCTAAATACAAGTGGACAAAGATTCAAGGACCGCAGGGCACGCAGGGACTGCAGGGAATCCAGGGACCACAGGGGGAGCGAGGTATTGCTGGAAAAGATGGACAGAACGGAGCTACAACATATTTTCATATTAAGTATTCTGCAGTTTCGAATCCGACGTCTGCAAGCCAGATGACAGAGGTTCCCAACACTTATATTGGTACCTACGTAGATTTTACGGAAATGGATTCAAACGATCCTGGAAAATATACATGGTATAGGCTTCAGGGGTTACAGGGCGAAAAAGGTACGCAGGGCCTTCCTGGGAAAGATGGATCGAACGGAAAAACTACCTATCTTCATATCAAGTATTCCAATGATGGGGGTAAAACTTTTACAGCGAACAGTGGTGAGACACCGGGAGATTATGTTGGAACATGTACCGATTTCAATCAGACGGATCCGACGACAGTTGGCTCGTATATATGGGCTAAAATTAAGGGAGAACAGGGTCCGCAGGGCTTGCGCGGCCTGCAGGGTGAAAAAGGTGACCAGGGAATTCAGGGACCCAAAGGCGCTGACGGAAAAGATGGAAAAACGACGTATTTTCACATCAAATATTCTGCGGTTTCGAATCCGACCTCTGCGTCTCAGATGACAGAGACACCGTCAAAATACATTGGAACGTATGTGGATTTTACACAGACGGATTCGGATGATCCGAAGAAGTACAGCTGGCAGCAGCTGGAAGGTTCGCAGGGGCCACAGGGAAAACAGGGAATTTCAGGTACCAATGGAGCAGACGGGAAAACCAGTTATCTGCACATCAAATATAGCAATGACGGTGGGAAGACATTCACCGGGAACAGTGGTGAGGATATTGGCGCTTATATCGGAACATGCGTGGACTATGCAAAAGATGATCCTACAAGTGTCGGAACGTATAAGTGGGCGAAAATCAAAGGCGAGGCTGGAGCCAAAGGTGATAAGGGTGATACGGGTAAGGGGGTTAAATCGACATCTGTTGCATACCAGGTTTCAACTTCCGGAACAACAGTTCCAACTGGCACATGGTCTGGGTCTGTGCCATCTGCATCCGCGGGGCAGTATCTGTGGACACGTACAATCATCACTTACACTGACGACACAACATCCACGATATATAGTGTCGGCCGTATGGGAACCAATGGTGCAAATGGCACCAATGGAAAGAGTATTGGATCAGTAGTCAATTATTACCTGGCAACGGCATCTTCCAGCGGAGTTACAACGGCGACGAGTGGATGGACAACAGCTGTCCAGTCGGTGTCTGCGGCTAAGAAGTATCTTTGGAATTATGAGGTTGTGAAGTATACCGACGGAACCGTGGCGAGTACAACTGTGCCTTGCATCATTGGATCATACGGTGATCGGGGAAGTAAAGGGGATAAAGGTGATACCGGATCAACCGGAAATGGCATTAAAAGCATTACTGAGCACTACGCAGTCTCCACATCCAATTCGACTGTTCCTACCTCATGGTCGTCTACGGTTCCGACAATGACAGAGAGCAATAAATATCTCTGGAACTACGAGACAATTACTTATACAAATGGGACAACTGTAGACACAACAAAACGAGTTATCGGTGTATATGGTGACAAAGGTGCTACAGGAGCTACCGGCAGTAAGGGAGATAAGGGCGATACTGGTGCAAGTGGAAAAGGCGTTAAATCTATTGTAGAACAGTATTACAAATCAACGTCAGCAACAGCCATGTCCGGCGGATCGTGGAGCACGACTTATCCTGGATGGGAGAACAGTAAATATATTTGGACGAGATCAGTGATTACCTATACTGACAACACGACTTCAACGACAACAGCAGTTTGCGTCACGGGAAGTAAAGGAGATAAAGGTGCAACCGGTGCCAAAGGAGATAAAGGGGATAAAGGAGCAACTGGTCCTCAGGGACCACAAGGTCCTCAAGGTGTAAAAGGCGATAAAGGTCCTCAGGGAGATAAAGGTGCAACCGGCGCAACAGGTCCTCAAGGTCCACAGGGCGCTGCAGGTAAGGACGCAAATCAGGTAGTGCATACGGTAAATGGAAACGGTGAGTCAAATCTTTATGTCGAATTTGCTACAATAAAGATCACAGGTTCGTATGCAAATCAACCAACAACATTTAAACTTGGTGGCAGAGGTTTTGAGACAACAGATGTCCAGTTTAGTTTTATCTCTGTAAATAACTCAAATCCTGGATTGCATTTCCTAAGATCTTCAGGCGGATGGTCGTTATGGATTTATAAAAAGACTACTTCAACGTGGGGCCTTATAACAAGATTAAATGAACCGTATGGGCAGCTGAGAGTATTTAACTATACTCAAGGTTCTGGTCCATATACAGTGACGTGGACATCAACCAAATTAGCTTCTTTACCATCTGGTTCAATTAATGCGAATCCTTTACAAGCAGCAAAAACAGCCACCAACTTTATGCAGTTTACTGATGGGACCGGATTGGAAGTTGGTAATAAAACCAGCGGATCTTGGTCTGGCTATCGGACTAAGATTTCAGCATCAGCATTTGAGATTCTTAACCGGGCAGGAACGACACTCGCATATTATGGTGATAAGTTGATCCAGCTTGGAAAGAACGCAAAAGATGCGGTTATTGAGTTATGTGGCGGTGTCGGTAAGATTTTGGTTGAAACAAAATCCGGCAATGCGGCTCTGTCAATCCAGAGCGAATATGTAGATATTAAAGGTGTCCATGAATCTGTATTGGAGACATCAAGTTCTTCTGGAAGCTGTATAGCCGGAGCTGTTGACGATTCTTTTGTTGTAAATACTTACTCGGATGCCAACAACAAAGCAAACTTCGATATTGGTAACGGTAGCATTATTCTTGAATCAAAGAAGAAAGGTTATCAGGCAGAGGTCGAATTTTATGGCTGTGGCTGGTCTGGAGGAGTGTATACTGGAGCGTTCGCACCGACCAAGGCGTACTCCGAAAAGATTATGTTAGGAGATAGTGGAAGAGTATGGGAGCGTTTGATTGTTAAAAACTCCCCACAGGTCACATCCGATCGCCGCGCCAAAACAAACATATTTCCACTCGGTGAGAGCAAGATCAATAAGACGGATATTCATTCAGAGCTGTTCGATCGCTTAAAACCAGTTCAGTATCGGATGATTGACGGTGATGGGCGCATTTGTTATGGATTCGTCGCACAGGATGTCGTAGAAGCCATGCGAGAACTCGGAATCCGAGAAGACGAGCTGGATCTGGTACACCACGACAGGAAGAACACTGAGGATGGCTATATTGATACCTATAGTATGGTATATACCAATTTGATTGCGGTAATAACGCATGAGCTACAGCTCGAAAAAGAAAGAAGATCGAACCTTGAAATAGAGGTTGCGGATCTAAGAAGTGAACTTGAATCCATGAGAGATAATATCTCTGGAGATACAAATTAATTTTTAGGAGGGCAAAACTATGGCAGTAGAAGCAACTTACACAAAGGACATTCATTATTCTGGAATCATCACAGTTGACGGCGAGACCGTTGTGTCTATGGACGCCAATATGGATGCAAAACATCCGGATGTTCCAATCATCAATCGCTACATCAATAATGGAAGAAAGTACAGAGAGAACAAAACAGATATCGATGATATTGTTGATAAATTTGAAAATGACATCTGGACTGAATATGACAATTATGCAGCAGAAAAAACATCAGGATCGGATCAGAACACAGAGAAAAATAACAATCAAGGGGAGGAATGATGACAAAGTTGCAGATTATCTCAAGGCTCTGGTCGATAATCTATGATCTGATTTTTCTTGCCAAAGGAACGCCGACAAAGAGTTTGGAAGAAATAGAGACAGATCTTGACGTCATCGAACATGCATGCCGGAAGTACGCAGATATCGACGATGATGAAATAGCGTGAAAGGAAGGAGGTGCAAATGGAATTATTGATTGCTGCCGGTGTGCCGTCTGCGATCGTTGCTTTCTGTTTTTGGCTTCTGGAAAGACGTATCCAGAAACGGGCAGAAGCGGAGAAGATCGAACGGGCACGCAGGCAAAAAGAACAGGATGAGAAAGAAAAGAACCGTGAAGATCTGCAGTACATGATGCTGCGAGCTTTAGACGGCTCTCTTTGCTTATCAGAAGCAACAGCCAAAGCAGTGCAGAGGATTCCAGACGCAAAGTGCAACGGTGATATGCACGCAGCTTTAGACTATGAGCTGGAACGAAAGCACGATCTGGAAAATTTCCTGACGCGGCAGGGAGTGAATCACATCGTACATAAAGACGAACCGTAGATCCATAAAAGCGTAATCGGCTTTCTATGGTTCTTTTTATGTTTCGGTAAATAAATTACCACGAATACAATTTTAGATGCTCCACGCGGCTATACAAAGCTCACAAGGGTATCACGGGAGAATAAAACACAGGAGGAAACCAGAATGGAATTAATGAATGTATTATCGCAGATCCCACTGCCGGTTGTGGTTGCAGTAGTGACAGTGCTGGTGATCGTAACACTGGTGTGCGTATATCAGTACACGAAAATGAAAGGCCTTGATGGCATCAGAGGAGATGTCTATCAGCTTATCCTCAAAGCAGAGCATGTATACAATGCATCTGGGCAGGGAGAACAGAAACTGAAATGGGTAGTACAGCAGGCGAGATCGCTGCTGCCAAGGTGGCTGCAGGTGATCGTGTCAGAAGAAATGCTCATTAAAGTAATCGAAGAATGGTTTGCAGCAGTAAAAGATCTTCTTGACGACGGAAAGGTGAACGGGTCTCGGAAGAATTGAGAACCTAAGAAAGGAGCGTTTGCGAGAAATGGCAATAGAACGGAATACAAATACGGATATCCTGTTTAACAGTCTGATGGCTGCCGGCTGCACACTTTACGGCGCGTGCGCAGCAATGGGGAATATCTACGCAGAGTCCGGAGCGAATCCCCGGAATCTTGACAATCTTTGCGAAAATAAGCCTGGATACAAATACACAGATGCCACGTATACAGAGGCGGTAGACAGTGGAGAGATCACAAGAGATCTGTTCCTGCATCCGCTGGGAGACTCCAGACAGTATGGTTACGGCTTCTGCCAGTGGACGTCCGCTGGAAGAAAAGCTGGTTTATACGATATGGTTAAAACGAGAGGCGTGTCAATTGGGGACGCGAGGGTCCAGACAGAGTATATGCTGAGCGAATTGAAGACGAGCTATAAGAGCGTCTGGAAGGTATTGCAGACCGCAACCACCGTACAGGAAGCGTCTGATATCTTTCTGGTCAAGTTCGAGGCTCCAGCGAACACCGGATCAGCAGTGAAGAAAGCAAGGGCTTCTTACGGGGAGCAGTATTTGAAGATTTACCAGAATCAGAAGAAGGAGGAAAACAAAGTGAGCAAAATTGAAAATGCAGTAGCAAGAGCAGAGGCGATCGCCCTGGATGATTCGCACGGTTATGACCAGGTGGACCGTTGGGGCAATCCGAATTATGATTGTTCAGGGCTGGTAATCAGCTGCCTGGAAGCAGCCGGAATCCCGGCAAAGTCCAGCGGAGCAACCTATACCGGCAACATGCCGGACGTTCTGCCGAAAATCGGGTTCAAGGATGTTGTAAAATCCGTGAATCTGGCAACCGGTAGTGGAATGATCCGGGGAGATGTTCTGCTCGGAAATGGACACACGGCATTTTACTGCGGCAGCGGAAATCTGGTCCATGCAAGTATCAACGAAAAAGGAACGATCACCGGTGGCCAGTCTGGAGATCAGACCGGTAGAGAAATCTGCATCCGCAGCTATTACAACAAACCTTGGGTCTATGTGTACCGCTATGTTGGAGGCGCAGCAACCGGTTCTGGAACTGTAAATGTAAGAAATTATCTCCAGAAAGGTGATTCCGGAGATGCAGTAAAAGAAATGCAGAAAATGCTGAATGGCTGCGGATTCGGCTGTGGAAGCGCTGGCGCAGATGGAGTTTTTGGCGGAGATACAGAAAAAGCCCTGCTGGCATTCCAGGAATTTTATAATCTGGAACAGGATGGCAAGTACGGCCAGGCATCAAAAACGAAGCTGGTTTCCGTGTATAACGGGAAGGTTTCAGCTGCTGCTCCAGAAAAGAAGAACACTCCGTCTTATATTGTTGGACATGAGTACACCTTGCAGGTAGAGCTGAAAGTCCGCACGGGTCCTGGAACGAATTACTCTGCAAAGAAACATTCGCAGCTGACGCCTGATGGTCAGAAGCACGACAAAGACAAGGATGGCTGCATTGATGCGGGAACCACCGTGACGTGCCAGGAAATCCAGCGGGTCGGAAACAATATCTGGATGAAAGCACCGAGCGGATGGATGGCTGCCTATTACGGCGGGCAGGCGTTCATTGAATAATTTAGATAAATGTACTACATATGCCCTGGGTATCTTCGGATGCCTGGGGTTTTTTGAGTTTCAAAGAACGTAAAAAGCCCCGGGAGATTCCCGGGGGCAAAAAGAAACGCCGCAGCTACGCGGCGAAAAGAATTGTTCTTTTTTCTGACCATTTTGTGCGTTCTGGTCACGTGTTATGATAACATATATATAGAAGAAATGCAATAAAAAATCCCGGGCAAATTACCCGGGAAACATATTGTATCATCGAAATATTTACAGTTACAATATATCATCTGTTATTGCATTCCGGTGGCCCGGATGGAGAGATGGGCGCATCCATGCGGTATCTCTCTCAGCGTTTCACAGCACCGAACCGAATTGTAGCGGGGGTGTTGAATGATGTTGGGACAGAAGAACTCGCACACCTTGAGATGGTTTCAACGATCGTTCATCAGCTCACCTGCAATCTTTCTCTGGAAGAAATTCAGAACTCTGGTTTTGCCAATTACTATGTAGACCACACAACTGGCATCTGGCCGCAGGCGGCTGGCGGAGTTCCGTTTAATTCTTGTGAGTTCCAGTCGAAAGGTGATCCTTTGACAGATTTGTTCGAAGACCTCGCTGCGGAGCAGAAAGCCCGGTCAACGTATGATAACATCCTTCGTTTGGTAAAAGATCCTGAAGTTGCAGATCCGATTCGTTTCCTGCGGGCGCGTGAAGTTGTGCATTTCCAGCGTTTTGGTGAAGCACTGCGTTCTGTACAGGATGAATTGAATTCGAAGAACTTTTATGCGTTTAATCCGTCGTTTGATGCAAAGACTTTCTGTGCGGCACCGCAGCCAGGGGCAGGTCAGGGGAATTGCTGCACAAGATAGTAAATTAAAAATCAAAGAACAGCACACCACTGGAAAATCCCATCTGAAAAACAGGTGGGATTTTTTGGGTTTACAGTAAGAAAATCTTATCCAGTCGTAAATCATTATCCCATCATAATATAGAAAAAAGACTTTCAAAAACAGAAAAGTCAGAAAGGATGTTCCATGGAAGCAATGAATTATGTAAAGCCCGAACTCATCGTCGTTGCGTTCGTGCTGTATTTTTTCGGTGTTGCTTTGCGGCAGGCGCAGGCGGTGAAGAATAAGTACATTCCGCTGATCTTAGGCGGCATCAGCATGGTGCTGTGTGCGGTTTGGGTGATGGCGACGAGTGAGATTGAGACGGCGAAGGAAGGGGCGCAGGCGGTTTTTACGGCGGTCACGCAGGGGATTCTGGTGGCAGGGCTGAGCAATTATGTGAATCAGATTATCAAGCAGATCCATAAGCCGGAGTGAACGGCGTTTCAAAAAATCTGTGTTATGCCGGAGCAGTCTGAACCGTCAGAAAGGGGAGAATATGAGAATTGATCGGTCGTATCTTGGCAATCAGAATACGTATGCGGAAAACAATCCCAAATGTATCGTAGTCCACAACACCGACAACTTCGCAGCAGGTGCCGATGCGCGGGCACATGCGAGAGCACAGCATGACGGGAATTTCCAGAACATTTCCGCACACTATTACGTCGATGACGGTGACACAGCCTACCAGGCGGCACCGCACAGCCGGGGGTGCTGGCATGTCGGCATTAATTACGGCGGAAAAAATCTGTTTCAGCAGTACGGCAACAAGAACAGCATCGGTGTGGAGATGTGTGTGCAGGCCGGGTATAATTATGAAAAAGCATTTGAGAATACTGCGGCACTGGTGCGGGAGATCATGCGGGAGACGGGGATTCCGCTGGAAAGAGTCTATCGTCATTATGACATCTGCAGCAAATACTGTCCGAGCCAGATCATGAACCGCGGTGACTGGGACCGCATGAAGCGGATGATCGGAAGCGGTGCAGGGAGCACAGGAACGGGAACAGCAGGCAGCGGAACAGGAAAAACGTATGCGCCCGGGATCTATCAGGTGCAGACAGCGGCCCTCAACATCCGTCAGGCACCGGATGCGGACAGCAGGATTGCCGGAACGATCCGGGATCAGGGAAGCTACACGGTGACGGAAATCCAGAACACAAGCTGGGGACGGCTTCTCTCAGGGGCAGGCTGGGTCAACTGCCATACAGCGTATTGCCGTTATGCCGGTCCCGCAAAAGAAAAATCGGCAGAGACAGCAAAGTCATCCGGAAAGACAGTCGCAGAGGACGGAATCTGGGGCGAAAATCTGACGCGCCGTCTGCAGGAACTTTTCGGCACACCGCAGGATGGAAAAATCAGCAATCAGCTGGCCGTCAACCGGAAATTCTGTGATGGCATCACAGCCGCCGAGTGGGACAGTACGCCAAAAGGCGGATCGGCCCTTGTAAAAGAAATGCAGAAATGGGCATCGGCCGGCATGGACGGCTATATCGGTCCGCAGACAATCATCGCCTGGCAGAAAAAACTCGGCACGCCGATCGACGGCACAGTAAGCAGCCCATCCGCCATGGTAAAAAAACTGCAGAAGTGGTGCAACCAGAAATAGAAAAAAGAATACTCAAAGACCCGGTTTTGTGTTATACTGGAAGATAGTTTAAAATGAACAGAAAGAAAAAGAGCTTCAAAAAAGACTCGAAGTGTCAAATGTAAAATACAAAAGAGAAAAAATAAAGGTAATTTTTGCATACAGATTCATCGGGGGGAATTGCGGCTGACAGGAGAGAACAACAGCAGATGAGAAAAAAGGCAGTAAAAAATGCAGGAATGATACGAATTTATCTGAATATGGCATGGAAACTTTTGCAGAAAAACCTGCTTAGCATCGTGATATTTGAGACGGTCTACCGCCTGTTTTCCAACCAGCTGGTTTCAAGACTCGCCAATGCGGCGATCAACTTTTCCTTAAAACAGCTGGGAACGAGTTATATGACATCGGAAAACTTCAACAAGATCATGCTGCATCCGCTGACCCTTCTGCTGATTTTTGGAATTCTGCTTGTTTTCTTTTTCTGTATGCTGTTTGAAATCTATGCTGTCATGGCGGCTCTTGAGGCCTCCTGGAAACGAAAACGGATTTCCGTTCCTGTCATGATGCTTGCCGGCGGAAGAGGAGCCGCACAGTTTGTGCGCGCCCGCCCGTGGACCTGGTTTTTCTACATGGCAGCGAGCTTCCCGTACCTTTGGCTGCACAGCAGCTACAGCGCCATCCGCAGTATGAAACTGCTTCAGGTTTCCCTGACGAAGATTTTCAATGCCTTCCCGGCATACTGGATCCCGGTGGTGCTGACGATTCTGCTTGTCGCGTTCTCGTTTGTGTTTTCCTACACCATCCCGTTCCGGTGCATGATGACGGAAAAAGAGAAAAATACCCATCTGCGGGTGCGCCAGACACTGGAAAAACGCGTGCTGCGTGAGCTTGGCATCAACGTCTCTTTCCAGGTGATGATTTTTCTGATTACGTGGGTTCTGTATCTGATTTTCGGAACGGCTGTCGTTGCCTATGCAAAGCTGGTGAAAACGCCGTCTACCGTTGTCAGTACCGTCATCGTCTACGGTGACTGGGTCAAATCGACGATGAGCCTGATCGGCGGAGCGTTCGGACTTGTCGGAAGCATTACGTATCTGTATCTGATTTTTATCCGTTCCTCCCGAAAGGGCTACCAGAAGAGCCGGACAACGAAAAAGCCGAGCTCGAAGCTGGTACGCACCTTCTGCGGTCCGGTAACGGCGGTGGTTCTCACGATCGCCATGCTGGCGGGAGAAACGGTTTATCTTGTATATGCCATGCGCGCAACACGTGCAGAGGCAACGGCTTCCTCCCAGTATATTTCGGTGTCAGCGCACCGGGGCGGAGCCAGAAAAGCACCGGAAAATACGATGAGCGCGATCAAATATGCAGTGGACAGCATGTCGGATTACGCGGAGATCGATGTACAGGAGACGAGTGATGGTGAGATTGTCCTTATGCACGACACAAATCTGAAGCGGACAACCGGTCTGAATGCCAGCATCTGGACCCTGACCTACGATGAAATCAGCCAGCTCGATGCCGGTGTACGATTCAACAAAAAATTCCGCGGCGAGCAGATTCCGAAGCTGGAAGAAGTCATCGCGTACGCGAAAGGAAAAATCAACCTGAATATCGAAGTAAAATACAACGGCCACAACCAGAATATTGTCAAAAAAGTGGTGAAAATCATCGAGGACAATGACTTTGTGGATCAGTGTGTGCTGACTTCCATGAACTACAATTTTCTCAGGCAGGCAAAGAAAATCAATCCGGATATCAAGACCGGGTATACGATGAAAATGTCGTACGGAGGCCTGGAGGATATGGACGCGGCGGACTTCTTTTCTGTAAAATATACGTACATCACAGAAAGCTTTGTAGAGCATGCGCACAGTCTTGGTAAAGAAGTCTGTGCCTGGACGCTGAATTATCAGGGAGATATGCAGCGGATGGTCAACTGCGGCGTGGACAACATTATCACGGACGATCCGGAGCTGGTGCGTAAGGTTATCCTCGGAACGACCGACCGAAATCCGGGCTTTGTCAGCCTGCTTGGCTATGCACTGAAATAGATGGAGTAAAACAATGGAGGTGGAAACTTCATGGCAGAGAAAGTAAACATGCCATCCCAGAAGAAAGAAAAGAAGAAAAAGAGGAAGAAAAAACTTCCTTCGGATTTTTATGATTATAACCTGCTGGCCTGCACTATTTTGCTGGTCAGCTTCGGACTGATTATGCTGTACAGCGCGAGCGCCTACGAGGCGGCCAGTACATTCAAGGGAAATGATATGTATTATTTCACGCATCAGGCGGGACTTTCTGCTATTGTTCTGATGGGGATTGTGATATTGTCGAAGTTTGTAGATTATCATAGTGTATGGTTCCAGCGGATTGCAGCACTGGTATACTGGGGAAGTCTCCTTCTGATGGCGGCGGTAAGGTTTACGCCGCTTGGTTATGAAGCCTACGGGGCGAGAAGATGGCTCCGGATCGGCGGTGTCAGTCTTCAGCCTGCGGAGATTGGAAAGCTGGGGCTGATTTTGTATTTGCCATACATTATCCTGAAGATGGGAAAAAATATGCGTACCATCCGCGCAAAAGCGATTGTCCTCGGACTTGGCGTGCTGCAGGCGCTGGCTGCGTGGATTCTGACGGACAACCTGAGTACCGCCATTATTCTGGGACTCATCGCCTGCGTCATTTTGTTTCTTGCGGACCCGGAGGTAAAATTTTATGCGCGTGTGATTCCGGGCGCGGCGGTAATTGGCGTTTTTGCGATTATCATTTTAAAAAATAATCTGCAGATCTTTGAAAGAATAGGCGGTGACTTCCGGTCGAACCGTATCTATGAATGGCTTTCCGGAGGCAGCTATCAGATTCTGCAGGGACTTTATGCGATTGGCTCCGGTGGATTTCTCGGAAAAGGACTTGGCAACAGTACGCAGAAGATTACAACAATTCCGGAAGCACAGAACGATATGATCTTCTCGATCATCTGCGAGGAGCTTGGAATATTTGGCGCGCTTCTTGTATTGCTGCTGTTTGGCTACTTGCTGTACCGTCTGTTTGTGGTTGCACAGAATGCGCCGGACGCGTATGGAATGCTGATGGTGAGCGGCGTTTTTGCACATATTTCCATTCAGGTTATTCTGAACCTGTGCGTCGTTCTGAAACTGATGCCGGCAACGGGAATTACCCTTCCATTTATCAGTTACGGAGGAACATCGGTGCTCTTTATCCTGACGGAAATCGGCATTGCCCTGTGCGTCTCCCGCTTTATTGTGTTCCAGGATGGAAAGAGCGGAGAAGGGGAGGCACAGGCGGAAGAACAGTAAAAGTAGAAAAATCTATTGACAAATGCCGGAATAACAGATACACTTTTTTCGAAAGAAATACTGGCTGCCGGGTAGAGGCAGGAAGGAGCAGAATAATGTTAGAAAAGATAAAAGAAATTTTAGTAGAACAGCTCAACTGTGATGCAGACAGCATCAACGAAGATACCTCTTTTAAAGATGACCTGGGTGCAGATTCCCTGGATCTCTACGAGATGGTTATGGCATTAGAAGACGAGTACGGAATTGAAATCGACACCGACGAACTGACAGACCTTTCTACCGTCGGCGACTTTATGGAATATTTGAAACAGCACGGCGTAGAGGTCTGAAAAAGAGCATTGCCGCTGGCAAAAGTGGAAGGATGGTGCAGCTCGGAAGAAACGCCGGGCTGTTTTCCATTCTAAATAAATGGTGGAAGGGAACAGACAAAAGGATTGTTCCAGAAAAACCAGAAATCAGGAGAAAAGAAAAATGAGCAATGTAAAAACAAGATTTGCACCGAGCCCGACAGGCCGGATGCATGTAGGAAATCTGCGTACTGCCCTGTATGCGTATCTGATCGCAAAACACGATGACGGAACCTTTATGCTCCGTATCGAGGATACCGACCAGGAGCGTTTCCAGGAAGGCGCACTTGATATCATCTACCGTACCTTAAAAGAGACCGGCCTGGTACACGACGAGGGACCGGACAAAGACGGCGGCTGCGGCCCGTACGTACAGAGCGAGCGTAATGCAGCAGGTCTGTACTTGAAATACGCAAAACAGCTGGTAGAGCAGGGTGACGCTTATTACTGCTTCTGTGACGCAGAGCGCCTGAGCCAGTGCAAGCGTAACGTAGGCGGAAAAGAAATCTCGATCTACGACAAACACTGCCTTGGTCTTTCCAAAGAGGAAGTAGAGGCCAATCTGGCAGCCGGCAAACCGTACGTCATCCGTTTCAATATGCCGACCGAAGGAACCACAACCTTCCACGATGAGATCTACGGAGACATCACCGTAAACAACGAGGAGCTGGAAGACCTGATCCTGATCAAATCCGACGGATATCCGACTTACAACTTCGCAAACGTCATCGACGACCATCTGATGGGTGTAACCCACGTTGTCCGTGGTAATGAGTATCTGTCCTCATCCCCGAAATACAACCGTATTTACGAGGCATTCGGCTGGGAAATTCCGGTTTACGTACACTGTCCGCTGATCACCAACGAGGAGCATCAGAAGCTGTCCAAACGCTGCGGCCATTCTTCTTATGAAGACCTGATCGATCAGGGCTTTTTAAAAGATGCCATTGTCAACTTCGTAGCCCTTCTTGGATGGAGCCCGGAAGGAAACCGCGAGATCTATTCTCTCGAGGAACTGGTAAAAATCTTCGATTACCACCACATCAGCAAATCTCCGGCCGTTTTCGATATGACAAAACTCCGCTGGATGAACGGCGAGTACATGAAGGCAATGGACGACGAGAAGTTCTATGAGATGGCGCTTCCGTATATCCAGAAGACAATCCACCGTCCGCTCGATTTTAAGAAAATTGCAGCCATGGTAAAAACAAGAATCGAAGTATTCCCGGATATTGCAGACCTCATCGACTTCTTCGAGGAAGTTCCGGAGTACGACGCTTCGATGTACACTCACAAAAAGATGAAGACAAACGAGGAGACCTCCCTTGCACTTCTTCAGGAAGTAAAACCGCTGCTGGCAGCGCAGGAAGATTTCAGCAATGATGCTCTCTTTGAGATGCTCAGCGCATTCGGAAAAGAAAAAGGATACAAGACCGGTTATATTATGTGGCCGATCCGTACCGCTCTTTCCGGAAAACAGATGACACCGGCCGGCGCAACGGAAATCCTTGAGGTTCTGGGAAAAGAGGAGTCTCTTGCCCGCATCGACAAAGCGATTGAGAAATTATCCAAATGATATATAATGATTCACAAAAAAAAGCGGTGATGCATACCACCGGCCCCATGATGGTCCTTGCCGGACCGGGGTCGGGGAAAACCGCAGTGATTACGGGGCGGACCTGCCAGCTTGTAACGAGCGGCATTTCCGCCTCTCGTATTCTTGTCGTAACATTTACGCGTGCGGCGGCAAAAGAGATGAAGGAGCGGTATTTAAAGGCGATGGGAAAGACGAGTACCCAGGTCACCTTTGGAACGTTCCACGGGGTATTCTACGCGATTCTGCGCCATACGTACCGCATGTCCGGCAACAATATTTTAAGCGAGGAAGAGAAAAAGCGGCTGATGCGCGAGCTGGTCAACCACTATGCCAGAGACCTGGAGGAAGAGGATCTCGAGGAAAATCTGGCGCGCGAAATCAGCACTGTGAAGAACAATCAGATCCCGCTGGAACATTACTATTCCGCCTGCATGCCGCAGGAAAAGTTCCGCGAAATCTATGAGGCGTATGAGAAATGGCGGAAGGAGAACAAAAAACTCGATTTCGACGATCTGATGGTGCAGTGCAAACGTCTCTTTCTGGAGCGGCCGGAGGTCCTCCGCGCCTGGCAGCAGAAATTTCAGTATATCCTGATTGACGAGTTTCAAGACATCAGCCCCGCGCAGTATGAGATTGTGCGGATGCTGGCGCTGCCGGAAAATAACCTCTTTATTGTCGGGGATGACGATCAGTCGATTTATCAGTTCCGCGGAGCCAAGCCGGAGATCATGCTGAATTTTCCGAAAGATTACCCAGGCGCGGCGCAGGTAGTGCTCGATAAAAATTACCGTAGTACGGAATTTATCGTGAAGCGGTCCCAATGCCTGATCCACCACAACAAAAAGCGGTATGAAAAGGCGATTTTCACCGACAACGAGAAAGGCGCTCCGGTTGCAATCCGGGGATATAAGAACCCACGCGAGGAGATGCGTGCCGTTGCCGAGGAGCTGCGGGAGGCGGAGAAAAACGGCTGTCCGTATGAAGAGATGGCGCTTTTGTTCCGCACGAATCTTGGCTGCCGGACAGCAGTAGAGGAACTGATGGAAGCACAGATCCCGTTCCAGATGCGGGATGCCCTGCCGGATCTCTATGACCACTGGATTGCGAAAGATCTGCTGACGTATCTGAATCTTGCGATGGGAAGCCGGAAGCGCGGCGAGTTTTTAAAGATTGCTAACCGCCCGAACCGTTATCTGTCGCGGGATGCCTTTGAGGAGGCGACTGTTTCGTTCGATGCACTTCTGGAATATTACGAAGAAAAAGACTGGATGTGCCAGCGGATCCGCAAACTGGAGCAGGATATCACGACACTGACGCATTTATCGCCGTTCGGCGCGGTCAATTACATCCGCTATGCGATCGGCTATGAACAGTATGTGAAGGAATATGCGGCATACCGCCATCTGAAAGAGGATGATCTGATTTCCGTTTTGGACGAGCTGCAGGAGGCGGCAAAGAGCCAGAAAAGCATCGAGGGCTGGTTTGCACATATTGAGGAATACCAGCAGAAGATGAAGGAAAAACAGAAGCAGCGCGCAGAGAGTGCGGAAGGAGTTATGGTTTCCACCCTGCACAGCGTCAAGGGACTCGAGTACGACAAGGTCTATCTTCTTGACGTCAACGAGGGCGTAATGCCGTATCAGAAAGCAGTCCTTGCGGAGGCGATCGAGGAGGAGCGGCGGATGTTCTACGTCGGAATGACGCGCGCCCGGAAAGAGCTGACGCTCTGTTATGTGGAGGAACGGTTTGAAAAGAAAGTCGAGCCGTCCCGGTTCCTGGACGAGGTGATCCAGTAAATTTGTACTGTTGTGAAAGATGTTGAAAATAAATTTACTAATTGATAAAATTTTAACAAATAATACATTGACAAAGTTTTAACAATGAAGTATAGTAATGACTGTAAGCGGGAACAATAAGATGACCGCAAAGCGAGGAGGAAAAACATTATGAAAATTTTATTTTACGATACCCAGAGCTACGACAGAGAATCTTTCGACCGAACCAAAGAGCAGTTTCCAGAAATTGAAGTGGAATATTTAAAAACCGGCCTTGCTGCAAGAACCGCTTCCCTGGCAAAGGGCTACGATGCCGTGTGCGCCTTCGTAAACTCCGATGTCGGAACAAAAACCGTAGAAGCACTGCATGAGGCAGGCATCAAGCTGATCCTGATGCGCTGCGCAGGCTTCAACAACGTAGATTTAAAGACAGCTGCAAAATACGGCATTGATGTACGCCGTGTACCGGGTTACTCCCCGGAGGCTGTAGCTGAGCATGCGATGACACTGGCCATGACGGTAAACCGCCACATGCACAAAGCATATACGAAAGTAAGAGAAAACGACTTCAGCCTGGGCGGACTGATGGGATTTAACTTCTATCAGAAGACCGCCGGAATCGTCGGAACCGGAAAAATCGGTGCGGCTATGGCAAGAATCTGCCGCGGTTTCGGCATGAAAGTCATTGCTTACGATGTATACCAGAATGAATCCTTAAAAGATTTTGTTACGTACGTAACTCTTGATGAACTGCTGGCACAGAGTGATCTGATCTCCCTGCACTGCCCGCTGATGGACAGCACATACCACATGATCAACCGCGAGAGCATCAAAAAGATGAAAGACGGCGTGATCCTGGTCAATACGTCCCGCGGAGGTCTGGTAAAGACAGACGACCTGATCGAGGGAATCCGTGCAAGAAAATTCTTCGGCGTCGGCCTTGACGTATACGAGGAGGAAACCCCGAACGTATTCGAGGACCGTTCCGATGAGATTCTGGAGCACTCCACCACAGCACGTCTCCTGTCCTTCCCGAACGTTATGATCACTTCACATCAGGGATTCTTCACCGAGGAAGCACTGCGTGCGATTGCAGAGACCACACTGCAGAATGCACTGGATTTCGAGGCAGGAAAAGAGACCCCGAACATTGTCCGTGCATAATGGAAATCCACTAGAAAACAGTTATCTTATAAGAGAACAAGAGACAACCCATTTTCGGCGGGTTGTCTCTTTTAAATTATGAGAAAATAGTGTATGATGGTAGATAGCAGAAAAAACGGCCAGAGGAAAACACTGGCCGGATACAAAAGGAGAGCAGGATTTTATGGACTGTAAAGAAGCAGAAAAATTAATACAGCCATACGTGCAGGGAAATATGCCGGAGAAAGAGATGGAACCGTTTATTTCCCATATCCGGAAATGCCATACATGCCACGAGGAACTGGAGACATATTTTATTGTGAACCGTGCGATGGCATATTTCGAGGATGACGCGCCCGATTCCTACAATCTGACAGGACTTCTGGAACGCGATCTGGAGAAAAAAGAGGAAGAAGCGAGACACCGCCGGTACAAAGATACGTTTTTCCGGGTGCTGATGCTGATTCTCGTTCTGTTTCTGGTGCTCCTGGCTCTGCACTATTTTGAAGTGATAGAATTACCCTGGCTGAAAGGATTATTATGAGTGATAAAATCGTATTACTGGACGGACACAGTATTCTGAACCGGGCTTTTTACGGCGTACCGGATCTGTCCAATGCAGAAGGACTGCACACGAACGCCGTATATGGATTCCTGAATATTCTGTTTAAAATTCTCGATGAGGAGCAGCCGCAGTATCTTGCCGTGGCGTTTGACCTCCATGCGCCGACATTCCGCCACAAAATGTATGACCAGTACAAGGGAACGAGAAAGCCGATGCCGCAGGAATTGCGCGAACAGGTCCCGGTGATCCAGGAAGTGCTCGCAGCAATGGACATTGAGATTGTCACAAAAGAGGGCTATGAGGCGGATGATATCTTAGGAACGCTCGGCCGCAAATGCGAGGCGGAAGGGATGGAAGTTACGATCGTATCCGGAGACCGCGACCTGCTGCAGCTTGCAACGGACCACATTCTGATCCGGATTCCAAAGACCGTAAAGCGTGTGACGACGATTGAAAATTACCACACGGCAGAGGTGCTGGAAAAATACAGTCTTCTCCCGAAACAGATCATCGATCTGAAAGCGCTGATGGGCGATACCGCAGACAATATCCCGGGTCTGCCGGGTGTCGGCGAGAAAACCGCGACGAAAATCCTGCTGCAGTACGAGACACTGGAAAATGCGCATGCACATTTCGAGGAGATCAAACCGAACAAGGCAAAAGAAGCGATGCGTGATCATTATGATCTGGCGGAATTAAGCAAAAAACTTGCAACGATTGATACTGATGCGCCGGTGGAGCTCGACCGTGAAAAAGCGGCACTCTCGAATTTTTATACACCAAAAGCGTATGAGATGTTCAAACGTCTGGAGTTTAAGAACCTGCTGGGCCGCTTCGAAGAGACGAATGCAGAACCAGAGGATGCCGTCTTTCTACGCACCGTAACGGATTTTTCCGAGGCGGAAGAACTCTTTGAAACCATCGCGAAGGAGGAGAAGGCAGGAGCCGCTCTTCTGACAGAAGAAACCCCGAAGGACGGACCGATGGCAGATCGGAGCCGTTCACTTGTCGGTATGGCAGTTGCGTATGGAAGCGGAGAGCCGGATGTTGTTTACTTCCCAGCAGAAGGTTTCCTGACCGGAGATTATTTAAAAGAAAAATTGACTGAGCTGCAGAAGCAGATTCCGGTTTTCTGCGTCATGGACGGAAAAGAATTTCTGAAGGATATGCCGGACGCCGATGAAGCCCATCTGTTTGATGCCGGAATTGCCGCGTATTTATTAAATCCATTGAAATCACAGTATTCGTACGATGATATCGTAAAAGAGTACGTACACCGCTATGTGCCGGCAGTGGAAGAGATCTTCGGCGGAAGCAAGATTCCGGCCGCAGGAAAGATGACGCCGGAACAGCAGGAGTCGTATGCAGGTCATCAGGCGTATGCTGTATTTGCCGCACAGGAAAACATGGAAAAGCTGCTGAAGGAGCAGGGCATGTGGGATCTGTACCGGAATGTGGAGATTCCGCTGGTGTTTACGCTCCGTCAGATGGAAGCGGATGGAATCGCCGCAGAAAAAGAAGCACTTTCCGTTTACGGAGCTGATCTGGCGGAGCGGATCGGAGAGCTGGAGGCACAGATCTACGAGGAGGCTGGCGAGGAGTTTAACATCAATTCCCCGAAGCAGCTCGGCGTGATTCTGTTTGAAAAGCTGCAGCTTCCGGGCGGCAAAAAGACCAAGACGGGTTATTCCACCGCCGCCGATGTGCTCGAAAAGCTCGCACCGGATCACAAACTCGTTGCCGATATTCTGGAGTACCGCCAGCTTGCCAAACTGAAATCGACGTACGCCGACGGTCTGCAGGCCGTGATCGGGAAAGATGGAAGAATCCATTCGACATTTAACCAGACCATCACCGCGACCGGCCGCATCAGCAGTACCGATCCGAATCTGCAGAACATTCCGGTGCGGATGGAGCTTGGCCGTCTGATCCGGAAAGCCTTCGTGCCAAAGCCTGGCTGTGTCTTTCTGGATGCCGACTATTCCCAGATTGAGCTCCGCGTGCTGGCCCATATGTCGGGCGATGAAAACCTGATCGAGGCGTACCGCGAGGCGGAGGATATCCACCGCATGACGGCATCGAAAGTGTTCCATGTGCCGCTTGAAGAGGTAACACCGCTGCAGAGAAGAAATGCGAAGGCGGTCAACTTCGGTATCGTATACGGCATCAGTTCGTTCGGTCTGGGCCAGGATCTCGGCATCAGCCGGAAAGAGGCAGAGGCCTATATCCAGCAGTATTTCGAGACGTATCCGGGTATCCATGAGTTTTTGAACCGCTGCGTGGAGGATGCCAAAGAGAAAGGCTATTCCGTGACGATGTTCGGACGCAGACGGCCGATGCCGGAGCTGAAATCGAGCAACTTTATGCAGCGGTCATTCGGCGAGCGCGTTGCGATGAATGCGCCGATCCAGGGAACGGCGGCGGATATTATTAAAATAGCGATGATCCGCGTGGCGAAACGGCTGAAAGAGGAGCAGTTAAAGACCAGACTTCTTCTTCAGGTACACGATGAGCTGCTGCTGGAAGTGCCGGAAGACGAGCTCGAAAAGGCAGAACAGATCCTGGAAGAGGAGATGACCGGGGCAGCACATCTGGCTGTCAAACTCGAGATCGATATGCACACAGGAAACAACTGGTACGAGGCGAAATAGCGCACTCATACCAGGAGCGAAAGGATACAAAAGAATGAAAGTTTTTGGAATTACAGGCGGCGTGGGCGCCGGAAAAAGCGAAGTGCTCACGTACCTTGGACAGAATTATGATGCAACGGTGATCCAGGCGGACGAGGCAGGTTACCTTGTGATGCTGCCGGGCGGCGAATGCTATGGAGAGATTGTGAAGCTGTTCGGCAGACAGATCACCACAGAGACCGGCGAACTTGACCGGAAACGGATTGCTGAGATCGTTTTTCAGGACGAAGAAAAGTTAAAAGCCCTGAATGCGATCGTTCATCCGGCGGTAAAACGGTATATCAAAAAAGCCATTGCAGCTGCGGAAAAAGCAGGGACGGAATACGTCTTTGTGGAGGCCGCACTCTTAATTGAAGAAAAATATGATGAAATTTGTGATGAACTGTGGTATATTTATGCGGATGAAGAAGTCCGGAAGGAGCGATTGATCGAAGGACGCGGCTATTCCGAGAAGAAAGTACGCGAAATCATGGCAAATCAGCTCTCCGAGGATGAATTCAGCAGCCACTGCGATTTTGAAATCGACAACAGCGGCGATTTTGAGGAAACAAAAAAACAGTTAGACCATAGGATGAAAAAATATGAAACTTTGTAGTATTGCAAGTGGTTCGAGCGGAAACTGCATTTTCGCGGGAAGCGAGACCACAAGCCTTCTGATCGATGCGGGCATCAGCGGAAAGCGCGTGGAGGCGGGACTGGCTGTTCTCGACCGCAGCGCGAAGGAGCTGGACGGCATTCTCGTGACACATGAGCATTCCGATCATATCCAGGGCCTTGGCGTGCTGGCGCGCCGGTATGGTATTCCGATTTACGCAACGGATGGAACAATTCAGGCGATGCAGCAGACGAAGAGCCTTGGAAAGTTTCCGGAGGGGATTTTTCACACGATTCACGCGGATGACACGTTTACACTGGGAGACATCGCCGTACATCCGTTTACGATCTCCCACGATGCGGCAGAGCCGGTCGGCTACCGCATGGAATCCGGCGGGAAATCGATTGCGATTGCGACGGATCTTGGCGTTTACAGCGATTACACGGTTCAGAATCTGACCGGGCTGGATGCCGTTTTGTTAGAGGCAAATCACGACGAGAACATGCTTGCGGTCGGACCGTACCCGTATCCGTTAAAACAGCGGATCGCCGGGGCAAAAGGCCATTTATCGAACCTGGCGGCAGGCCATCTCCTCTGCGAGATTCTGCACGACAATCTGCAGGAAGTGCTGCTCGGCCATCTGAGCAAGGAAAATAATTATGAGGCACTGGCCTTTGAAACCGTGGCCTGCGAGGTCACAACGGGTGATAATCCGTATCACTCGGGTGATTTTCATCTCGCTGTCGCTAAAAGAAGTGAAGTATCACCGTTAATTGAGGTTTAAATATACATTTTTAGAGCTACATACCATGTTTTTCGCAAGGCCGCCATTACCGGTTTTTCCGGGGCTTTGACATAAAACCAGAAAAAGGAGAATGGAAACATGAAGAAGACAATTATCACTGTCGTAGGCAAGGACACCGTGGGCATTATCGCAAAGGTATGTAATTATCTGGCAGAGAACCAGGTAAACATCGAAGACATTTCTCAGACGATTGTGCAGGGATATTTCAACATGATGATGGTAACGGACGTCTCCAAGAGCGAGAAATCCAACGCAGAGCTTGCAAAAGATCTGGAGGAGCTTGGAAGTTCCATCGGCGTTGTCATCCGCTGCCAGCATGAAGATATTTTCAATATGATGCACCGTATCTAAAGCGAAGGAGAAAAACGACATGATAAATCTGTTTGAAGTAAAGGAAACGAACGAGATGATCGAAAAAGAGAATCTGGACGTTCGTACCATTACCCTTGGAATCAGTCTTATGGACTGTATCGACTCCAATCTTGACAAGCTGAACCGCAAAATCTACGACAAAATCACGACGACTGCCAGAAATCTGGTTTCCGTAGGTGAGGAGATCGAGGGCGAGTTCGGTATTCCGATTGTAAACAAGAGAATTTCCGTTACCCCGATTGCCTTAGTCGGCGCAGCAGCCTGCAGAACGCCGGAGGATTTCGTGACGATTGCACAGACTCTGGACCGTGCGGCAAAAGAAGTCGGCGTCAATTTCCTCGGCGGCTATTCCGCTCTGGTAAGCAAAGGTATGACGACAGCAGATGAGCTTCTGATCCGTTCTATCCCGAAGGCACTGGCTGTGACGGATTTTGTCTGCAGCTCCATCAACCTTGGCTCCACTAAAACCGGTATCAACATGGATGCTGTCAAACTGATGGGTGAGATCATCAAGAAGACGGCGGAGGCAAGCAAAGAGAACAACTGCCTTGGATGCGCAAAACTCGTTGTTTTCTGCAATGCACCGGACGACAACCCGTTCATGGCAGGCGCTTTCCACGGCGTAACCGAGGCGGATGCCATCATCAATGTCGGCGTTTCCGGCCCTGGTGTTGTCAAACATGCTCTGGAAAAAGTACGCGGCGAGAACTTTGAGGTACTCTGCGAGACGATCAAGAAGACGGCGTTTAAGGTAACGCGTGTCGGACAGCTCGTTGCACAGGAGGCTTCGAAACGGCTGAACATTCCGTTTGGTATCATTGACCTTTCCCTGGCACCGACTCCGGCGATCGGAGATTCCGTTGCGGATATCCTTGAGGAGATCGGCCTCGAGCACGCAGGTGCACCGGGAACGACAGCGGCGCTGGCGCTTCTGAACGATCAGGTGAAAAAGGGCGGTGTTATGGCATCTTCCTATGTCGGCGGTCTCTCCGGCGCATTCATCCCGGTTTCTGAGGATCAGGGTATGATCAACGCAGTCAACGACGGCGCACTGACCATTGAAAAACTCGAGGCAATGACCTGTGTCTGCTCCGTAGGTCTTGATATGATCGCCATCCCGGGAGACACGAAAGCATCGACCATCTCCGGAATCATCGCAGATGAGCTTGCCATCGGTATGGTTAACCAGAAAACAACGGCAGTCCGCCTGATCCCGGTCATCGGAAAAGGCGTGGGCGAGACCGTAGAATTCGGCGGCCTCCTCGGCTATGCACCGATCATGCCGGTCAACAACTTCTCCTGCGAGGCATTCGTCAACAGAACAGGAAGAATCCCGGCACCGATTCATTCGTTTAAAAACTAAAGAGAAAGCTGAAAAGCCGGCAGTGATCCTGAATGGAAAGGATCGCTGCCGGCTTTTTTACCATCTGCGCAAATAAAAATAGTAATTTTAAGGAATGTATAGTATGATATATTACATACTGATAATTTTACTTGCAACCCATAAAAAGTGTAAGAAAAAATGAATTATTACGGGGAACTTCAGCGATAGCAGCCGTTGTTCTAGCAATACCTCTGCGGATGTGCATGTGAAGGCCGCCATAGAAAACACAAAGTATTATTTGAACAAAAACGGCAAAATGCAGACTGGCTGGCAGAAGATCGGTGGAAAATGGTATTACATGGATAAGAACGGAGCGCTGCAGGAATCTAAATGGATCAGCGGAATTTATTATGTAAAAGTCGATGGGCAGTCCGTTCGTCTGATGAAAGACCGGAAAGCTTTCCTTCCTCCCGGTAAATCGCACGGATCGGGTTCATGATGAGGTACAAAACAGACTGTTTCCTCAGATCTTTCGGTATGACCTCCAGTGCCTCATGGAACTTGCGCCTGTAATGTACCCAGCACCCTGCGATCTTCAGATCTCCAAAATATGATGTTCCTCAACTTCGACTTTTCAGGCACAAAGCGGTAACATCTTGATATGGCATCTGGAAGCTGTTTTCATTCTTTTTGCCGATCTGTTTTTTCTTTTTGGCTGCTCTTATTGGACAGCACGATCTGTTCCATCATCAGCTGCATCTTATCATTGCGGGTCTGTGTCTGTTTTGTCAGTTCCTCCATCTGATCCTGAAGACAGAGAAACAGAAGAAAATATATCTGCCGAAAGTCCATTTCCGTTTTTGATACACATCACTGGAACTTCGGGCACAGTTGCTGTTCTTTTTTTGCCTTTTAACGCTAAAAGGTAATGTTTTTCTTGTGTGCAGTAAAGTGTTAGAGTATAATAAAACCAGTTTTTTTGCATAAGTTTAGGCGGAGAATCCTGCCGTAGCAGGATCCTTTCTTACGGTGTTATTTCACAGACGTAACCATAATAGTTTTACTGCAGGGGGGGATAGAAAATGAAAACAAAAGAGATTCAGGAACTCTATCAAATAAAATTACATAGTATGGACACGATCCTGCATCAGATATCGCTTATGGATCAGGTGGAAAATGAGCAGGAGCTGTCAGAAATTATTCACTCTTTGTTGCAGGCGATTGGAAACTATACAGGGGCAGACCGGGTATATGTTTTTGACTGGGAAACTGATCAGAAGGACAGTCTGAGCAATGCATTTGAATGGTGTGCCGATGGAGTGGCACCAGAGATAGATAACCTTCAGGCAATCCCGGTCAGTTCGATGCCGAACTGGGTGAAACGATTTGAAAACAAGGAAGTAATCGTGATTCATGATCTGGAAGCGACAAAAAATTCTGAACCGGAAGAATATGAATTGTTAAAAACACAGGAAATATGTTCCTTGATTGCGGTGCCGATTTATGCCAATCATCAGATGAATGGATTCATCGGGGTAGATAATCCTGATTTGAGGCAGAATGAGATTTCCATTACACTGCTGTCTGATGTTGGCGGACATCTTGGATGTGTGAGGGAAAATCTGAAAAGTACGGTACTGTTGAAAAAGGCTCTTGATGAGGCGACAAAGAGGTCAGAGATTATTGCCGCAATTGCTACGTTGTATGTAACAATCGTACAAGCCAATGTTAAAGAGCGGACATATGAGCTTTTGAAAGGCCATGACCTTGTGCAAAAAATCCTTGGACAAAAGGGGAAAATTGATGATGTTATGGAAAGACTTCCAACAGCATTTGCCGCCCAGGAAGAGAGAAAAAAATACCGGGAGTTTCTTGACTTTGATACATTGACAGAGAGACTTCGTAATACGAATTTTGTTTCGATTGAATTTATGGGAGTAAACGGAGAATGGCGGCTGGCCAGATTTATTGTAAAGAGCAGAGATGCACATGGAAACGCTGTGGATGTGCTTTATGTCGTACGAGATATTACGGAAGAAAAATCACGGGAACTCATGTATCAGAAACAGCTTAAGGAAAGCATGGAAGATGCTCATCGCGCGAATCTTTCAAAAACAGCCTTTCTCCGGCGTATGAGCCACGATATCCGTACACCGCTAAACGGAATCGTGGGGATGATCCATATCGCTGAAAAATATAACAATGATGTGGTCAAGTTAAGGGAATGCAGGAAGAAGGTACTTCAGTCCGCCGATTATCTGCAAAATCTGATCAACAATGTCCTGGATATCAGCAAACTGGAATCCGGTTCCCTTGTGTTGGAACATAAATCCTTTGATCTGGCAGAACTGTTAAGGAATAATCTGACGGTTGTTGCAATGAGTGCTTATGAGAATGGTGTAAGATTTGAAGGCGGCGTGGAAGCAAGCACAATCCGCCACAGATATTTGATTGGAAGTCCGGTACATCTGAGCAGGGTTTTAATGAATCTTTCTTCCAACGCGATTAAATACAATCATTTTCATGGAACAGTGAATGTTCATTGCGAAGAATTATCGGATGATGGGAATATAGCTGTTTTTCAGTTTGTATGTTCAGATACCGGTCTTGGTATGAGTGAAGAATTTCAAAAACATGCGTTTGATGCTTTTGAGCAGGAAGGCAAACAGTCAACTACAACATTCAGTGGCTCCGGTCTGGGACTTTCGATTGTCAAAGATATTGTTGAACGGATGGGTGGAACGATAGAACTGGAAAGCGAAGAAAATGTAGGAAGCACGTTTACGGTTACGGTTCCATTTGAAATAGATTATTTGGTTGAAAATAATGATTCACAGAAGGACAGCTACTCACAGGATATGGATCTGTCAGGAAAACGGGTGCTTCTTGTTGAAGATAATGTCATTAATATGGAGATAGCCCATGAAATCCTGGGGGAGGAGCATCTGAACATTACAGAAGCGAAAAACGGAAAAGAGGCATTTGAAATATTTCAGAATTCCAGGTTGGATGAGTATGATGTCATCATCATGGATGTGATGATGCCGGTCATGGATGGGCTGGAAGCAACAAAAGCAATTCGTATGCTGGAACGTGAAGATGCCAAAAAGATTCCAATCATTGCCATGACGGCAAATGCTTTTGAGGAAGATCGGAAAGCATGTCTGGAGGCCGGGATGAATGAACATATTGGAAAGCCGATTGATATTCCGCAATTAAAAAGAGTGATCACAAAACTGCTGACAAAAAGGGGTAGTAAACGCAAAAACATAATCATTCATTGAAATTAAGAAGAACTATAGCAATTTTATTAGGACTTTTGATATTTAGCAGTCACCCTGGCAGGGTGCAAAAACACAGATAACACGAAAGAAGAAACCGAAAAGCCTGTTATTACCCTCGGCAGCGACAGCTATCCACCATACAATTATCTGAATGAGGATGGTGTACCGACAGGAATTGATGTAGAACTGGCTACGGAAGCATTCAAAAGAATGGGATAACAGGTGAAGGTTGTCCAGATCAACTGGGAGGAGAAAAAAGAACTGGTGGAGAGCGGCGAGATTGATTGTATCATGGGCTGTTTTTTCTATGGAAGGACGTCTTGACGATTACCGCTGTCCAGTCCACAACCAAACCGGAAAGCATCTTTCTGAACCGGACGGATGAGAGGATCCCAAAGCTGGGAAATCTGATCATCCTGGGACACCGGGAGCTGATCTATACGTTTCTGGGAAAAGGATATGTAGATGCGGTTGCTGCACACGAGGAATCTATCGTTCAGTATAGGAAGGATTATGATGCAAGCTTCCGTATCCTGGAAGAGCCTCTGATGATCACCGGAATAGGCGTTGCTTTTGCAAAAGAGGATGACAGGGGAATCTGTGAGCAGATGGGCCAGACACAGGAAGAGATGCGTCTGGATGGCACATCCCTGAAAATCATTGAAAAATACCTGGATGATCCCCAGAAGTATCTGGAGGTGGAGAAAAACGGATCCAGCTGCTCGGCGGTCTGATAGGAATCTGTGTAGCTGTAGTCTCTCTGTTTTATTTCTTCCACGCAGAAAAAGCAGAAGCAGAGAAAAGAATGGTGGAGATTGTAAACTATGTGAAAGTGCAGTGTTCCACTACACCCATTATAATGAATCTTCGGAATCCAAAAGTCTCCTCCGTGCCATTGAAAGTGCCAGACAAATGAGTACAAATATTAAAATGGAAACAGAAAACGGCGGGCAGCTAAGAGAGGATTTCCTGAAAGAAAAAAGGTGCCGACGTGACAAAAACATGGGATGGTCAGGAAGCTGTTGAACTGTTCAGAAATAGTGAACCTGGTGAATTTGATGTCATTCTTATGGACATTATGATGCCGGTCATGAATGGTTATGAAGCTACAAAGATGATTAGGTCTCTGGACAGAGAGGATGCAAAGAAAATACCGATCATTGCAATGACAGCAAATGCGTTCACGGAGGACAGAATAAGGGCAAAAGAAGCAGGGATGAATGAACATGTTGCTAAGCCTGTTGATGTGGAATTACTGATGAAAGTAATTTATAGCGGGAGTGCTATGAAGCATTAATAGTACATGAGAAAACAAGGAGGAATTCAGTTGTTGGAGAAAGCGGTTCAGGCTGCAATATATGAAAAAGCTCTTAAAAATCATTATATAGAAATCCTGTACATTGATTTTGAAGATACTCATGCGTTATGCATCTGGCAATATAGATGATCTTAATCGGATAAAACAGCAGATGACGATGGAAGCAATCACACAGGGAACAGCAGAACACATCATGCATCATGTTATGATCAATTTTATACTGAATGGTGAGATGCGTTTCATGCAGTTTGACTTTACAAGAGAAAGTGCAGATACAAAAAATGTTTTCCTGTTTGTGGAGGACTATACAGTTCCACAGCAGTAGATGATGATGCTGCTGGAAAAAAGCTGGTTCTATAACAGAACCAGCTTTTTTGTGTATTCATGGACGAACTGTGTCCCTGTTTTGTGAGAACGGACAGTCTCGTAAAAAAGAGAGGCCTGTATATCGCTCTCAAAGGCGGCAAGTGCATCGCCGGTAAGAAGCCGCGGGGCGTCGGCTGCCTTGGCAATGAGCGGCAGAGAAGAACGTCTTCTAATCTCTTTTAACAATGCACCGGCACTTTTTCGGAAACCGAGAACACGGTTATAGCCGGCCGGGTACAATGTTTTCTGGTTCAGAAGCAGATGCATCAGGGCGCGGCTGATGCGGGTATACGTCATTTCCTTTGTTTTAAGCTGCATGGCGAATTCTGAAAATGAGGAGCATGCGTGGCGCTGGCGGAGGATGCGGTTGGCAAGATCCGGCGAGAGGTCGAGACAGGAGGAGAGAGATCCCTTCGTCTCCGTGAGGAGCCGTGCGGCGAGGAGCAGGCTGAAATCATCGGCGGTCAACAGTCCATGAGATGCGACGGCATTCTGAAAAGCGTGAAAGACCGCTTCTGGCATGCAGGAGGCGAGCGCGGACAGTTCCAGATCCTTATGCGGATTGGAAAAAAGAAGATTCCGCATTGCTGTAGCAGAAGGGAGTGCATGTGTGAAAAGCGCTCCTTCGTGGTAGCCGCTGCCCTCCCGGCGGATCGTTACCGGCCGAATGCGGCTTTGTGACAGCAGAAGTGCCTGGACATATTCAATGCCTAAAATATTGTTTGGTTCTTTTAAAAAGGTATCAAGTTCTTCTTTTGAAAGCGAAGAGAAGGAAGCGCTGTCAGAAAAATAAGCGGAAAGTGCCTGTGCGCGCGCCGTCGGGAAGGAAAGTCCGTTCCGAAGCAGACCGGAGAGCAGCTCACGGTATTCCTCCGGCTCGTGGAGCAGAACATCAGCGAGTTCCAGAAACGGCGCCGTGTCTCCATATTCACTGCCAAAGCAGAGAAAATCGACACAGCCAAGCGCAGTAAGGAGCGATACCGCCCCGCGTGCGAAATGCTGTGCACTGCCGAGCGCAAAGTGACACGGAAGCTGTAAGATAAGGTCCGCGCCGCCAAGAAGCGCCAGCTCCGCACGGTCATGTTGGTCAAGAATCGCAGGTGCGCCGCGCTGGACGAAATCGCCGCTCATAATCACGACAAGATAGTCCGCCCCGGTCAGTTCCCTGGCTTTTGCCAGCTGATAAGCATGGCCGTTATGAAAAGGATTATATTCTGCAATGACTGCGGTAATGGTCATAAAACGTACCTTCTTTCGAAAAAAATAGCACGATTCCAAACAGAGAGGAACCGCGGATCACATAGCCCTATCGTAACAAAAACAGAAAAGGAATGCAAGAATTCCTCCGTTTTGGATTTTTTGTCCAGTTGTTTTGAATTTTATACTTGCGAAAGGGCAAAAAGCGTACTACAATGAGAATATCGAGTAAATTTATCGAAAGGAGTCAAAAGATCATGGGATTTATTGACACAATTAAAGCAAGAGCAAAAGCAGACAAAAAAACAATTGTACTGCCAGAGTCAGAAGACAGAAGAACATATGAGGCTGCTGCACAGATCCTGAAAGAGGACCTTGCAAATCTGATCATCATCGGAAGCGAAGAGGCAGTAAAGAAAGGCAGCGAGGGACTGGATGTCTCCAAAGCTACTATTGTAGATCCAGAGAAAAACGAGAAAACACAGGCTTATGTAGATAAGCTGGTAGAGCTTCGTGCAAAGAAAGGCATGACTCCGGAGAAAGCAAGAGAGACCATCCTGAATGACTATACATATTATGGCGTTATGATGGTTAAAATGGGAGATGCAGACGGACTTGTTTCCGGTGCCTGCCATTCTACCGCAAATACCCTTCGTCCATGCCTGCAGATCTTAAAGACCAAACCGGGCACAAAACTCGTATCCGCATTCTTCCTGATGGTAGTTCCGGACTGCGAGTACGGCGATGACGGTGTATTCGTATTCGGTGACTGCGGTCTGAACCAGAACCCGAATCCGGAAGAGCTGGCTGCAATCGCAGAGTCTTCCGCAGAGTCCTACCGCATGCTGACCGGAAACGAGCCAAGAGTTGCTATGCTTTCCCACTCCTCCAAAGGAAGTGCAAAACATGCTGATGTAGACAAAGTTGTTGAGGCTACCAGAATTGCAAAAGAAGCAAACCCGGATCTCGCTCTCGACGGCGAGCTGCAGCTTGATGCAGCAATCGTTCCGAGCGTAGGTGCATCCAAAGCTCCGGACAGCAAAGTAGCAGGAAAAGCAAACGTTCTGATCTTCCCGGATCTGGATGCCGGAAACATCGGATACAAACTGGTACAGAGACTGGCAAAAGCAGAAGCATACGGCCCAATGACGCAGGGTATCGCAGCTCCAGTCAACGATCTGTCCCGTGGATGCTCCGCAGAGGATATCGTTGGTGTTGTAGCAATCACTGCTGTACAGTGCCAGGCACAGTAAGCACGAAATAAAACCAATTACAAGCGGTTTTCTGGCCGGCTGCGGAGAACAGGCCGGCCAGAAGTTTTAATAAGACTTTTAAAATAGGAGAATTTAGAAATGAACGTATTAGTAGTAAACTGCGGAAGTTCCTCTCTGAAATTCCAGCTGATCAATTACGATAACCGTGACGTCCTGGCAAAAGGACTCTGTGAGAGAATCGGTATCGACGGACGCCTCGTTTATGAGCCAAAGAACGGCGAAAAAGAGGTAACAGAAGCAGCAATGCCGACACACGTAGAGGCAATCCAGATGGTTCTGGACGCTCTGGTAAACGAGAAGAGCGGCGTCATCAAGAGCCTGGAAGAAGTAGATGCCATCGGACACCGCGTTCTGCACGGCGGAATGAAGATCACAAACTCTGTTATCATCGATGACGAAGTAATCAAAGTTATCGAGGAGTGCGCTGACCTTGGTCCTCTGCACAATCCGGCAAACCTGATGGGAATCAATGCCTGCATGAAACTGATGCCGGGCGTTCCGAACGTAGCAGTATTTGATACCGCATTCCATCAGACCATGCCTCCGAAAGCATATATGTACGGTATTCCGAAAGAGTACTATGAGAAATACGCAATCCGTAAATACGGCTTCCACGGAACTTCTCATAAATTCGTATCCAAGAGAACCGCAGAGTTCCTTGGCAAAGACTACAACGATCTGAAGATCATCGTATGCCATATGGGAAATGGTGCTTCCCTTTCCGCTGTAAAGAACGGCAAATGTGTAGATACCTCCATGGGTCTTACCCCGCTTGAAGGTGTGATCATGGGAACCCGTTCCGGAGATATCGATCCAGCTTTTGTTGAGTATCTGTGCAACAAAGAGAACCTGACCGTATCCGAGGTTCTGAACATTCTGAACAAGAAATCCGGTATGCTCGGCATGACCGGCATCTCCAGCGATTACCGTGATGTATCTGCAGCAGCAGAGGCAGGCAATCAGGATGCCATCAACTGTCTGGAAGCATACGCTTACCGTATTATCAAATACATCGGTTCCTACATCGCAGCTATGGGCGGCGTAGATGTGATCACCTTCACCGCAGGCCTTGGAGAGAACGCTATTCCGCTTCGTGAGACCATCTGCAAAGCATTTGAGTTCATGGGTCTGGAATTCGATTCTGAGGCAAATAACTGCCGCGGCGTTGAGAAGATCATCACCAAAGAAGGCTCCAAGATTACAGCATGCGTGATCCCGACCAACGAGGAAATCGCAATCTGCGAGGAGACTGTAGAGTTAGTAAAAGGAAAATAAAAAATAATTCAAAAAGCAGTTGACAATTCTTACCTTCCCGGGTATAATTGGTAAAGTGTGATTAGGAGAACAATATGAAAATCAGTCTGACCAAGTTATTTGCGCAGGACGGAAAGTCCGAAAAGTATGAAATTCCGCTTACATCCGAAACTTTTTCGATCGGCGGGCAGGACTATCGGGTAATCGAAAAACATCCTGTTATCCTTGGCCTTACGCATGAAGGCAATCGTGTGATCACGATCACCGGCAGCGCAGACCTTACAATGGAGATTCCATGTGCAAGATGCCTGACACCGGTAGCGACTCCATTCCAGCTCGAGTTCGATCTGCAGATTGATCTGAATCTGTCAGAGGAAGAACGCGAGGAAAAAGAAGAGGACTCTTCGTTTGTGGAGGGAGACGAGCTCGATGTGGAAGAACTGGTTCGTAATGAGCTCATAGTCCAATGGCCGATTCGAGTGCTGTGTAAAGATGACTGTAAAGGAATCTGCAGCCGTTGTGGTGCGAATCTGAATATTCAGACCTGTGACTGTGATACCACAGGGCTAGACCCCCGAATGGCTGCAATCAAAGATATATTCAGCAAATTTAAGGAGGTGTAACTATGTCCATTTGTCCTAAGAATAAATCTTCCAAAGCAAGACGCGATAAGAGAAGAGCAAACTGGAAAATGTCTGCTCCGAACCTTGTAAAATGCAGCAAATGTGGTGCTCTTATGATGCCGCACAGAGTTTGCAAAGCTTGTGGTTCTTACAACAAAAAAGAAGTCGTTGCAATGGACTAATATTCATAAATCGGAATCAGTTCCGATGTGCAATGCAGCAAAAGGCTCCCGTCACCGGGGGCTTTTTTGTTGTCTCTGCGGCTTGTCTGGAAGCGTCATATAAAAGATTTGACGTGGTGTGTCGTGATGTGCTATAATGGTCTCGGTGAGAATTGAAACAATATTGCAACATTTTCGTAACAATTATAAAAAAGGAGTGCAAAGCATATGAAGAATAGACGAATCATATTTCTGGCAGCATGCATGTGCAGTGTAGTATTCCTCTCAGGATGTTCCACAGACAGTCTGATGGATAAAATGATGGGAACTGAGACGACGGTTTCGTCTTCGGCCAGTGTAGATATTTCAAAAGAGGACAGCGATGCTGTTCATGTAGATGCCAATCTGGAAAAGCCGGTTTTTTCGGTAAATCCGGTGGAGAGCCTGCAGATTCCCGTTGGAAATACATCTGGAAAGCTGACTTGTGAGGCAGGAATAACGGGAGAAGGCACAGTAACATATCAGTGGTATAAGAACAACGTAAATTCCAACGGCGGAGGAACGCCGATTGAAGGCGCAACAGAAGTGACATACCAGGTCGATACTTCGGCGGAGGGCAAAGATTACTATTACGTTGTGGCAACAAACACGGTTGGAAATACCGTTTCCATGGCGACGAGTACGGTAACAGAAGTTACGGTAATTCCGGCAGGGAAATGGGTTCAGAATGAAAACGGATGGCAGTATCAGAATAATGATGGAAGCTATGCAACCAATACCTGGCAGAATATCGACGGCTACTGGTATGTGTTTGATGAAAATTCATACATGGTGACAGGATGGTACTGGAGCGGAGAAGAATGGTATTATCTGGCGGACAACGGTCAGATGCAGACCGGCTGGTTCACGCAGGATGGTGAGGAATATTATTTGGATCCGGATACCGGTGTCATGGCACGGAATACAACCATAGACGGTCATGAGATGAATTCGAGCGGAGTCAAGGTTTCTTAAGAAAAATAAGATAAAACAGAGCGGGTGGATTTTGGAAAGATAAATCCACCCGCTTTTTTGGAATACAGGAGAAAGCGCGGATGGGCATTTGTGCTTGATTTTTGCAAAGGAGTTTAGTATAGTTAATACAGCACTTGCATGAGTGCTTTTAGAGCGTGGTTGAAAACGGTTTTTTGAAAGAAAAAGAGTTTTCAAACGCGCTTTAGAAAAGAGAAAAGAGGAAAAAACATGAGTGACTTAGTCAGAGTTGCAGTGGACGCGATGGGCGGCGATTATGCGCCTGTGGAGCCGGTAAAAGGCGCCGTTGAGGCCGTAAACGCAGATGAACGTGTCAAAGTCCAGATGGTCGGCCAGGTGGATGTCATCGAAAAAGAACTGCAGAAATATACGTACCCGAAGGAGCGGGTTGAGATCGTTCCGGCAACCGAGATCATTGAGACGGGAGAGCCGCCGGTCAATGCGATCCGCCACAAAAAAGATTCTTCGATCGTTGTCGGCATGAAAAAAGTGCGCTGCGGAGAGGCAGACGCGTTTGTCTCCTCCGGAAGCACCGGAGCAGTCCTGGTCGGCGGACAGACGATCGTAGGACGCATCAAGGGCGTAGAGCGCCCGCCGCTGGCTCCGCTGATCCCGACGAAAGACGGTGTATCCCTTCTGATCGACTGCGGTGCGAATGTTGATGCAAGACCGTCCCATCTGGTGCAGTTTGCCATGATGGGTTCCATCTATATGGAACACGTTGTCGGCATTAAAAATCCGCGTGTGGGAATCGTGAATATCGGTGTGGAAGAAGAAAAAGGAAACGCGCTCGTCAAAGAGACGTATCCGCTTCTGAAAGAAAACCCGTATATCAACTTTGTCGGCAGTATCGAAGCAAGAGAAATTCCAAACGGAGCCGCAGACGTTGTTGTCTGTGAGGCGTTTGTCGGAAACGTTATCTTAAAGCTGTATGAGGGCGTCGGCGCGACCCTGATTTCCAAGGTAAAACAGGGCATGATGACATCTCTGCGCAGTAAAATCGGAGCCCTTCTTGTGAAACCGGCGCTGAAAGAGACACTGAAGTCTTTTGATGCCAGTGAGTACGGCGGAGCACCGCTGCTTGGCTTAAAAGGACTCGTTGTAAAAACGCACGGAAGCTCAAAAGCCAACGAATTTAAAAATTCCATTCTCCAGTGCATTTCATTCGGCGAGGAGAAGATTCCGCAGAAAGTGCAGGAGCATCTGGCAGACTATAAGAGCAGCAGGGAGGCAGCGAAAGATGGAGTTTGAAAAATTACAGGAGATCATTGCGGATGTATTAAACGTAGATCCGAATGAAGTAACCATGGAGACAACCTTTGCAGATGATCTGGGAGCGGATTCCCTGGATGTATTTCAGATTGTGATGGGAATTGAAGAAGAATTTGATATCCAGATCGAAGCAGAAGAAGCAGAGCACATCGTATCGGTTGAGGATGCGGTGGAAGCGATCAAAAAGAAACTGGCAGAATAATAGAAAATGGCGAAGGGGCTGTTTGCTACAGGACAGCCCCTTTGTTACCGTCCGCAGAACACCTGCAAACGGTAACTATGAGGAAGGACAGGCTTAAAACAGGTTATGAATAATATTGATAAACTCGTGGATTTGGAAAAGAAGATCCAGTATAAATTTCAGAATTTCGGACTGCTGGAGATGGCGATGCGCCATTCTTCCTACGCAAATGAGCACCATATGGAGCGCCTGGAGTGCAACGAGCGTCTGGAGTTCTTAGGAGATGCCGTGCTGGAAGTTGTATCCAGCGAATTTTTATACAAGACATTCCCGCGTCTCCCGGAGGGCGAGATGACGAAAAAACGCGCCAGCCTCGTCTGTGAACCGGCACTGGCATTCTGTGCCCGTGAGATTGACCTTGGCAGCTTTCTGCTCCTTGGAAAGGGCGAGGAGGCAACCGGCGGCCGTCACCGCGATTCCATCGTTTCGGATGCTATGGAGGCAACGATCGGTGCGATTTTCCTGGACGGCGGCTTTGAACCGGCAAAAGCGTTCGTTCTGAACTATATCTTAAACGATATCGAACACAAACAGCTTTTCTACGACAGCAAAACGATTCTGCAGGAGCTGATCCAGGGTGAGACGGATGAAGAGATTGTTTACACCATCTTAAAAGAAGAGGGACCGGATCACGACAAGAGCTTCTGGGCACAGGTCAGCGTCGGAAAGAAAGCGCTCGGTACCGGAAAGGGCAGAACGAAAAAAGCGGCAGAACAGGCAGCGGCATACGATGCAATTCTTGCCAGAAAAAAAGCGTAGGTGAATTATGTATCTCAAATCCATTGAAATGCAGGGATTTAAGTCGTTTGCCAACAAAACCATTCTGCAGTTCCACGACGGTATTACCGGCGTTGTAGGGCCGAACGGCAGTGGAAAGAGCAATGTTGGCGATGCGGTGCGCTGGGTGCTCGGCGAACAGAGCGCCAAGCAGCTCCGCGGCGGAAATATGCAGGATGTTATTTTCTCCGGAACCGAGACGAGAAAGCCGCTCGGCTACGCGTCGGTTGCAATTACACTCGACAATTCCGACCACAAGCTGAATGTCGATTTCGAGGAAGTCACGGTGACGAGACGGCTCTACCGCTCCGGTGAGAGTGAGTATCTGATGAACGGCGCATCGTGCCGGTTAAAGGACATCAACGAGCTGTTCTACGATACCGGTATCGGAAAAGAAGGCTATTCCATCATCGGACAGGGTCAGATTGATAAGATTTTAAGTGGTAAGCCGGAAGAGCGCCGGGAGCTGTTTGACGAGGCGGCAGGAATTGTCAAATTCAAGAGAAGGAAGGCCGTGACCGAAAAGAAGCTGGCGGAAGAGCAGCAGAATCTGGTGCGCGTCAACGACATTCTCTCGGAACTGACAAGGCAGTTAGAGCCGCTGGAACGCCAGTCTGAGACGGCAAAGATTTATTTAAAGAAGAAAGAGGAATTAAAGCTCCTCGATATCAATATGTTTCTGCTCGAGATGGAGCGCATCCGGAACGATCTCGCGAAAGTAGAAGACCGGTACCGGATTACAGAAGAGCAGTTAAAGAGCACGAAAGAGGCTTTTGAGCATACGAAGCAGGAGTATGAAAAGCTGGAACAGGAGCAGGAAAAACTGGACCAGACGATTCTTTCTGCGCGCGATCAGGCGGGGGAGAATGCACTGAAACGTCAGCAGCTCGAAAACCAGATCGAGGTGTTGAACGAGCAGATTCATGCATCGGAGAGGAACAGCGACACATTAAGAGAACGTCTGGAGGCGATCCGCGCGGAGAGCCGCACAAAGACGGCAGAAAAAAATACATATCAGGCAGAAAAGGACGGGCTTCATGAAGCACTTCTTGCGTCAGAGACGGAAAAGAGTGAGAAAGAGGCCGCTCTCTCGGAATGCCAGGGGCAGATCCAGGCAGTCGAGCTGCAGAGTGAACAGGATAAGAGCGAAGTCATCGGCCTTCTGAACCAGCGGGGTTCCACGAAGGGAAAAATGCAGCGCTACGATGCGATGCTCGAGCAGATCGGCATCCGAAAGGCAGAATTAAGCCAGAGGGTGCTGCATTTAAAGACGAGCGAGTCCGAACAGAACGGGCAGATGGAAGAACTGCAGAACGCGTTTGAAGCGCTCGAAGAGACGGTAAGCAGCCTGAAACAGCAGTACCAGGAGGCAGATCAGAAGATTACCGCGCTGACGGCGGATCTCTCGAACCAGACGAAAGAGATGGAAGCCGGCCAGACCAATTACCACAGAGAAGCGTCAAGGCTCGAATCCTTAAAGAACATCACCGAGCGGTACGACGGCTATGGAAACAGTATTCGGAAGGTCATGGAGCAGAAAGACCGGAATCCCGGCATCCACGGCGTTGTGGCGGATCTTCTGCAGGCGGAGAAAAAGTACGAGACGGCGATCGAGACCGCACTTGGCGGCAGCATTCAGAATATTGTCACCGACAATGAGGCGACGGCGAAATACCTGATTGAATACCTGAAACGGGGCCATTTCGGCCGTGCGACGTTCCTTCCGCTCACCAGTATGCGCGGGAAAAAAGCGCAGGTGAATGAGGATGCGGCAAGAGAAAATGGTGTGCTTGGTGTGGCAAATGCACTTGTTTCGTACGACCCGGTGTATGAGGGCCTTGTGGCACAGCTGCTTGGAAGAACGCTGGTGGTCGACACGATCGACCATGCCATTGTGATCCAGCGGAAATACCGTCAGACGCTCCGCATGGTAACCCTCGAGGGCGAGCTCTTGAGCCCGGGCGGTTCCATGACAGGAGGTTCGTTCCGGAACAACAGCAACCTGCTCGGAAGACGGCGTGAGATTGAGGAACTCGAAAAGAGCGTACAGGGTCTTGCGAAGGAACTGCGGGAAATCCAACAGGAACTTGAAGAGAAGAAAAATAAGCGGAATGAAATCCGCGATCTCCGCACCGAGCTGAATGAAAAACTGCAGCGGCAGTACATCGAGCAGAATACGGTGCGCCTGAATCTGGAAAAAGCGCGCGAGAAAAAGACGGAAATCCGTCTGGATTTTGAAGCGCTTCAGAAGGAGAGTCTCGAGATTGAAAATCAGATCGCCGAGATTGAGCGGAACCGGAAAGTCATCGGTCAGGAAATGCAGGAATCGGTGGAGCGGGAAAGCACGCTGCAGGAGAATATCCAGAAGGCGCAGGAGGCGCTTACAGGGCTTCGCCGCCGGGAAGCAGAATATACGAAGGATCTTGAAGAAATCCGGTTAAATTACGCAAATCTGTCCCAGAAGGATGGATTCCTTGCCCAGAACATCCGCCGTCTTGAGGAAGAGACGGGAAAACTGGAAGCGGAAAGCCGCACCATGCTGGAAAAAGCAGCGGAGGAAAAAGACGATGTCAAAAAGAAACAGCAGGACATCGTGGAGATCCAGAAGACGATTGCAGCGGCAGTGCAGGCAAAAGAAGAGGAAGACCGCCGGATTGTGGAACTGCAGGAGAAAAAAGAAGCATTAAGCGCAGATCACAAAGAATTTTTCGAGAAGCGGGATCAGCTCTCCGACCAGATTTCCCTGATGGACAAAGAGTGCTTCCGTCTGAACAGCCAGAAAGAAAAGCTGGAGGAGACAAAAGAGGCACAGACCTCGTATCTCTGGGAAGAGTACGAAGTGACACCGGGCCACGCAAGAGAGTTCCAGATGGAGGAGATTCCGGAGCGCAGTGAATTAAAGCGGCGTGTGCTGGAAGTAAAAGATGCGATCCGGAAACTTGGCTCTGTCAATGTGAATGCGATTGAGGAGTACAAAGAGATTTCGGAGCGCCACGCATTTCTTGATGCACAGCACACCGATCTTGTCAAAGCGGCAGAGACACTGCAGGGCATCATCGATGAGCTGGATGCCGGTATGCGCAAGCAGTTCACGGAAAAATTCGAGGAGATCCGGAAAGAGTTTGACCGCGTGTTCCGCCAGTTGTTCGGCGGCGGAAAGGGAACGCTGGAGCTCGAGGAGGACACGGATGTACTCGAGGCAGGTATCCGCATCATTTCCCAGCCGCCGGGAAAGAAACTGCAGAATATGATGCAGCTCTCCGGAGGCGAGAAGGCACTGACCGCGATTGCGCTGCTTTTTGCAATCCAGAACTTAAAGCCGTCCCCGTTCTGTTTACTTGACGAGATCGAGGCGGCGCTCGACGATTCCAACGTAACGCGTTTTGCGCAGTATCTGCACAAGCTGACAAAAAATACCCAGTTCATCGTCATCACCCACAGGCGCGGTACGATGACGGCGGCAGACCGTCTGTACGGCATCACGATGCAGGAGAAGGGTGTTTCTACCCTTGTTTCTGTCGATTTGATTGAGGGAGAACTGGACAAATAGAAACGAATAAGATACAATACGAAAGAAGTAAGATAGAAAAGATAAAGGGAGGCGAACGGTATGGCGGAGGAGAAAGTAGGCTTTTTCAAACGTCTTGTCAACGGTCTGACGAAGACCCGAGACAGCATTGTAGCTGGAATTGATTCTATTTTCAGCGGCTATTCCAATATTGATGACGATTTTTATGAGGAGATCGAGGAGATTCTCGTCATGGGAGATATCGGCATCAATACAACGACCAAAATTATTGACCACTTAAAAGAGCGGGTGGCAGAAGAGCACATTACCGATCCGGCAGAGTGCAAACAGCTTCTGATCGAGAGCATCAAAAAACAGATGGATGTAGGCGATACAGCCTATGAATTTGAAAACCGGAAATCGGTAGTGCTGGTGATCGGTGTCAATGGAGTCGGAAAAACGACCTCCGTCGGAAAGCTGGCCGGCCTTCTGAAGGATCAGGGCAAAAAGGTTGTTCTTGCGGCAGCAGATACGTTCCGTGCAGCGGCAGGCGAGCAGCTCACGGAGTGGGCGCACCGTGCTGGCGTGGATATCATCGGCGGACAGAACGGAGCAGATCCGGCGTCCATCGTGTACGATGCAGTCGCAGCGGCAAAAGCCAGAAATGCGGATGTGCTGATCTGTGATACGGCAGGAAGACTTCACAACAAGAAGAACCTGATGGAAGAGCTCCACAAGATTTACCGGATTCTGGAAAAAGAGTACCCAGAGGCATACCTGGAAACGCTGGTGGTGCTGGACGGTACCACGGGCCAGAATGCGCTGCAGCAGGCAAGACAGTTTGCAGAAGTGGCAAATGTCACCGGTATCATTCTGACGAAGCTGGACGGAACTGCAAAGGGCGGTATCGCCGTTGCCATCCAGTCCGAGCTTGATATTCCGGTCAAATACATCGGCGTGGGCGAGAGCATCCACGATCTACAGAAATTTGATGCAGACCAGTTTGTAAATGCACTGTTCCATACATCCGAAGAGAATGCTTAAAAAAGACAACAAGGAGAAAAGACTATGGCAGAAGAAATGCTGACACTCCCGAAATTTGAGGAAGCGTCTGAAATCGTAAAAAAAGTAACACAGGAGACCAAACTGGTTTACAGCAAATATTTCAGCGAGCAGACGGGAAATAAAGTCTACTTAAAACCGGAAAATATGCAGCTGACCGGCGCCTATAAGCTGCGCGGTGCCTATTACAAAATCAGCACCTTAAGTGAAGAGGAGCGCGCAAAAGGACTGATCACCGCATCTGCAGGAAACCATGCACAGGGCGTTGCGTATGCGGCAAAATGCTACGGTGCAAAGGCTGTCATCGTAATGCCGACTACCACACCGCTCATCAAAGTAGAGCGTACCCAGAGCTACGGCGCTGAGGTTGTTCTGTACGGAGATGTGTACGATGAGGCATGTGCAAAAGCATACGAGCTTGCAGCAGAGCATGGCTATACCTTTATTCACCCGTTCGATGATCTGACCGTTGCAACCGGCCAGGGAACCATCGCTATGGAAGTAATTCAGGAGCTTCCGCTCGTAGATTATATCCTTGTTCCGATCGGAGGAGGCGGACTGGCTACCGGTGTTTCCACACTGGCAAAACTGCTGAAACCAAACATCAAAGTCATCGGTGTTGAGCCGTCCGGAGCAGCCTGTATGAAGGCTTCCTTTGAAAAAGGCGAGGTAACGACCGTATCTCCTGTCAGCACAATTGCAGACGGTACTGCAGTACAGACACCGGGATCCAAGATTTTCCCGTATGTAAGACAGAACCTGGACGAGATCATTACTGTGGATGATGATGAGCTGATCGTAGCATTCCTTGATATGGTAGAAAACCACAAGATGATCGTTGAGAACTCCGGTCTTCTGACTGTGGCTGCATTAAAGCATCTGGATGTCAAGGGCAAAAAGATTGTTTCTATCTTAAGCGGCGGAAATATGGACGTCATCACCATGTCTTCCGTGATCCAGAACGGACTGATCCAGAGAGACCGTATCTTTACTGTATCCGTTCTTCTGCCGGATAAACCAGGCGAGCTGGTACGCGTTTCCCAGGTGATTGCAAACGAGAACGGAAACGTCATCAAACTGGACCACAACCAGTTCTTTACAACGAACAGAAGTGCTGCAGTAGAGCTCCGCATCACAATGGAGGCATTCGGCACCGATCACAAGAACCGTATCGTCAAAGCACTGGAAGAGGCTGGTTATACACCGAAGATTGTAAGACCGAACCTGTAAAAACAGAAATTGCAGAGAAAATTCTGAAAAAAAGAAAAATAAAAAATCAGAGGGATCCGGAAAGGAATTTCCTCTGATTTTTTTGAGCAGGAAAAAACCCTTGCATGCACAAGAGTTTTCGTTCTGCGGAAGATGGGACTTGAACCCACACGATCGCAATGACCACCAGATCCTTAGTCTGGCCTGTCTGCCAATTCCAGCACTTCCGCATGTTATGTAGTTTTTTAAATTTCATGCGGAAGATGGGACTTGAACCCACACGATCGCAATGACCACCAGATCCTTAGTC
>OIYE01000066.1_pt1 | contig 99713 bp, 117 predicted proteins | sample 1588091 | NCBI WGS metagenome assembly OIYE01 (sample SAMN03283265) | human gut metagenome | biome: human-associated habitat; material: feces | host: Homo sapiens | place: USA | collected 2013 | reverse complement strand
ATTCGCAAACTACAAGATAAAGCCAAAACTTCATATACTCTAAGCACAAGGAGGTAGGTGAGATGGGATTATTTGATAAATTAGCAAGTGCGGTTAAAAACTTTGATTATGAAGGAGCTGCAGATTCTCTGAGAAATGAGTATGAGAGAAAACAGTCTTCCATAGAGCGTAGTGCACATAATAAGTTTAGAGATAAGGCACGCAATGCAACAGATGATGAATTAAGACATAATTTACAAAACGCGATTGATAATATTCATACCGTACTGCATCAGGTTTTGCAGCTTGCAGTCGAAGACAACTACATACGTCAGAATATTTCAGTATTCATTCACCAAAAACCACTTCTATGATTTTATAATAAGAATGAAAAGTCTGGTGATTATCATGATGAGATGGTTGCCAGGCTTTTGTGGTATGTTTATAATAGAAAGAACGAAAACTAATTGTACGAGACAGAACAGCGGGCAGCGGATATGATATTAGAAGATATTGAGGCGGCAGATGATGAGAAACCAAGCGTACAGCACATGGTGTTCGGTACGAAACTGATTGAGCGAGAGACGACATAGAAGAAAAATCGGATTGACGAAATAGCATTAAAAAGATACAATATGGTTAGAATACTACTATAGTTAACTTGAGGAGGTGCTAGTATGAATATTCGTCCATCAGCAGCAATCCGTCAAAATTATAATGAGATTGCAGATATGTGTCGTAAAACTGCAGAACCCGTATTTCTTACAAAAAATGGCGAAGGTGATCTGGTTGTCATGGATATAGAAACCTTCAATCGCAGAGAAAAAATGTTGAAGTTAAGGGAGGAATTGCTTGCAGTCGAAGAGGATCGGATGGCAGGTAGAAGTGGATGCACAGTAGATGAACTGGATGCATATCTTGAGGATGTGATTGCAGAGGTATAGTGAATGGCAGATAAAAAGTACAAAGTAATTGTTTCTGACAGGGCAAAGAGAATGTTGGGAGCGCATATTCGGTTTATGGCTCAGGTTAATAAAGATGCCGCCAGCACAAAGAAGAAGGAAATAATAACAGCAATCCGCGCCTTGAATCATATGCCGCAGCGTTTTCCGTTTTTTGAAGAAGCATACATTCCACCGAATAAATATCATAAGATGTTTATTGAAAAATGGTATCTGATTCTTTATCAGATACAGGATGATACGGTATATGTGGAGTATATTGTTGAGTGCAGAAAAGATTATAACTGGTTGATTCATTAAATAAAAGAGTCAGGTATCGGGGAAAGTAAAACATCTCGGATACCTGATTTTTTTGCATTTTTTGATTATTTACATCTCCGATCGATATTGTATAATAAAAAATATAGAAAAATATTAAAACATAGTTGACAGATGGGTTTTATAAGTATATAATACAAACCATCAAAAACACACCAACTAAGTAGGTTAATAAAGAAAGTGAGGATATAGACTATGGCAGCAATTTATAAAGGCACACTTGGACTGATTGGAAATACACCACTTGTTGAACCTGTGAATCTGGAAAAAGAGCTTGGACTTGAAGCAACGATTCTTGTAAAGCTTGAGTATCTTAATCCGGCAGGAAGTGTGAAAGATCGTGTTGCGAAGGCAATGATCGAAGATGCAGAAGAGAAAGGAATCCTGAAAGAAGGTTCTGTTATCATCGAACCTACTTCCGGAAACACAGGAATCGGACTTGCATCAATCGCAGCAGCGAAGGGGTACAGAGCAATTCTTACCATGCCAGAGACCATGAGTGTTGAGCGAAGAAATATCCTCAAAGCATATGGAGCAGAGATCGTACTTACAGAAGGTACAAAGGGAATGAAGGGAGCAATTGCAAAAGCTGAAGAGCTTGCAAAGGAAATCCCGAACAGCTTTATCCCGGGACAGTTCGTTAATCCGGCGAACTCAAAGGCACACAGAGAGACAACAGGCCCGGAGATCTGGAAAGACACAGATGGAAATGTTGATATCTTTATCGCCGGTGTCGGTACAGGTGGAACACTGACAGGTGTTGGTGAATATCTGAAGTACCAGAAACCGGATGTGAAGGTTGTAGCACTTGAGCCTGCAGCATCCCCGGTACTTTCAGAAGGAAAGGGCGGACCGCACAAGATTCAGGGAATCGGAGCAGGATTCGTACCGGATGTCCTTAATACAAAGATCTATGATGAGATATACAAAGCAGACAATGACGAAGGATTCGCAGCCGCGAAGCTTCTTGCAAAGACAGAAGGAATCCTGGTAGGTATTTCTTCAGGAGCAGCACTTTCCGGAGCGATCGCATATGCAAAGAAACCGGAGAACAAGGGCAAGACAATCGTAGCACTTCTTCCGGACAGCGGAGACAGATACTACTCTACACCACTCTTTACAGAGTAGGCACGAATATCAAGACAACCGCAAGACATTAATTAAGTAAGATTTTAACTTCCAAGCAGCTTTGGTTGCGGAATAAGAATACAAAACAGGAATTAGAAAAAGGAGAATAACCCCATGGCAAAATTAGAGAGAAAAGACAGAAATTTTAAATTTGAAACATTACAGCTTCACGTAGGCCAGGAGCAGCCGGATCCGGTGACAGATGCAAGAGCAGTACCGATCTACCAGACTTCTTCTTATGTGTTCCGCAACAGCCAGCATGCAGCAGACCGTTTTGGACTGAAAGACGCAGGAAATATTTACGGACGTCTGACAAACCCGACAGAGGATGTGTTTGAGAAGAGAATTGCAGCACTTGAAGGAGGTACAGCAGCACTTGCAGTAGCATCCGGAGCAGCAGCAATCACATATACAATTGAGAATTTGGCTCAGCAGGGAGATCACATCGTATCTGCAAAGAATATTTATGGAGGATCTTTCAACCTTCTTGAGCATACACTTCCGAATTATGGAATTACAACAACATTTGTTGACATTTTCAATCTGGAAGAAGTTGAGAATGCAATCCAGGAGAATACAAAAGCTGTTTACATCGAGACACTTGGTAATCCGAACTCAGATGTAGTTGATATTGAAGCAATCGCAAATATCGCACATAAGCATAAAATCCCGCTTGTTGTAGATAATACATTTGCAACACCTTATCTTGTAAGACCAATCGAGTACGGTGCTGACATTGTTGTTCACTCTGCTACAAAGTTCATCGGTGGACATGGAACAACAATCGGTGGAGTTATCATCGAGGGCGGTAAGTTCGACTGGGAGGCTTCAGGAAAATTCCCGTCACTGACAGATCCGAACCCAAGCTATCACGGCATCAGCTTTACAAAGGCTTGCGGACCGGCTGCATTTGTTACAAAGATCAGAGCAATCCTTTTGAGAGATACAGGAGCAACAATTTCTCCGATCAGTTCCTTTATCTTCCTGCAGGGACTTGAGACACTTTCCCTTCGTGTAGAGCGTCATGTGGAAAATGCACTGAAGGTTGTTGAGTATCTGAACAATCATCCACAGGTTGAGAGAGTACATCATCCATCTGTAGATCCGGATCCGAAGCAGCAGGAACTTTATAAGAAATATTTCCCGAACGGCGGTGGTTCTATCTTCACATTTGAGATCAAAGGTGATTCTAAGAAAGCTCAGGATTTCATTGATAACCTGGAACTGTTCTCACTGCTTGCAAATGTAGCGGATGTGAAATCACTTGTTATCCACCCGGCAACAACAACACACAGCCAGTGCACAGAGGAAGAGCTTCTCGATCAGGGAATCAAGCCAAACACAATCCGTCTGTCCATCGGTACAGAGAATATTGATGATATCATTCAGGATCTGGATGAGGCATTCAAAGCAATTCAGTAAATAAGAATCAGAGAAAACAGAAAAATCTGTAAGAAGTAGGAGCAGTAAAAGCTGCTCCTATAGTGTTTAGAAGAAAGGAGTAGAAGCGTTTGAAATTATCAAAGAAAAGTAGATATGGACTGCGTGCTCTTATTGATCTGGCGGTGAATTCACGGACAGAGCTGGTCTCATTAGGAAGTATCGCACAGAGAAATGACATTTCCGCTCAGTACCTTGAGCATGTATTTTCAGCTCTTCGCAAGGCTCATATTGTAAAAAGTATGAAAGGTTCCCAGGGAGGATATTTTCTGGAGAGAGATCCGAAAGAAATCACGGTTGCACAGATTGTAGAGGCACTGGAAGGAACGTATGACCTGGAAGATGAAGTTGATCGAAATAGCGTGGGACGTGGAGATCAGGAAGCAATTCAGCATCTGATCATTGATCGAATCAATGATTGTGTTCAGGAGATTCTGGAAGATGTGACGCTTAAGGATCTTGTGGATGCATACGAAGGATATCAGGATTCCGTTGAGGGAATGTACTATATTTAATGGAGAAGGAACGTAAGGAGCAGAGACAGACAGCATGGCAGAACAGTATCAATTTGAAACACGATGTATTCACGGGGACGGAGGATTTGTAAAGGAGCATCCGTATGGAGCAGTCTCCGTTCCCATTTTTCAGACAGCAACCTTCGCACACCCGGGAATCGGGAAAAGTACAGGATATGATTATTCCCGCGAGAGCAATCCGACACGGTATGAATTAGAAAGCGTAATGTCCTCTTTAGAAGGAGCGGATGACAGTATTGCATGCTCGACAGGAATGGCGGCAATTGGAATCTGTCTGGAGCTTTTCGGAGAAGGCAGTCATATTTTATGTACAGAAGATCTGTACGGCGGAACTGTGCGAATGTTTGAAAGCATTGGCGAAAAGCGAGGATTAAAGTTTTCTTATGTAGATACTTCAGATATTGATCTTGTAAGAAAGAATATCAGAAAAGAGACAAAGGCACTTTATATTGAGACACCAAGCAATCCAACGATGAGGATTACAGATTTTGCAGAGATGAGAAAACTCGCAGACGAATTCGGGTTACTGATTCTTGCGGATAATACATTCCTTTCTCCTTATTTCCAGAAACCGCTACAGTTGGGTGCTGATATTGTAGTGCATAGCGGAACAAAATTTCTTGGAGGACACAATGATGTTCTCGCAGGATTTGTTTGTGTCAAAGGGAAAGAGCTGTCGGAAAAATTGCGTTATACATATAAGACAGTTGGCTGTAGCCTGTCTCCGTTTGACAGTTTCCTTGTACTTCGCGGAATCAAAACTTTATCAGTGCGTCTGGAGCGCCAGCAGGAGAATGCGAAGAAGATCGCACTTTGGCTGAAAAACAGACCGGAAGTGACAGAAGTTTATTATCCGGGTCTGGAAGATCATCCGGGTTACGAGGTGAACCGGAAGCAGGCGACAGGAGCAGGAAGTATGCTTTCTTTCCGTGTAGATACGGTGGAACGTACAAGAAAGATTCTTGAAAGTGTGAAATTGATTTCTTATGCGGAGAGCCTTGGCGGTGTAGAATCCTTGATCACATATCCAATGCTTCAGACACACGGTGATGTACCGGTGGAGATAAGAGAACATCTTGGAATCACAGAAGATTTTCTTAGAATGTCTGTTGGAATTGAAAATGCTGAAGATCTGATCAAAGATCTGGAACAGGCATTTCAATAAAAGGAGTAAAAATGAGTGAGAAGAATTTGAATTTTGACCAGCCTGTAGAGAGAAGAGGAACCCACAGTCTGAAGTATGATTTTGCAGAAGAAAGAGGGAGAAAGAAAGATATTCTTCCGTTGTGGGTCGCTGATATGGATTTTAAGACGTCATCTTTCGTCCAGGAAGCATTGATCCGTCAGGCAGAGCATGGAATTTATGGATATACAGAGTCAGATCAGGAGTATTATGATGCGGTCAGCTCCTGGATGGAACGCCGTCACGGATGGAAGATCGACAAGGAGTGGATCACAAAGACTCCGGGAATTGTCTTTGCACTGGCAATGGCGGTGAAGGCTTATACAGAACCTGGGGATTATATTCTGATCCAGGATCCGGTCTATTATCCATTCCGGGAAGTGATTGAAAGCAATGACCGGAAAGTGGCCGCCAATATCCTTATCCGTAAGGAAGATGGATCTTATGCGATTGATTTCGAAGATTTTGAACGCCAGATCGTGGAAAAAGGTGTGAAATTATTCTTATTCTGCAGCCCACACAACCCAGTCAGCCGGGTATGGACAAGAGAAGAAGTGGAGCGTCTGGGAGACATTTGCCTAAAGCATCAGGTGATTATTGTAAGTGATGAGATTCATGCAGACTTCGTATTTGAAGGGAAGCATCAGGTACTTGTAGATCTTAAGGACGAGTATAAAGACATTACAGTGACATGCACTTCCCCGGGGAAGACATTCAATCTTGCCGGACTTCAGATTTCCAATATTATCATTCCAAATGCAAGCCTTCGCAAGGAATTTCAGCATCAGGTAACTGCAGCCGGGTATAGTCAGGTCGGCGCACCCGGAATCTTTGCGCTGATCGCTGCGTATACTCAGGGCGAAGAATGGTATCAGGCGATGAAACAGTATGTGAAGTCGAATATTGATTTCCTTCATACATGGATGGCAGAACATTTACCACAGATCAAGGTGACAAAGACAGAAGGAACCTATCTCGTCTGGATGGATTTCCGGGCATTAGGGCTTTCAGACAAGGAACTAAAAGAATTGATAGAAGATAAGGCAGAGGTTTGGCTGGATGGAGGAGCGATCTTCGGAGAGCCTGGAAGTGGTTTTGAGCGGATCAACGTGGCTTGCCAGAGAGCGACGCTTGTGGAAGCGTTGGATCGGATTGAAAAAGCAGTGAAAGAAAACGTTCACGGATGATTAGATAAAATAGAAACAGAAAAAGATGGATAAGCAATAAAAGCATTACTTATCCATCTTTTTCTATGTAGATCTGATTTTCCATTGTATTGAAACAACTGTTATTTCGTTCCCCCTGAAATAATGCTATTTCTCAATCTTGCATGGAATGGCCGGTTCATGAAAGTCAGCAAGTGTAATGCTTCCAAGATAATCTTCAATAAGATTATTCAGCTTTTCCCAGATCGGACGTGTCGGACACTGACCAGCACGTGCGCATTCCGGTGCATGATCCTCCAGACATGCTACTGCCGCAAGACTTCCTTCTGTCGCATGAAGAATGGAAGCGAGAGTGTATTCTTCCGGAGATTTTGTCAGGCGGTAGCCGCCGCCCTTTCCGCGAAGTCCAAGGATAAATCCTTGTGTGACAAGAGATTTTAAAATATTTTCCAAATATTTTTCAGAAATCTCCTGACGTGCTGCGATCTCTTTCAGCGGTGTGTAAGAGTCCGGATCCTGCTGAGACAGATCAATCATGACTCGGAGAGCATAACGCCCTCTTGTAGAGATAATCATAACCTATTTCCTCCCAAGTTACCTATAATTTTACATTGTGAATAGTGTATCATATGTTAAGAAAATAAACAAGCTGTCGAGGTAAAGTGAAACAGTGCAAAAGCATTAAAGTTTGTTGAAAACAAACGAAAACGAGTGTGTCTAAAAATGAAATAACCGTGAAATTGTATTAACTTTACTGGAATTTACAGTGCGTTTGTGATACTCTAAAGACTGTAAGTCCTGATCGGAATGCTATCTTTCTGATCAGACAGAAAAGACTGGGTTACTGTTCACTCCCGTGTCAATCACTTCGCTGATTGACACGGAGTGAACAGTAACAAGACTGGAGAGAGAATATGAAAAGATTAGTAGTAGCATTACTTCTGGCAAGCACATTGTGTATGACAGGATGCGGCGATACGAAGAAAACAGAACCGGCTGCATCTACGACAGAAGAGGTGGACAAAGCAAGCAGTACGATGAAAGAACAGATGGGAGACAACGCGGTTCTTCCAAGTGATTCTGTTAAGAGAGTTATGGCAAAGCAGTGGAAGGTGATTGGAACAGATACTGTGTATGATCTGAAAGAAGATGGAACAGGAACTAAGGATGACGCCGGACTGACATTTGAGTGTGGATTTGATGAGGATAACAACATTACAATCAAGATCACAATGGACGGCGAAGACGAAGGTAAACTGTATGCGGTTACGACAGATGATACAGGCTATGGCGTAGTGCTGGAGTCCCTGGATGGTGGTAAGGATATAAAATTACTCCAGGCGGATACAGAACTTCTGGATCTGACGGATGACCGTGCGAAGGGGCTGATCGGAAAGTGGACAGATAACAGTGGAAATGAATATAAGTTGAAGAAAGACGGAAAGCTTGTAATCAAGAGTTCTTCAGGAGAGACGAAGGGAACATATTGTGTTGCAGAGAATGCAGACGGTACATTGAGGCTGAATCTGGTTATCTCCGGTGGAACACTGGAATATGTCTATACACTGTCAGATGATGGATCTACAGTGGAATTATGTAGTCCGGGAACAGATACAGTACATAAGTGGACGAAAGCCTAAAGTGTGGTGAATAAAAGAGATGCAGTTTGCGCATGAATTGATTGTTCCGGAAGTTGGATTTCCTTTTAAACTATTCTTATTTGAAGGCAGAGAAGGACATTACCATAGAGAAAAACATTGGCACAGATCGATTGAGATTTTTGCAGTGTGCGACGGAGAACTGGAATTTAAGATCGATGAGAAGACCTGGCATCTGACAGCGGGAGAATTTATGATTGTGAATTCGAATGAGGTTCATGAAGTAGATTCTCCGTTGCCAAACGAGACGATCGTTCTTCAGATTCCGTTGAAAGTTTTTGAAAAATATTATACAGGAGAGCAATTTATCTGGTTTACGCATGAACCGGGACGTAAGGACGCGCGCTTTATGGAATTGCTGGAAGAACTGTATAAGACGTATTGCGAAAAGCAGTGTGGATATGACATGAAGATGAACAGTATTTTTTATCATCTGTTATATCTCCTTGTGAAAGAATACCGTCTGACGGAAGTTGAGGATGCTTTTGTAAGGAAGAATAAGAATCTGAACAAGCTTTCAGCAATCACATCTTATATGAAAGAGAATTATGCACAGGAACTCAGTCTGGAAGAAGTGGCAAGAATTTTTGGCTACTCACCAACGTACTTGTCGAGGATGTTTCAGAAGTATGCGGGAATCACATATAAGAGCTATCTGCAGAATATCCGTCTGGAATATGCAATGAAAGACCTGAAGGGCGGAAAATATAATATCACTGAGACAGCACTTCGCAGCGGCTTCTCCGGAAGCAAGGCGATGGCAAGGGCATTTCGGAAAAAATACGGAATTCTTCCAAGCGAATATAAAGAAAATGCGTAGCATTTTGGAGGTTGGCTCTGAACAGTTACGAAAATGGAATATAAATAAAAAGAAAAAATGACTAACAGTACAAAATATATTGACTGTTAGTCATTTTTATTGTATAGTGCAAGAAGAGATTAAAATGACCAATGGTCATAAACTGAATATGAGGAAGGAAGCGAAAAAGGATATGATGGTAAAGTTTGGAAAAAAGATAGTAAAATTCAGAGTGCCGATTCTGATTCTCAGTATTTTATTATTGATTCCGTCTGCATTGGGGTATCTGCATACGAGAATTAATTATGATGTATTGACTTACCTGCCGGATAACATCGAGACGATGAAAGGCCAGGATATTTTGGTAAATGATTTCGGTACAGGTGCATTCTCGATGTTTATAGTCGATGGAATGGAAGACAAGGATGTATCGAAGCTAAAAGAGAAGATTGAGAAGGTAGATCATGTAAAAGAGGTTATCTGGTATGATTCTATCGCAGATATCAGTATGCCGAAGAGTATGCTGCCGACAAAGGTTTATGATGCATTTAACTCCGAGACCGGAACGATGATGGCAATCTTCTTTGATGAAGGAACATCTTCGGACGGAACAATGGAAGCAATCTCAGAGATCCGTTCTCTGGCGGGCGAGCAGTGCTTTTTAAGTGGTATGTCAGCTGTTGTTACAGATACGAAGGAGCTGGCGGAGAAAGAGACACCGTTGTATGTATTGATCGCGGTTGTGCTGGCGATGATCGTACTTGGTCTTACAATGGAATCGTTCTTTGTACCGATCCTCTTCATGCTCAGTATTGGAATTGCAATTGTCTATAACCTGGGAAGTAACTACTTTATGGGAGAGATCTCCTATATTACAAAGGCATTGGCAGCAGTTCTGCAGCTGGGTGTAACGCTGGACTATTCGATCTTCCTGGTGCATAGTTACGAAGAACAGCAGATCCGTTACGACGGAGATAAACACCGTGCAATGGCACATGCAATCTCACAGACATTTTCATCTGTAATTGGAAGCTCCGTCACAACAATTGCCGGATTTATCGCACTGTGCTTTATGTCATTCACACTTGGACTTGATATCGGTGTTGTTATGGTTAAGGGTGTTATCCTTGGTGTACTTGCCTGCGTAACAATCCTTCCATCCATGATCCTGTGTTGTGACAAGATTATTGAGAAGACAAAACATAAACCATTCCTTCCGGATATCGGAAGAATTTCAGACAAGGTTACAAAGAGATATCTGATTTATGTAGCGCTCTTTATTATTTTGTTATTCCCGGCAATCTACGGAAATAACCATACAGGCGTTTATTACAACCTGGATGAGACACTTCCAAAAGATCTTCCGAGTATCATTGCAAATGAGAAATTGAAGGAAGATTACGACATGAATACGACGCACATGATTCTTGTAGACAGCTCTACAGATTCGGCGGCCGTAGGCAAAATGCTGAATGAGATGGATAAGGTAGACGGAATCAAATGGGCACTTGGACTTGACTCCCTGATCGGGCCGTCCGTACCGGCAAGCATGATCCCGGATTCAGTGACAAGATCATTAAAGAATGATAAGTACCAGCTTGTACTGGCGAACTCAGAATATAAGGTAGCTACAGATGAATTGAATGACCAGATTAAAGAACTGAATACGATTCTTCATAAATATGATGAAGGTGGAATGCTGATCGGAGAAGGTCCTCTGACAGCAGATCTGATCGACATTACAGATAAAGACTTCAAGACAGTAAGTGCAGTATCAATCGGAATTATTTTCGTGATCATAATGCTTCTGTTCAAGTCAATCTCACTGCCGATCATCCTGGTAGGCGTTATTGAGTTCGCGATTTTCGTCAATATGGGTATTCCATACTACATGGGAACTAAGTTGCCATTCGTGGCATCCATCGTAATCGGAACCATTCAGCTTGGCTCCACCGTAGACTATGCAATTCTTATGACAACTCGTTATAAGAGAGAGCGTAACCATGGCGCGAATAAATACGATTCCATCACAACTGCGCACCGCGTATCCGCACAGTCTATCATGGTAAGTGCGTTGAGCTTCTTCGCAGCAACGATCGGTGTAGGACTTTACTCCAACATTGATATGATCAGTTCCCTGTGTATCCTGATGGCGAGAGGAGCACTGATCAGTATGGTAGTCGTAATCTTCGTACTGCCGTCCATGTTCATGGTATTTGATAAAGTAATCGTGAAGACAAGTAAGGGATTCCTACCACCGAAGGAATAATGGGGCGTGGAATAGAATGAGAGGGTAAAAAAGGAAGCGGTTCGCTTCCTTTTTTGCTTATGAAAATAAATACTGGTAAGATCTTCTTTGTTGTAATATAATGTCGCGAACTCTTATTTTTATATCTGTTGAATAAAATTTTTCTTCTTTTAAAAGAGTTTCTATTATTTGTCCATTGAAATCGAAATGTAATTTTTGACCATATAATTTTTCAACAGCATCTAACTGTTCTAAGAAATCCGTAGAGAGTGTTTTTGCCTGGACTTGTGGAATGAGATCAATAATATCTTCTTCAAGTGGATAATCGGTAGTTGTATCTGAGAGTAAAGAACATCCATTATCAAAAACAGGACAGTAATGGTAAATTCCAAGTGGATCAAGTAAGACTCCAATATTATGCATATGTCGATCTTCATTTAAAAATAATGCATCAATAGTGAGCAAAGTACAAAGGTATTTTCCAAAATCTTTTAGTCCAGTCATTTGTATTACCTGATCTACGAGAAATTGTGCTCGATCTTCTACATCTCCAAACTGAAAAATAGATTGATAAAGACTTTTCCCGTGAAGTGTATGAAAAAGTCGTTCTAGTGTTAATAATTGCCAGCCATCAGGAAGAAAATTTGAACTTTTACATCCTAAATAGTCTTTTTTTCCAACACGAAGTATTTCTGTGTCATATAAGACAAAATCCTCTGTAGAAAGAGTGGAATGCATTAATAAGTGAGAAACCATATATTCTGTTAAACCTTCATAACCAATATAATCTGCCTTATACCAGGTTTCAGTATTTGCAGGGTTCCATTTTAATTGATTTCCCTTTGAAGAATGACGTTCAGTATTTTTCATATCATTTATATTTAATTCAATCACTCTATCTTACCTCCTTCCAGCGTTCAAGTTACCTATCGTTCGATTTCTATCCAAAAATCATCCTCAGCCATTTTCCCCTTGGTTTTCTGAATAATCAGGAATGGATCATAAAAAGGCAGTCCGAGATCACGTAATATAATCTTCATTTTATCCCTGCTTCGTGGAAAGCATCTTGATTCAAGAAATTCTTCATAATCTCTGAATGTAGGAGCATTATTGACACCAAATGCACAAAAAATAGGATTCCTTACAAAATTTTTAATTGCTATTTTTCGAGAGGGTTCGTTTACATCAATTACAGTACACAGACTTTCTTTATAGTAATAAAATAGTCTAAGAGGATAAATTTTCGTTGGAATTTGTAATTCTTCAACCCATTCAGGTGTTTCATATAGAATCTTTAATAATGTTACAGCGGGACCGGTTACGGTAACATCTGCTTCTTCCCAACGTTCAACTGTTTTTACTGAGACATTTAATAAGGCGGCAAAGTCTTTTTGCTTAAGTCCAAGACGCTTTCGCATTAGTTTTATGTCTTTCGAAGATAATGTATGTTGAATTGCAAACTCCATAATTTCACCTCCAATATAATGCTGTTTATAGTATAACACATAAAATCCCTAAATATAAGGGGTAATATAAAAGAATAATCCCTAAATATTAGGAGTTTTTCTTCGCATCATGCATCTTTCGAACCTCAGTAGGCGTAGCCTTAAAATGTTCAAAGAACATTCGACGGAACAATTTATAATTGGTAAATCCATGTCTTTCCAGGATATCTTTAATGGAATCATCTGTAGAAATAATATCTAGATAAATAAAGGAAAGTCTTAATTCATTTTGATATTCTAAAAAAGTGATTCCCATACACTTTTTGAAAAAACGGCAGAAGTATCCAGGCTGCAGATAAGCAATTCCGGCAATCTCTTCAATGCTGACGTGGCGGCGGTAATTCTGTGCGATATAATCTAAGATTGTGTCTAGTCTTGCGCGGTCTTTATTGTGCTGAGACTGGTTACTGTGTACAACGCGGATACTGAAATTTAGTGCGCCGAAGATGCTATTGCTCATATGGTTGGTGTTGAAAGAGATACACTAGAAAATCATCTTCATTATTTATCGGTTTTACGAAACAAATGTGCGCATGCGGCTAGAATATATAATACAGATTTTAATCCTCCGGCAAAGTTTACAACGTTATATTAGTGTACATTTCACTTCTAGAAAGAAAAGATAAGAAATGGGCATTATTTGGCTAATTATTTGGTCGATAATGCCTTTTTAAGTTGGTAAAATGACCATAGAAACAAACGAAACAGGAAACAGAAGAAAATTCAGGAGGACATCATGAAAATCCAGAATGTAACAGATGCATCTTTCCGAAAATACGGCAAGATCATCACGGAATACTCTTTTGAGAAGATCTCTATGATACAGCCAAGGTAGAAGCATTTCTTGTTCCGGCAGGAACCGGTGTAGAACTGTATGCAACAACACTTCATTATGCACCGTGTACTGCACAGGAAGGCGGATTCCGCTGTGTAGTAGTTCTTCCGAAAGGAACGAATGAAGCGCTTCCATTTGAAACAGCGAAAGAGGGAGAAAATAGACTTCTTGCAGCTATGAATAAATGGCTGATCGCACATGAGGATGCACAGATTGAAAGTGCGTTCTGTGGATTACAGGGTGAGAATGTGGAAGTGTAAAGCTTAGACATTAGAAACTTGTTCACAATCAGGCTTGCCGGATTGTGGATAACATAGATAGAAAGAAGAAGTAATGTGAATAAACAGGATAAAGAAAGCGAGGATTTTATTATGAGTAACATGCCAGAATTGAAAATCGGTGTTGTAGCAGTGAGCAGAGATTGTTTCCCGGAGAGTCTTTCCGTGAACAGAAGAAAAGCATTGATTGATGCCTACACAAAAAAATACGGTGAAGGAACTGTCTATGAATGTCCGATCTGTATTGTAGAGAGTGAGATCCACATGGTGCAGGCTCTGGAAGATGTAAAGAAAGCAGGATGTAACGCACTGGTTGTTTATCTTGGAAACTTCGGACCGGAGATTTCTGAGACACTGCTTGCAAAACATTTTGACGGACCGAAGATGTTTGTCGCAGCTGCAGAGGAGACACAGGATAATCTGACACAGGGACGTGGAGATGCTTATTGCGGAATGCTTAACGCAAGCTACAATCTGAAACTCAGAGGAGTAAAAGCTTACATTCCGGAGTATCCGGTAGGAACAGCAGAGGAATGTGCTGACATGATCCATGAGTTCGAACCAATCGCGAGAGCAGTTGTAGGATTAAGTGACTTAAAGATTATCAGCTTTGGACCGCGTCCGCTGAACTTCCTTGCATGTAATGCACCGATCCAACAGCTTTACAATATCGGAGTTGAGATTGAGGAAAACTCTGAACTTGACCTTTTCGAGGCTTATAATAAACATGAAGGCGATGAAAGAATCCCGGCCGTTGTAAAAGAGATGGAAGAAGAGCTCGGAGCAGGAAATAAGAAACCGGAGATCCTTCCGAAGCTGGCTCAGTATGAGATTACTTTGAAAGACTGGATTGAGGAGCACAGAGGATACAGAAAATACGTTGCAATTGCAGGAAAATGCTGGCCGGCATTCCAGACACAGTTCGGATTCGTTCCATGTTATGTAAACAGCCGTCTGACAGCTCAGGGAATCCCGGTATCCTGTGAGGTTGATATTTACGGAGCACTCAGTGAGTTTATCGGAACCGCTGTGAGCCAGGATGCAGTAACACTTCTTGATATCAACAATACAGTACCGGCAGATATGTACAAAGAAAGTATTGAAGGAAAATTCCCATATACACAGAAAGATACATTTATGGGATTCCATTGTGGAAATACAGCTTCCGGCAAACTTGCTTTCTGCGAAATGAAATATCAGATGATCATGGCAAGATCTCTTCCAATCGAGGTTACACAGGGAACACTGGAAGGAGATATCAAACCTGGAGATATCACATTCTACAGACTGCAGAGTACATCTGACAATGTACTTCGTGCTTATGTTGCACAGGGAGAAGTACTTCCGGTTGCTACAAAATCCTTCGGATCTATCGGAGTGTTTGCAATTCCGGAGATGGGAAGATTCTACCGTCACGTACTGATCGAAAAGAATTATCCACATCACGGAGCAGTTGCTTTCGGACACTTTGGAAAAGCATTGTTCGAAGTATTTAAATACATTGGTGTGCCGGTTGAAGAAATCGGATACAACCAGCCGAAGGGTGTAAGATATCCAACAGAGAATCCGTGGGGTTAATTACATAGAAAGTTATAAGCATAGAAAACGGGCAGAGAGCCGTGCCGGAAACGGCAAGGCTCTCTGTCTTTATACAGGAGGAACAACATGTTATTTGTAGGAGTAGATCTTGGAACATCCGCAGTAAAACTTCTTCTGATGGATGAGAATGGAAAGATCAAGAATATCGTATCAAAAGAATATCCGTTATATTTCCCACATCCGGGATGGTCAGAGCAGAAACCGGAAGACTGGTTTGCACAGAGTATGGAAGGGCTGAAAGAGCTTCTTGAAGGCTTTGATAAGGATCAAGTAAAGGGAATCAGTTTTGGAGGTCAGATGCACGGTCTTGTTGCGCTTGATAAGGAAGACAAGGTGATTCGCCCTGCAATTCTGTGGAACGACGGACGTACTGCAAAACAGACCGATTACCTGAATCAGGTGATTGGAAAAGAGAAGCTTTCAGAGTATACAGCAAATATTGCATTTGCCGGATTTACAGCACCGAAGATTCTCTGGATGAAGGAAAATGAACCGGAGAATTTTGCAAAGATTGCGAAGATTATGCTTCCAAAGGATTACCTTGCATACCGTCTGTCAGGTTCTTTTTGCACAGAGTATTCAGATGCTTCCGGAATGCTGCTTTTGGATGTGGAGCATAAGTGCTGGTCTGCGGAAATGCTTGAGATCTGCGGTATTACAGAGGCACAGCTTCCAAAGCTGTATGAAAGCTGGGAAGTAGTTGTAACTTTGAAAGCAGAGATCGCAGCAGAACTTGGCGTATCAGAGGATGTAAAAGTAATTGCAGGAGCTGGGGACAATGCGGCGGCAGCAGTTGGAACGGCAACGGTCGGAGACGGCGGATGCAATATTTCTCTCGGAACATCAGGAACACTCTTTATTTCCAGTAAGAAATTCGGAGTAGATAAGAACAATGCACTGCATTCCTTTGACCATGCAGACGGCAATTATCATCTGATGGGATGCATGCTCAGTGCTGCTTCCTGTAATAAATGGTGGATGGATGAAATCCTTAAGACAAAAGATTATCCGGCAGAACAGGCAGGAATCACAAGGCTTGGCGAGAACCATGTGTTCTATCTTCCATATCTGATGGGAGAGCGTTCTCCTCATAATGACCCTTCCGCAAGAGCAGCATTTATCGGAATGTCTATGGACAGCACAAGAGAGGATATGACACAGGCTGTGCTGGAAGGTGTTGCATTCGGACTGCGTGATTCTCTGGAAGTTGCAAGAAGTATTGGTGTGAATCCAGAGAGAACAAAGATCTGCGGCGGTGGAGCAAAGAGTCCGCTGTGGAGAAAGATCATTGCAAATGTGATGAATATGAAAGTAGATCTGATCGAAAGCGAAGAAGGTCCTGGCTATGGAGCGGCAATCCTGGCAGCAGTTGGATGCGGTGTATTTGATTCGGTGGAAGAGGCTGCGAAGAAACTTGTGAAAGTAACAGGAACAGAAGAACCGGATCCGGAACTGGTGCAGAAGTACGAGGAAAGATATCAGGAATTTAAGAAATTGTATCCGGCATTGAAAGGAATTTATCAGGGGAAACAAGCATAATTGAACTCCAATAAAAAACTCCCAATAGAAAATCATGCTCTAGAAGATATCTGAGCTGGAATTCTATTGGGAGTTTTTAAAATATCAATAAATCTTACGCTAAAAACAACGCATACAGTATCACAAGAATACCAAGCACGATTCTGTAATATCCAAATACTTTGAAATCATGTTTCTTAATATATCCCATCAGGAATTGAATAACGATAATAGAAGAAACAAATGCTGTTACCATACCAATCAGAAGAATTATTGCTTCTGTTCCGGTAAAGTTCAGACCAAACTTCACAAGCTTCAGAAGACTTGCACCGAACATAACCGGAATCGCAAGTACGAAAGTGAATTCAGCAGCAACGGTTCTGGATACTCCAAGGATCAAAGCACCGACAATTGTTGCACCGGATCTGGATGTTCCAGGGAAGATTGCAGCGATCAGCTGGAAAAGTCCGATCAAAAATGCAGTCTTATAAGTAAGTTCATCCATACTGTTGATCTTCGCAGGTTTGCCCTTGTGATTATTCTCAACAATGATAAAGGCGATACCGAAGACAATCAGAGCAATCGCAACGCAAGGGTAATTGTAAAACCATTTCTCAAACAGATCATTGAACGGCATTCCAATCACAATTGCAGGGATACATGCAACAAGGACTTTCAGCCAGAGGATAATGATATCCATCTTCACATAACTTAAAATTCCATTTCCGGATTTCTTTCTTCTATGTGCATGTTTTGCCTGACGGCGTCTGACCGTGTGACTTCCTTCCGGTGCACCAAATGGGAAGATCTGGTTCCAAAATAAGATAACAACGGCAAGAATCGCACCTAACTGGATCACAACTTCAAACATGCTGTAGAATTCTTCAGAAACATTTAATTTCACAAACTGATTCAAAAGAATCAGATGTCCCGTGCTGCTGATCGGCAGCCATTCTGTGATTCCTTCCACAATTCCAAAGAGGAAGGATTTTAAAAATTCAATCATTCTTAATTTATACTCCTTTTTATTGATGGATTGCAGCCATACTAAGAGATTCTAGTACTAAATGCAATCATTTTTGTGCAGCTACACTTATGTTTTAAAGTGGCTCACGGTTTCTTATTATAAAACGTTGGCAAAAGATGTGCAAGAAATAGAAAGTATTTAAATTGTTAAATCGTCGATTTAAGAAATTCCTAATATTTTTCCAATCTATCTCTTAAAAACCATCAAGTATCATGTATACTATAGTTAGAACTTGATCATGTGATAATTATGTTGCTGCGCTGTTATCGGTGTCAGCAATTATCGAGGGGTATGTAAAATGTATAAAATATTAGTATGTGATGACGATAGAGAAATCGTAGAAGCAATCGAAATTTATCTTTCTCAGGAGGGATATCAGATTTTAAAAGCATATGACGGAATCGAAGCACTGGAGATTTTGGAGAAAGAGGAAGTGAATCTTCTGATTATCGATGTCATGATGCCGAGACTTGACGGAATCCGTGCGACATTGAAGATCCGCGAGAAGAACAGTCTGCCAATCATTATCTTATCTGCGAAGTCAGAAGATACCGATAAGATTCTTGGACTCAATATCGGTGCGGATGATTATGTAACAAAGCCGTTCAATCCGCTGGAACTTGTGGCACGAGTGAAATCACAGCTGAGACGATTTAACGAGCTTGGCGGAACAGCACAGGAGCCAAAAGAGACGATTTATAAGGTAGGTGGCCTTCAGATCAATGATGATCTCAAGCAGGTAACAGTAGATGGAGAATTTGTGAAACTGACACCGATTGAATACAATATCCTTTTGCTTCTGATGAAGAATCAGGGAAAAGTATTTTCAATCAATCAGATTTATGAATCCATCTGGAATGAAGAGGCAATTGGTGCGGATAACACAGTTGCAGTTCACATTCGTCATATCAGAGAAAAAATAGAGATTAATCCGAAAGATCCACGTTACCTGAAAGTAGTCTGGGGTGTCGGATATAAAATCGAAAAAGCATAGTGCGAACAGTAACAAAAGCACATGTAAAAATGGATAGAAAAAGCATATAAGAGAACATATAAAAATGCATAAGAAGGCATATAAGGAAGGGTTAACAATGAAGAAATGGTACAGGAAGACCGTGACAAGGACAATCGTTCTTGTTGTGGCGATTCTTAGCGGAGCATTGCTTGTGACAAATTTGCTTTCTCTCCTGACACTGGCGGGTGGAATGAGTTTGTCACAGATTCAAAAGATGAATACACAGTCTTTTGAAGAATCCGAAGAATTTAGCAAGATGGTCGAAAGCTATATGTACGATGTGCAGGAGAAGCTTTATCTACAGAATCTTTTTGAAAGTGACGGTGCCTACAATCCGAAAAAACTGGTGGATGTAATGGAACTGTCAAAGAAGGGCAAGATTTCAGAAACAAATTTGTCAGGTGTCACGTACACCATGGAAGAACTGGTGAACTGGGGCGAGACTTACAGTGGGACAGATAACGACAATCTTTACAAACAGAATGGCGTGATCGTCTGTCAGAAACCGGACGGAAATTATTACTACTATTATACGAATGATTTCTTTTCTCTTATAAATGCAGGAAAACTTCAGTTCCAGATGGGCGAGCAGGACAGAGATCAGTTCCTGGTAGGATTGCAGGCGGGCGAATTTACGACTTCCGGCTATTATACATTTCAGATTACAGATGAAAACGGTGAGCTGCTTTATACAGACTGCTGGAACTTTGGTCAGTCAATGATTGAAAAATATGCACCGGTCGGAGCGGATAATCTACTCCAGGTTGTAAATAATAATCCGCAGTTAAATGGAAGACTGACATTGGTTTATGATAATATTGCCACAGCATTGCAGACAATCTATGAAGACTGGCAGGATTATGAAGGTGGTTGGGATTATCTAGAAGAAGGGAATACCAATTTTACCTATCTGTATGCAGATGAATCGACAAAGAAGGTTACTACAAATAAAGCAGAATATGCAAATTATGCAGATGTAAAGAAAAGCATAGAAGACATGATAGAATCAGCGTCAAAGAACCCTGTGAAATATATGGTAATCTATCCTGAATTGAAAGATTTTAAGACGAATATGAATGTTTCTTATTCGGATCAATGGCTCAATACACGTTCTTATGGTTACTATTCCGGCGGAACAAAGTGGAAAGATATTTTTGCAGTTGCGGTTGACACAAGATATCCGATTCGGGATCAGTTCTATCAGAACAGTATTGATTATCAGAATAATATTCCACAGATGAAAGCAGCATTGCATTTTATGATTTTCAGCGGAGTACTCTTTTTGGTCACAGTAGTGTGGTTGACATTGGGGGCAGGGAGAAGAACGCAGGATGAAGAACTGCATTTGTTAAAGTTCGATTCCTGGAAGACAGAGATTGCTGCTGCAGTTGTTATTTTTGTCTGGGTGATTGGAAGTTATTTCTTTTTTGCGGCAGGAATAGATGGAATTCATATCTTATTTGATGGGATTACAGGGTTATGTAGTTCGTACGGTGCTGTGGAAAGTAATACATTTGTTCCATCATCCTATGTTCCGAATGTATATATGCAGACTTTAAGTCTCGGAGAATCAGTAGGTGCGTTTGCATATGGAACATTTACATTTACCTGCTTTTTTGCCGGCTATCTTAGTCTGGTAAGAAGAATTAAGGCAAAGAGTCTGTGGGAGAACAGTCTGCTTCGAAGCTTCGGTATATTTATCGGGAAAATATTACGAGACATGAAGCTTACAAAGAAAACAGCAGGACTTTTGATTCTTTATTTCCTGTTTCAGCTTTTCGTGCTCTGGGGTGGAGATTTCTTCCTGGTGATTCTGCTGCTGATTGCTGATGCAGTGCTATTCTATTACATGGTTGCAAATGTGATGGAGAAGAATCGATTGAGAAAAGGAATTCAGGAGATCGCTGCCGGAAATATGAGTTATCAGATTCCAATCGACGGACTGCATGGGGAGAACAAGAAACTTGCATTGATGATCAACGGGATCGGAACCGGACTTAACAAAGCAGTTGCCGAGGCAATGAAAAACGAACGTCTTAAGACAGATTTGATCACAAATGTTTCTCATGATATTAAGACACCACTGACTTCTATTTTGAACTATGTCGGCATCTTAAGACAAACAGATCCGGCGGATCCGAAAGTTCAGGATTATCTGAATATTTTGGAAGAGAAAGCACAGAGACTGAAGACATTGACAGAAGATGTAGTAGAAGCATCGAAAGTCAGCAGCGGGAATATTTCCCTGGAATATATGGATCTTGATCTGTCAGAAATGATCCAGCAGACGCAGGGTGAACTCGAAGAAAAATTCGAGGCGAGAAATCTGGCAATCGTCACAGATCTTCCGGCAGAACCGGCTGTTGTGCATGTTGATGGTAGAAGAATGTGGCGTGTCTTGGAAAATATTTACGGAAATGCAGCCAAGTACGCAATGCCTGGAACCAGAGTTTACGCGACTCTGAAAACAGATGATACAAAGGTAAGATTTTCATTGAAAAATGTTTCCGAGCATCAGTTGAATATTCAGGCGGACGAACTGACAGAACGTTTTATCCGCGGAGATATTTCCAGAAGTACGGAGGGAAGTGGATTAGGACTTTCTATAGCGAAGAGCCTTACAACAATGCAGGGCGGCACATTTGACTTGTATCTGGACGGAGATTTGTTCCGGGTAGATATTACATTTCCAAGAGTGAAAGCAAAAGGAAATGCTGCAGGGGTAACAGAGGAATTAGCAGAGAAATCATCAAGCGGTGTATCTTGACATTCTATTCGCGTTATGCTAACCTTTTTAAGGAATGAAAAGCAGTGATAAGCGAAACGCGATGAGGAAGAGAGTAGTCTGTAACAGATTCTACAGAAAAGTCCTGAAGGCTGTCAGGCCGGATGTTGAGAGGGATGGATGGAAGACAGATGAAGATGGCTTCTGAGCAGCGCAGATGAGCCTGAACAGAGTGAGCAAGTGAGTTGTTTAAGCAGCAATCTTGAATAAAAAGATCCGGGTTAGTCTGTGAAGGGATTCGCCCTTTATAGCGAAGAGTATCAACAGTGAGAAATGCCGTAGTATTCAAAGTGGTTTTGATTAACAAAGCAGTTTTTACTAATGAAAGTGCAGATACTCATAGAGGTTTCTTTCCGCGAGGAAGGAACGAAGAGAAGTGGTAACACGAAAGTAGGATTCGTCTTCTCAGGGATGCAAGTCTCTGGGAGGGCGTTTTTTAATATATTAGGTTCTTTCCTAATATATTAAAAACGCTCCGCTAGGGATGTTCCGGAAAATCCAGAAAAAATCGTATTAGTAATCACTGAAAGTTGAGAAAAAATCCCACATTGTGGGAAAAGGAGGCAGAAAAATGTCAGAAAAACCAAAATATTATATAACAACAGCGATTGCCTATACATCAGGTAAACCGCATATCGGAAACACATACGAGATCGTGCTTGCAGATGCAATCGCACGTTACAAGAGAAGCCAGGGATATGATGTATTCTTCCAGACAGGAACAGATGAGCACGGACAGAAGATCGAGCTCAAAGCCGAGGAGGCTGGAATCACACCAAAGGAATTCGTAGATAATGTATCAACAGAAATCAAAAGAATCTGGGATCTGATGGATACATCTTATGACAAATTCATCCGTACAACAGATGAAGATCATGAGAAACAGGTTAAGAAGATTTTCAAGAAACTTTACGACAAGGGAGATATTTACAAGGGACATTATGAAGGAATGTACTGTACACCGTGTGAGTCTTTCTTCACAGAGTCTCAGCTTGTAGATGGAAAATGTCCGGACTGTGGACGCCCGGTTCAGCCTGCAAAAGAAGAGGCATATTTCTTCAAAATGAGCAAATATGCAGATCGTCTGATCGAGTATATCAATACACATCCGGAATTTATTCAGCCGGTAGCACGTAAGAACGAGATGATGAACAACTTCCTTCTTCCGGGACTTCAGGATCTGTGTGTATCCAGAACATCCTTCAAGTGGGGAATTCCGGTAGATTTCGATCCAAAGCACGTTGTATATGTATGGCTTGATGCTCTTACAAACTATATCACAGGAATCGGATATGATGCAGACGGAAACAGTACAGAGCAGTTCAACAAGCTGTGGCCGGCAGACCTTCATCTGATCGGAAAAGATATCATCCGTTTCCATACAATTTACTGGCCAATCTTCCTTATGGCACTTGATCTTCCACTTCCGAAACAGGTGTTCGGACATCCGTGGCTGCTTCAGGGAGACGGTAAGATGAGTAAGTCTAAAGGAAATGTTCTTTATGCAGATGAACTCGTTGATTTCTTTGGCGTAGATGCAGTTCGCTACTTCGTACTTCATGAGATGCCATTCGAGAATGACGGTGTTATTTCCTGGGAGCTGATGGTAGAGCGTCTGAACTCTGATCTTGCAAATACACTTGGAAACCTTGTAAACAGAACTGTTTCTATGACAAACAAATACTTCGGCGGAACAGTAGAAGATAAGGGTGTTGTAGAAGATGTAGATGCAGAACTGAAAGCAGTTGTAGAGAATGCTTCTAAAGCAGTTGATGCTAAGATGGCAGACCTCCGCGTTGCCGATGCGATTACAGAAATCTTCAATCTCTTCAAACGCTGCAATAAATACATTGATGAGACAACTCCTTGGGTACTCGGAAAAGATGAATCCAAGAAGGATCGCCTTTCTACAGTACTTTGGAATCTGATCCAGAGCATTTCTGAAGGTGCAAGACTTCTTGAATCTTTTATGCCTTCTACAAGTAAGAAGATCCTTGAGCAGCTTGGTAACGGACATGTAACAGAGAAACCGGAGATTCTGTTCCAGCGAATGGATCTCGAAGAGGTTATGAAGAAAGTTGAAGAACTTCATCCGAAGGTAGAAGAAAAGAAAGAGGAAGAAGCTGTTATCGACATTGAGCCGAAAGATGAGATCACATTTGAGCAGTTCGGAGCAATGCAGTTCCAGGTTGGAGAGATCATTGCATGTGAGGCTGTAAAGAAATCCAAAAAGCTTCTCTGCTCTCAGGTAAAAGTTGGAAGCCAGGTAAAACAGATCGTATCCGGAATCAAAGCACATTACACACCGGAAGAAATGGTTGGTAAGAAAGTTATGGTTCTTGTAAACCTGAAACCTGCGAAGCTGGCAGGCGTACTTTCAGAGGGAATGCTGCTTTGTGCAGAAGATGCAGAAGGTAACCTTGCACTGATGACACCGGAAAAAGAAATGCCGGCTGGAGCAGAAATCTGTTGATTGAAATGTTTGAAAATTCAGACAATTACAACTAAAGCAGATAATAAATAAAAAATACAAAAAAATCAAATGAATATATTGACAAATTAGACGCCGAATGTTATTATATAACCATCAAAGAGAGAAAGAAATCTCCCAAAGATATTTAACTAAGAAGGCAAAAGTAACAGATGCCTGATTAGATTAAAAATACAAGTTCAACAGGAGGTCAGTCCCATGGACAGTATAGTTTCAGATTTTTATCAATATGTCAGTGGTATGATGAGTGAAGGTTCCTGTGAAGAAAGAGACCTTTGCCAAGCGTAAAAGTCCAGTAGAAAGAAAAGAAGATCAAAGATCGGAGAGTACGGAAACTGGAAGCAAAGAGAAAAAGATGAATCACTCATAGATGTATTGAATAAAAATACCGCATATAACATAGAATGAAAAATGTGTAAAGAAACATTGAAAGGACATGTTATAATCTCAGATTTGTTATAAAAGCAGAAATGACTTGACAGAAGATTTAATACATAAAGTATTGAATGGATATGAAAATCATTCAAGTGATAAAATAACAGATGACAAAGGTCTTACAGGAACGTAGAATCGCAAATAATCTCCGATACAAAATATAAAATTATAATAATAATACAATTAAATAACACTAAAAATGCACTTTCAAAAGGAATTGAAGGTGCATTTTTTTGACATTACAGACCTCATATGGTAGAATAATGAAAGAGTATCGGCTAGTGCCTAATGGACACATTCAGACCAAAACTAATATTTCAATGACAATGAGGTGAGTACAGTGGATAAGTATGAATATAAGTTAAAGACAGAAGAGATGCTGGAACTTATGGAAGAAGGAGAATACAGAAAAGCAGCGGCAGCAGCAGATCTGATTGACTGGAAGCGTGTCCGTAACGCAGGGATGCTGATGAATGTCAGTGATATTTATGAAAAAACAAAAGAGTATCAGAAGAGCTATGATGTGATGAATCTTGCATATCGCCGTTCTGAAGGAAGCCGCAAGGTGATCTATAAGTTATGTTCTCTTGCAATTAAGACAAAGAATATAGATGAAGCAATTGACTATTATGACGAATTTATCCAGATTGCACCGAAAGATCCGAACAGGCATATCCTTAGATATCAGATCTTAAGAGCGCAGAGAGCGCCGATCGAACAGCAGATTGAGGCTCTGGAGGAATTTAAGAAGGCAGAATATATTGAAGAGTGGGCTTATGAACTGGCGAAGCTTTATCGCGAAGCAGGTATGATGACAGAATGTCTGGAAGAGTGTGATGATCTGATCCTCTGGTTCAGCGAGGGTAAGTATGTTTATAAGGCAATGGAACTGAAGATGCAGTATAAGCCATTGTCACCATCGCAGCAGCAGAAATATGATCACAGATATGAGAAGCTTTCTTCAGAGACAGAAGAAATACCGGATCTGACTTCCTATTTAGGAGAAGACGAGGAAAAAGATTCTGCGTCAGAAGGAGCCGAAGCACTTGGAGATACAAGATCAATCGGGCTGACAGAACAGCCGGTGATGGAGAACGACAGTACTTCCGATGTGATTGACACGAATGCGGTTACTTTGGAAGCGGCAGAAGAGCCGGATGCCGAAGTAGAAAATCCGGAAGAAGCAGGAATAGAAACAGCAGAAGTTGTAGAAATTTCCGAGGATGAGTCAGAAGTTCAGCCGGCAACGGTAGAGACAAGTGGAGATAAGAGAACACTTAGCAAAGATACTGCTTCCATACCGATTGTCGGTAAAAATCCGGTAAAACCAGTCAAGAAGAAACTTGGAGATACGATGCGGTTAGATGAAGCTCTGCAGCAATTACTCAATCCGAAACCGGAAGTTCAGGCAGAACCGGGAGAAGAAGTCGAACCGGATATGACAGATCTGGAAGAGGATATTGCAGCAATTGAGGATGTAGAAGATCTTGAGATTGTGAATCAACTGACAGAAGAGAAGAAAGCTGAGGAAGCCAGTAAAGAACGATTGGTTCCATCAGGGATGAAAGAACTGATACCGGAACCGGAGACAGAAGAAGAACTTATAGAACAGGCAGTGGAGGAGACTTCAGAAGATGTCCCAGAAGATGCAGTTGCTATAGAAGCAGGAGAAGCAGAATCGGAAGAAGTTCTTGAAGTAGAAGAGGCAGAACCGGAAGAGGAAGAAGTTCTTGAAGCAGGAGAAGCAGAACCGGAAGAGGAAGAAATCCTTGAAGTAGGAGAAGCAGAACCGGAAGAGGAAGAAATTCTTGAAGTAGAAGAAGCAGAACCGGAAGAGGAAGAAATCCTTGAAGCAGAAGAAGCAGAACCGGAAGAGGAAGAAATCCTTGAAGCAGGGGAAGCAGAACCGGAAGAGGAAGAAATTCTTGAAATAGATGCAGCTGAGTCAGAAGATCTGACAGATGAATCAGAAGATTTGTCTGAGGTGGAGGAACTGATCTCAGAAACTGAAGTTGTCAATGATGAAGATGATTCAGAAGGAGCAGCAGTAAGAAAGACTATGGACAATAAAAATAATGAAGAACCAATTTTATCACCAGAGATACAGAAACTGATTGATGAGATTGAAGGTGTTATTCCGGAAGAGGAAGAAGTAGATGCAACAGTAAGTTCAGAAGAAGTTCTTGAGGTAGAAGAAGAACCACATGAAAATATGGGAGAGCTTGCGGATGATCTCAGACTCGGTGAGGACGAGTACGAAGATTATGATGCGTATGACTGGGATGATGCAGAAGAGTTTGACGAAGACGATATTTTAGATGATTATGAAGAGTCAGATGACGATTTGTTGGATGATTATGAAGAGTCTGATGACGATCTGCCGGATGATTATGAAGACGCTGATGATGATCTGTTCGGTGAGGAAGAAGGATATGATGATCTGGATGCCTATGGTTATGAAGAAGATGATGAGGATGATGAAGTAATTAATCCAAGAGATCTTTTCACAGCAGAAGATAAGATTTCAGATGATGATCTTCTTGGTCTGAATTCTTATGAAGAAGTGCCAAATTTTGAAGATGAATTCAGCGTGAATCCAGCGCATAGTGAGGAACCGGATGACAGAGAGATTCCGGATGAAGATGACGGAATTGATATCATGTCTGCGACGACACCATTGAGCCGTAAAGAGACTGCAAAATTGATCGCAACAGGTAAGACATCACCATTACCGTTAGATGAGATTGCAGATGCAATGTCTGATACAGGATTTATTGTACATGGTCGTTATGATCTTGAAACACAGAGCGGAATCGGTACAAGAGCAGGACTTACAGAGGAACAGAAGAAACTCTTCTCTTATTTCGTACCTGTACGTGGTATGAGTGAGCAGCTGGTAGATGTACTTGAGCAGGATAAGAACTGTACAAACCGCAAAGGAACTTCCAGAACAGGAAACCTTCTGATTATTGGAAATAAAGGAAATGGAAAGACAGTCCTTGCTGTTGATGTTGTAAAGGCAATTCAGAAGCAGCGTGATATCCGTCAGGGTAAGGTTGCAATTGTGACAGGTGAGTCACTGAATAAGAAGAGAATCGGAGACATTTTCCGTAAATTGTACGGCGGTGCACTGATCATTGAAAAAGCCGGACAGATGAACGAAAAAACACTCGCCAAGCTGAACAAAGCAATGGAGCAGGATACAGGAGAACTTTTGGTAGTTCTTGAAGAGCAGAGAAAACCACTGGACAGACTTCTTTCTTCCAACAGAGAATTCAGAAGAAAATTTACTTCCAGACTTGAAGTGCCGATCTTTATTAATGATGAGCTTGTAACATTTGGACAGACTTATGCTCAGGAGAATGGTTACAGAATCGATGAGATGGGAATTCTTGCACTGTACAGTAAGATTGATTCTTTACAGAGAGAAGATCATGCAGTAACAGTAGCAGAAGTGAAAGAAGTGATGGATGATGCGATCGCTCATTCACAGAAAGCTTCCGCAAAGAAGCTTGTGAAGAGAGTATTTGGAAAGAATACAGATTCTTCCGACAGAATTCTGCTTTCAGAGAAAGATTTCAACATTTAATGACATATATTTGTTAAGAATTAATAGACAGTCAGTAAAACGACTGTCTATTTTTGTGCAATAATACATTTTCTCTTTCTTTTTTATACAGTATCAAGTATAATAAAACTATAGTGTTCAAGGGGAGAATGAAACTTTGTTACCAATCGAAAGATTCGGTAATGTGCCTTGATCTATAAGAAATTGTATGGTTTTTAAATCATTACAATCAGGAATATATTTGAGCAGTGAGGTGGCTTTATGGTTAAGAAAAATAGCACGAAGACGAAAGTGCAGCCTTATGAGATCGGAGAACTTGACCATTATCTTTTTGGGCAGGGAAATCATTATGAGATTTATAAAAAGATGGGTGCCCATGAGGTGACAAAGAACGGAAAAAGAGGAGTATATTTTGCGGTATGGGCTCCTCATGCAGTAAACGTTTCTGTAATCGGAGAGTTTAATGACTGGGATGAGACGAAAGATAAGATGAAGAGAGGAGAGCCTCTCGGAATATACACATGCTTCGTTCCGGAGGCGAAGAAAGGGGATTTGTATAAGTTCTGTATAGAGACACAGGCGGGCGAAAAGATCTATAAAGCAGATCCATTTGCTAATTATGCAGAGCTTCGACCGGGAACAGCATCCAGAATCACAGACATTTCTAATCTGAACTGGTCAGACAGTAAGTGGATGACAGCTCGTGAGAAGTGGGATAACAAAGAAGAACCAGTGTCTATTTACGAAGTGCATATGGGTTCCTGGATGAGACATCCTGGAAGGGAGGATGAAGGATTCTATACATATCGTGAGTTTGCAGAAGCAATTACAAAGTATGTAAAAGAGATGGGATATACTCATGTTGAGTTGATGGGAATCGCAGAGCATCCGTTTGACGGTTCCTGGGGATATCAGGTGACCGGATATTATGCACCAACTGCACGCTATGGAACACCGGAAGATTTTGCATACATGGTGAATTATCTTCATAAGAATAATATCGGTGTTATTCTTGACTGGGTACCAGCGCATTTCCCGAAAGATGCACATGGTCTGGCAGATTTTGACGGAACACCGACATTCGAATATCCAGATCCGAGAAAAGGTGAGCATCCTGATTGGGGAACGAAGGTTTTCAATTATGAAAAACCGGAAGTTTCTAACTTCCTTCTGGCGAATGCATTGTTCTGGGTTGAACATTATCATGTAGACGGACTTCGTGTAGATGCAGTGGCATCTATGCTGTATCTGGACTACGGAAGAGAAGATGGACAGTGGATTCCGAATAAATTTGGCGGAAATGAGAATCTTGAGGCGATTGCATTCTTTAAACATCTGAACTCTGTAGTTTGCGGAAGAAATAAAGGCGTTATGATGATCGCAGAAGAGTCTACAGCATGGCCGAAGGTGACAGGATCTCCTGAGGATGACGGACTTGGATTTACTTTGAAGTGGAATATGGGATGGATGCATGACTTTACAGAATACATGAAACTGGATCCTTATTTCAGAAAAAATGCACATCATATGATGACATTTTCTATGGAATATGCATATTCAGAGAACTATATTCTTGTACTTTCTCATGATGAGGTTGTTCATCTGAAATGCTCCATGTTGAATAAGATGCCGGGAGAAGGATGGGATAAGTTCCGCAACTTGAAGGTGGCATATGCATTTATGATGGGACATCCTGGAAAGAAGCTTCTCTTTATGGGACAGGAGTTCGCACAGCTTCGTGAGTGGAGTGAAGAGAGAGAACTGGATTGGTTCCTTCTTGCAGAAGAACCACATCAGCAGATTCAGAACTGGTATAAAGATTTGCTTCATCTTTATAAGAAGAATAAGGCATTGTATGAGTTGGATAATGATCCGAAGGGATTTGACTGGATCAATAAGGATGATATCTTCCGGAGTATTTTCAGTTTCACAAGACATTCAAAGGATGGGAAGAAGAATCTACTTTTTGTATGCAACTTTACACCGGTAGACAGACCGGATTACCGTGTTGGTGTTCCGAGAAGAAAGCAGTTTAAGCTTGTTCTTAACAGTGATGAGACAAAATACGGCGGATCAGGAGAAGAACGCCCATTGGTTTACAAGCCAGAGAAACAGGAATGTGATGGTCAGAAATATTCCTTTGCATATCCTCTTCCAGGATATGGTGTGGCAGTATTTGAGTATTAAGTTGTATAGTATGATGTTTTCCACGAATAGATGGAACAGGAATTAGACATACATTAATTTTCCCCTGCATAGATTGTAAAAAACAAACTATGCAGGGGCTTTTCTATGAGAGAATATATTGAGGAGCGTGCAGTAGAAATTGCAAATTATATTATAGAAAATAATGCGACAGTGAGACAGACAGCAAAACAGTTTCGGATTAGTAAGAGTACGGTGCATAAGGATGTTACAGAACGTCTGCTTCAGATCAATCCATCATTGGCTCATGAAACGCGTAAGGTTTTAGACACCAACAAATCAGAACGTCACATCCGGGGAGGGCTCGCTACCAGAGAAAAATATTTACACTTGCATGCTTCCAATTATTGAAGTTAATGTTACAATAAAAGAGGATATTCAATCAGAAACACGGACATTGAGAGGAGACTGTTCAAATGCGGGTGGCAATCGTTGAAAGGGACGAAAAAGTATTAGAAGAACTGAAAAAAGGTTTAAAACGCGTAGATCCGAATTACGAGTTGGCGGGGATTGCAGGGAATGGACAGTCTGCATATGAGATGATAACAGTTATGCAGCCAAATCTTGTTATCATGGACATTGGGCTTCCGCGGATGAATGGGTTAAATCTTTTGAGAAAATTACGCACGGAAGGACGTGAGTTCCGTGTGATTATTATAACAAAGGATGAAGATTTTCAACAGGCAAAGCAGGCAATCGATCTGGGGGTGGACGGATATTTAGTACAGCCGTTCCGGCCGATGGAGCTTAAGAAGGCATTAAGCCGTATTCATGAAAAAATCAGAAATGAATATTGGATGCAGGCTTCTTTTACTGTTGAAAATATTCTGTTAAGCTGTAGATATGGAGAAATTATATCGAATCAGAAGTTAAATGAAATGACTATCCGGAAATATGGTTTTACAGTGGATGATCCTGGATATTTATTTACGGTTTCAATGGCAGACGAATACGAGGAGCAGAAGGAAAATATACGTGGATTTCTTGAAGAAATCTGTAGACGTGAGTGTGGATTTTCGGCATCTGTTATATGTTCGGATCGATGGAAACAGGTGTATCTGATCATTTACCGGGTACGTGAAGCAAGGAATTGGAAAGAATATTTTAAAAAAAATGTGGTTACTGGGTTATGTAGGAATTTTCCGGGGACAATTATTTGTGTATGGATAGAGACAAAACAGCTGACAAAGCTGGTAGATGCAATGATTCAGGCAGGAAGTCTCATGGAATGGAATCTTCTTCAGCCGCGAGGAGTTTTAATCTGTCAGCAGACAGTTGAGAAATTTGAAGCTGTTCCGGTGCGTTATCCGGTAGAATTAGAACAACGAATGCGAGAAATGATTTTCGATGAAAACAAGAAAGGAATTGCCAGACAATTTCAACTTGTTTGTGAGGAAATGAAAAGAGAAAAATATTTTCCAAAAGAAATAAAATACAGTATCATTCGTTTTTGCATGGCAGCTGGATTGAATTATAGAAATTATGGCGGGGAGATTGACGAAACAGAAATCCTGAGTCTTATGCAGCAGATTACCTATGCCATCAGCTGGAAACAGATAGAGAAAGCGATTCAAGGCTTGGAACGGATGATATCATATGAGCATAAATTTGAGCAGTACAGTACGCTTATCCAAAAAGCAATGGAAATTATAAGAAAAGAATATGACAGTGGTATTACATTGGAAGAAGCAGCGAGCCAACTTTATGTATCGGAAGAATACCTGAGTTCTCAGTTTAAGAAGGAGACAGGATATAATTTTACAGAAACTGTGAGGAAATACAGGATAGAAAAAATAAAGGAGCTTCTCAGGACAACAAAATATAAGATGAATCAGATTGCGGGGCTTGTCGGTTACTCTGATCCCAAATATATGAGTAAGGTGTTTAAAGAGGAGGAAGGAATTTTACCGACGGAATACAGACGTAACTCCAATGGGATTTCATAATTAGGAGTAATTTCATATTGCTTATAGAAAAAAGTAGAGAATAAGAGGCATATTTAATTAAAAAAATACACTTTTATAAAAAATTTCGCCCTTTTAAATATAAAAAATGTGCTATGATATATGTGAAAAGTGAAAAGGATTTCATAGCCGTTAAGGCAGAAAGAGGTGAAAAGAATGAGCACAATGAACATTACTTTCAAACACCCGGATGAGATCATTGATTTCTTGAAAACAGTATGTAAATTTGACTTTAACATGGACATGAGAAGAGGACGGGCAGTAGTAGATGCGAAGTCATTACTTGGAATCATGAATCTGGGATTGAATAACGTGATTGAACTGCAGATGTATGCAGACGATTGCACAGAACTTGAAAGACAGCTAGAAAGATTTGCAGCATAAAATGGAACATAAAAATGGGATGTCGGGCATTTGTTCGGCATCTTTTTTGATATATTATACCCATAACAGTGGATACATAGAAAATGCGCACTGCGGTGTACGATGTAGGTGTCGCAAGCGACCACCGCAGGCGTAAGAGGGTGCTGAGGCACATTCTTTGTTCTGGATAGATCAGAAGGGGAATAATTACCGTGTATAGTAATAGAAATTATGGATAAGATTTTATTTTACATAAACAAATACTTGTAAATCAATGATTCCTCTACTATAATGAAGAACAGAAAAAGATATATAGATAAAGCAACTAGTTTTGATTGGATTTTACAGGAGGAAAGATTTGAAGAAAGAATTAGTGATTGTCCTTGACTTTGGTGGACAGTATAACCAGCTGGTCGCAAGACGTGTCAGGGAGTGTAATGTATATTGCGAGATTTATTCTTATAAGACAGATATTGAAAAGATCAAAGCAATGAATCCGAAAGGAATCATTCTCACAGGCGGACCGAACAGCTGTTATGAGCCGGATTCACCGACTTATTCAGAAGAACTGTTCAAGCTTGGTATTCCGGTTCTCGGACTGTGTTATGGTGCACAGCTGATGTCACATGTACTTGGTGGAAAAGTTGAGCGTGCTGATGTAAGAGAATACGGTAAGACAGAAGTTCTTATTGATAAAAAAGACTCCAAAGTATTTGAGGGTGTTTCAGAGACAACAACATGTTGGATGAGCCATTTTGATTATATTTCAAAGATTGCTCCGGGATTTGAAATTACAGCACACACTGCTGACTGTCCGGTTGCAGCAGCTGAGAACGCAGCTGAGAAACTGTATGCAATCCAGTTCCATCCAGAAGTACTTCATACAGTAGAAGGAACAAAGATGATCAACAACTTTGTAAAAAATGTATGTGAATGTGCGGGCGACTGGAAGATGGATGCTTTTGTTGAGAATACAATTGCAGAGATCCGCGAGAAGGTTGGAAACGGAAGAGTATTGCTCGCACTGTCAGGTGGGGTTGACTCTTCAGTGGCAGCAGGACTTCTTTCCAAAGCCATTGGAAAACAGCTTACTTGTGTATTCGTAGATCACGGACTTCTTCGTAAAAATGAAGGAGATGAAGTTGAGGCAATCTTCGGACCAGAAGGACAGTTTGACCTGAACTTTATCCGCGTAAATGCGCAGGAAAGATATTATAACAAACTTGCAGGCGTTACAGAGCCAGAAGCAAAACGTAAGATTATCGGTGAAGAATTCATCCGTATCTTCGAAGAAGAAGCAAAGAAGATCGGTACTGTTGAATTCCTTGCACAGGGAACAATTTATCCGGATGTGGTAGAAAGTGGTCTTGGCGGAGAATCCGCTGTGATCAAATCTCACCACAATGTAGGAGGACTTCCGGATTTTGTAGATTTCAAAGAAATCATTGAGCCGCTTCGTGATCTTTTCAAAGATGAAGTTCGTAAAGCAGGACTTGAGCTCGGACTTCCTGAAAGACTCGTATTCCGTCAGCCATTCCCAGGACCGGGACTTGGAGTACGTATCATCGGCGAAGTAACAGCTGAGAAAGTTCGTATCGTTCAGGATGCAGATGCTATTTATCGTGAAGAGATTGAAAATGCCGGACTTGATAAGACAATTGGTCAGTATTTTGCAGCACTTACGAATATGAGAAGTGTTGGTGTTATGGGTGATGAGAGAACTTATGATTATGCTGTAGCTCTTAGAGCCGTTAATACGATTGATTTCATGACTGCAGAGGCGGCGGAGATTCCGTATGAAGTTCTGAATAAAGTGATGAGCAGAGTTATAAATGAAGTTCGTGGGGTGAATAGAATATTCTATGATCTGACGAGTAAGCCACCGGGAACGATTGAGTTTGAATAATAAGCAAATCCCGAGAACCCTTGAAAATAAAGGGCTCCCGGGATTTTTCCCATCCTCGTGATGTTAATGTGATGTTAAAACTTCTATTTTCCACCTATTCCATACAGTTTGCTGTATTTCGGAATCGTTGTATCAACCATAAACTGATCAAGATTTTTTAAGCTTCCCTGCGACAATTCACAAGATGATATGGCATCAGAGTACATGGCCATAATAAGATCTTTGAGAGTTGCCGAAGGTTTAAAAGAAGAAATAGTCTGTATAATTGCATCCCCAAAAGCTATCAAATCCAGATACGTTTCCAGTTTATATCCGTAAACCATTTCTGATTCAATATCAATCCCATACTTTATAAAGATGTTTTTGTTGTTTTTTCGTATATGTTCGTTTCCTTGCTGCTCAGCCGTTGCCAGGGCGTGTTGGCTGAGCCGGCCAAGCGGCGAACCGGGTACCATATCTACAACAATGCCATCGGCTCCGTTTTCGGCGACGGATGAAGTCTCCTGTTCTTTTTTAATAACACCTTCTATTCTTTGCGCTAGCTCCCTGTCTGTTCCAGGATAAAGGTGTGAGTAAGTATCCCACGTGGTTTTTATGGAATCATGCCCGAGGCGACGGGAGATCTCTTCGATTGCAAATCCCATATTAACCAGCATGGCCACATGGCTGTGTCTCAGATCATGAACTCTTATCTCTTTGTCTCCAGAACGCTTGATCATCCTTTTGAATTCGCTGTAAAGTCCGCCCTTTTTGAAATAGAATATACGTTCTTCCGGTTCAAGGCACATACTGTCTATGAATTCAAGAACTTCTGCATGTATAGAATTTGGTATTGTGATTTTCCGTATGCTCCGCTTTGTCTTTGGAGTTAAAAAATATTCAATACCATCTACTACGGCATAGTTCTTATTTACATCTACAATTGCGGTATCTCGTGGAAAATCTTCCGGTGTAAGCGCAAGCAGCTCCCCCTCTCTCATGCCGCTGTAAAAAAGCAGCTTGAAAGCAACTATATAAGACGGTTTCTGTTCAAACTGCATAGTATGTTCAAATTCTTCTTTGGTCCAGAAATTCATTTCTTCAGCTCGGCTTTTCCCGATGCTTCCTGCGACATAACATGGATTTATTCCAAGTTTGTAGTATTTGACTGCATAGTTAAACACAGCCGAAAGCTGTGAGTTTATTGAGTGCAGATATGTTTCGGCATAAGGCTCACCTTTTTCATTACGATAATCAATTAAGCTATTCTGCCACCTTCTAACAAGATCTGCATCAATGTCGCATATCTGCATTTTCCCGAAATAAGGAAGCAGCTTTGTTTCGACAATGTATCTCTTACCCTTTAATGTTGTCGGCTTCAGTCTGGATTCCATATCTTCCATATAATTTCCGGCCAAAGAGGAAAAGAGGATTGTTGGGCTTTTAGAATACTTATCCAAGAACAGCCGTTCATACTCTTTTGCAGCTCCTTTTGTATCAAATCCACGTTTGCATTTATGCTTTTTTTCGCCGAGCCAGTCTGTGTAGTAAAAATTTGCATACCATTTTGTTTTCCCGTCCTTTGTTTGATATTTATATGCAGGCATATTATTTCTCCTTGTTGCATAGTATTTGACAAATGGAAATGTATTGGATATAATGTACTTAACAAGGGAATCGTTGGTCAGTGTACACCTGACCGCCGGTAAAATATGTAACTATAAAAATAGCGCCTTATCTTACCAGGACAGGGGCGCTATTTTTTGTGCTTCATTATCGTTACGACAAGGGTAATTACAGCACAAAGCATGATGACAAAAGTAAACAAGTCACTGTATGTAACCATAAGCACCAGCCTCCTTTCTTTCGTCCGGCGGCTGTATAGCACCTCAACGGTTCCCCGGTTAAGTACATTATATATTCCTATCTGTCTTTCAGTTTTTCAAAATCTCCCATGATCATCCGTTTCCCGCTTTTTGACATTCCCCTATAATAAAGAATGATATCTTGTTCTTCCTCGGAGGATATGATTGTCTGAAACGGGACGGCGCCGATCAAGAAATCAATAGAAGTGTTTAGCACTTTAGAGATCTTGGCCAACACGTCTATATTTGGAGTTATTGCTCCGCTTAAAATTTCCAGAGCAGTTTGTACGGATATTTCTACACGGTTCGCTAGATCTTCCGGAGACATATTCGCATCCTGCATCAGATCAGAGATACGTGATCCGATGCAAGGCATCCTCGTTTCCGGATCAAGCGCAATCCACTGAGATTTTGATTTTCCTAATAAATAATCTGAAGGAACATGGAAAAATTCTGCTATCTTATTTAAAACCTGTGCGGACGGATTTGTATATCCTCTTTCAATGTTTGAAATTACCTGTCCTGAGCACCCGGCATACTCACCGAGCTGCAACTGGGTGGCCCCGGATTCTGTCCGCAATTCCTTTATCTTTTCTCCAATATTACTCATACAACCATACCTATTTTAAAGCGTTGTTTAAATACGGAACAATTTTGTTAAAATCTTCTAAGTTTACCATAGAGGTATTTTGTTTGAAGGAACCGTCAGCACCCTTTAATAATTGGAACGAAATCATGTCCAGACCAGTTTCTTCTTCAAGCACAATTATTGTCACGGAATCATACGGAAGCTTTTCTGGATTCTCGCGACAATAATTACCATATAGTGACAATGAAGATTGTATGTCACTCCATAGAGCCTCAATAGACTTTTCTGATAGAGTATATCCAGTATCAAGAGTAACGTATAAATCATTATCTGATATAGAATATTTTGCTTTTTCTCCAAATGATTCTAAAACCCAAGCCTTTGCTCCAGCTTGCGACATATCTTCTTGAGCCTTTTCTTTTTTTAATTCGGTTAATTCTTTTTGAACCTTTTCTAATTCGCTAACTTTTGTGTCATAATTCTCTTGAGAAACGGAAGATGCACATCCAGTCAACATAGTGGCCGAAATAAACAACGCAATTAAAATCCTTTTCATATTATTTCCTCCTCCCCCTTCGGTACCACTCGAAGGGTATTATTTTGCTTCTTTCAATTTTCTCGAACCCTCATTTTCTTGATTCATTCTCTTAATATATCCTTTTAATTCTCCTTTGAATTCTAATTGGGCGTCCATTGGCAGCTGATGTATTAAAGAAATCCACTCAGCATCAGATTGAGAAATACAGTTATTATGTCGATTTTTTCCATATACGAGAAAATCTAATGAAACCCCAAAATGTTCAGAAAAACGCACAAGCATTTCTCCGCTTGGCAATTTCCCGGATTTCCAATTAGCCATAGAACCTTTGCTCATGCCAAGTTCTGTAAGTAATGTTGTTGGTTTTATGTTCTTTTCTTTACATAGTTTTAAAAGTTGATCGTAAAACAAAAAAACTCCTTTCCTAAAAAAAGTTCAAAAAAATGCACATAACTATTGACAAGTGCATTTTAATGCACTATTATTAAAGTGTAATAACCAAATGTTTAAAACATTTTTCAAAAAAAGAGTGACGGCAATCACTCAAGGTGTAATGCAACTGAATAATTATTGATCGGCTTCTACTAAAAGAGCCTTGTTATTTTCTTCAATCATAACAGATACAGCTCTTATTATTGCTTCTGCGGAAGCTTGCAATATTGAAGCGTCATTTAGTTTAACGCCGCTGTTTTCGATACTGGACAGAATCTTACGGTTGGCATCTGAAAATTCTGTCAATCCAATATTTTGAAGTTGCTCGGCCCATGATGATGAATTATTCATATCTGATACTCCTTTCTGTGATTGTTAACGTATAACGTTATTCTAAGACAAAATTGAACGAATGTAAACAACAAATGTAATTAACAAATGTTTAAAGACGATAAGGGGGTGGAAAATGTGAAACGAACTCTTCCGACATGGTGCAAAGAAGTTAAAAAGTCCATGATTGATGATGATATAAACATGACGGAACTGGCTGAGCGTGTTGGTATGTGCCGGAATTATGTATCTGGTGTTGTTAATGGTCGAGTTTATGCACCGGAGATTGCGAAGAAGATAAGCCAGGACAGAAATATCACAGTTCCATATACGGAAAATATCGTTTGATTATATTTTAGCTTAGCGAGGAGGAAAATTAAATGGGAAAGCATGCTACGAAAGCGGGGGAAAACATATTTACCCAGGCACGTTACAATGCGGCAAAGTTCAATGACCGCCTAAACAGCAGAGAAGGTGCATCGGAAGAACTTGGAATAGATAGAAGTCGTCTGGCACGCATAGAACTTGGAAGCAAGAATCCATTTCCGGACGAGGTGCTGATGATGTCAGATATTTACAACGCACCAGAGCTGAAATCTTATTACTGTAAAAATATGTGTCCGCTTGGAAAAGATTTTCCGGAAATTAGGGTAGAGGCGTTGGACAGGATTAGTATTAAGGCCTTGTCATCGTTCAGAAAAATTTCTGCTGCGAAAGAACTTCTTCTTGATATTACTGAGGATGGCGTAATAACGGAAGATGAAAAGGAAGATCTCAACAAGATTATCAAGACATTGGACGAGTTGAATAAAATTACACAGAGCTTAAAAATTTGGGCTGAAAAAAATTTAGAGTAAAGGAGGCGGTTGTATGGCTGCTGGCATCGTAAAAGAAATTAACAGTACAAACCGTTCATATTACATGGTAAACGACATAACTGAATTGCTTGGAATAAGCCGGTCAAAAGCGTATGAAATGATTCGCACGATGCGAAAAGAGTGCATCGCATCCGGTAAACTTACAAAGGCTTATCCGTCCGGAAGAATTCCAAAAAAATATTTCAATGAACATTGCATGATTGAGTAGGAGGTGGAAGAAAATGTATTATCGTACATGTCCGGAATGTGGAAGTAATCTGGATCCGGGAGAACAATGTGACTGTAATGAGGAAAAAGAGTTCAGGAAAGAAGAGTCAAAGCGTGTTTCTAGGATGTTAAAAATTGAGGAAAGCGGTCAAATGAGTATTTTATTTGAGGAGGCAGTATGAAGGTACTTAGATTATACGATCTGATAAATGATAAAGAAACAATTATTATTTGCTATAGGTATCCAAGAACTGCCGTCCTTAGGCAGATGGATGCCGAGAAAATAGAGAACGAAAGGAGGAAAAGGAAAAGACAGATTTTCGTAAGAAAGATAAAGGAAGCGGCAATTTCTGCCATTGAGATTGCTGTATCCATAGTAGCTGGTTTGGCATTTTTGCATATCATATCCGAGAAGCTTCTTGAAATACGAGGGTATGAAGCTCTTGGTGGAGAAGTAATAGCGGCAGGATTTATCACATTTTTTACATTTTATGTTTTCGAATGGATAGGAGATCGGATATGGACAAGAAGATGATTGATGATGCAATAGGATTTGAGATACCAGAAGAGCTTTATGAAAACGCTGTGATTTCGGCAAGAAAAAAACTCCAATCACTAATACAGCGTTTTGGCGATTGCAACGGTGTTAGACGGACACCGGGCTATCTGGCTGAATTAGTGATTGAAGCCATTAAGTCAGAACTTTTAACCAAATACACTCTGACGATGGCGATTGCCGATCAGGCGCATGAGAATTAAAAGCAATTTTATTTTAGCACATGAAAGAGAGGAAAGCAATATGAAAGATGTAATGGCATCATTGCCGGAAGTAATAAAAGAGTACAAAGGTTATAATCTGTTAATCCCGACAGCGACAGATGTTCAGCTCAACCCATTCTATAAATTCCATGTGGAAGAAGTTGCGGTGGATTTGAGTGAAACAAGTGGAGATATTTTCAAAGTCGGATCCGTTGACACTGGCAGAAAAGACGACAAAGGAAACAAGATATATGCGGACGCCTTCTCCCTGTCCAAACCGTTACTAAATAAAATGGCTATGGCGGCTGGTATTCAGTTCAATCCCGAACAGACATATGGGGAACGGATCAACCGGGTGACGTACCGGGCACATGCACAGGGTGCTATGCGAAAAGCCGATGGAACCTGTCGAACCGAAACGGACCAGAAAGAAATTTGTCTTGAAGATGAAGAGGAAAAATACAGAATCGAATTCTCTGATAAAGCTGCAAGAGGGATAACCGATGATAAACAGGCAAAAGCCGCAGCTGAGATCTTTAAAGGAACGTGGACTAAAGCAAAGAATAAATGGGGGAAAACAGTTGATGCCTATGTGATTGATGAGGTAGACCGTGAGAAGTACATTGAAAGATCAGTCATGGTAAATATGGCGTTACTAAAAAAGACTTGGGCGGAAAAGGCAATCACAGGAGCAAAACTACGAGTAATAAGAGCCTTGCTTGGCGTAAAAGGTACGTACACAAAAGAGGAACTGAAAAAGAATTTCGCAATTCCTACAGTAGTTTTTTCTCCAGATTACTCGGAGCCGTCGGTAAGACAGGCGATGCTTACCCAAGGGATCAGTTCTGTAAATAATATGTTTGGCGTTGGGGCCCTTCCGGTAAAAAGAATGGATTTTGAAAACGAGGATACATTCGATGCAGAGGCATTTGAAAACAATCCAGCATTTCAAAGTGACGCTTCGGAAGATGACGTAATGGATATTCCGGAAAACATTCCTGATGAACCACATACAAAGGAGCCGACATCTCCGTCGGAGAATGAAGGATATTTCTGTGACGGATGCGGAATTGAAATTAATGAGAGGGTGTACGAATATTCACTGAATAAATACGGACGTCCGCTGTGCATTAAATGCCAGAGAGGGGGCAGCAGGTAATGAAGATGATCAAGATTACTACTGGCAATCAAATTTCTGTTCATGACTTTCCGGATGGGAGCATTTCAGAACAAACGAAGTTGCTGTGCAAGTACATAGGACCGGAATGCGAGCTGGTAGAACACGTAATGCCAAAACGATTATATACAGAACTCAATGCTCCTCGTAAAAGAGGAAATTGCGTAAGCATGTTGGTTGATGAAGACGGATATTACCATGAATTATCCCCAAATATCATCGGCTCATGGCTTTATGAAACAGATATTCATGGGTATCCAATACTTGGAAACATATTGATTGTAGGCGAACAATGGATAAACGAAGGAATTTCTTTTTGCGGATTAACAGAAGAGCAGTTTTCCCTGCTCTTTCCACAGCTTAGAAATTTAACAGAGAAAGCGAGGAAAAACGGATGAAAATATTACACACAGCAGACTGGCATATAGGACAGTTTAAAGGACCTGTTGAGGATGGAGTAAATCTCCGTTCTCTTGATACCATTAAATGCCTTGAGTATATGGTTAAAGTTGCGGAAGAAGAGAAGCCGGATATGGTGTGCATTAGCGGGGATATCTTCCACCAAGAGCAGATAGGACCGGTTAGGTACTCTGATGAAATGGTTACGGCCACGAGGATTATCGAGGGATTGGCAGAGCGCTCCAAGTTTGTAGTTGTGATGCGTGGAACACCGAATCACGATGGAGCCGGACAGTTTCGGGTTCTGGAAAAGATGCTGTCGAAGAATAAAAAAATTGCAGTTGTCACTACACCGCAGGTTATCTCTACTCCAATAGCGGATGTTGCCTGTATTCCCGGGTTTGACAAACAGGAATTTCGAGCGAAATTCCCTGGCTTGTCTGCAGAGGAAGAAAATCTGACATGGACCAAGTATATATCAGATATGGTTATGGGGTTAAGGGCGCAATGCTCAAATACAAATATCATACCAGATATGACTCCTGCAATTTTGATGGCACATTATACAGTGCCAGGATGCAACATGGAATCTGGACAAACCTCATTCTTTTCAAATTTTGAACCTGTTATTCCAAGAGAAGCCATACAAGCGGCGGATTATTCGGCAGTTCTTTTAGGACACATCCACCGTCCGCAGACCATAGAGGGACTGGAAAACGTATTTTATTCTGGCGCAATAAATGCAATGAATTTTAATGATGAGGGACAAAGCAGAGGGTTCTGGATACATGAATTTGACGGGAGAAGACTTAAATCCGGAAAGCGATATGAGACTCCGTACAGGAAGTTTCAGACGGTAACATGGGCACAAGAGGATGTTGAGAATTATCTCTGCCGGGGAAAGGAGTTTCTCTTTACAGAGGGATATCCGTTCCTTGTATCAGATAAAATTGTCAGAATCAAATATAGCTGTACTGTTGAACAGAAAAAGGCACTTAATATACCGGTTTTGCAGTCTGATTTATATGAGATGGGTGCATTCTATGTAGCTGACATTGAAGCGGAAAGTATGGTTGATGTAGCAAACAGAGGTCTCTTGTCAGAGGAAAGCGATCCGTTGCTCAACTTGAAAAAATGGCTCTCTGAGAAATGTGTAAAAGATGCGGACAAGATCGTTGAACTGGGCGAACCAATTATTTCAGTTGCTATGAAGTCGGAAACGACATCAGAGAACCATGGAGTTTTCCGTCCGGTATCAATCTCGGTTAAGAACTATCGAAATTATAAAGAAGAAGGTTTTGATTTTTCTGATGTTTCATTTTGCTCTATCAATGGTGTAAATGGAGCGGGAAAGAGCAGTCTTTTCATGGATGCTATTGCTGATTGCCTATACGAAGAAACAAGAGAAGGGGATAACAAAGCATGGATCCGAGGGACGGAAGATGCAAGAAGTGGCTCGATAGAATTTGTGTTTGATATTGGGGATAAGCGTTTCCGGGTTGTGCGGACAAGAACGAAGTCAGGCAGGGCAACCTTGAACATTTCGCAAAAGGATGGAGAAGAATGGCTGAACCTGTCTGCAGAGAGAATAAAAGATACACAGGCTGAAATAGAGAAAATCCTTGGTATGGATTCAATGACATTCCGCAGCTGCGCTTTAATCATGCAGGACCAGTATGGGTTATTCTTGCAGGCTAAGAAAGAAGATCGCATGACTATCCTTGGAAATTTATTGGGGCTTTCGGTTTATGGTCTGATGGAACAGGAAGCAAAGAAGCTTCTGGCAGATACAAAGCGGAATCTTCTTTCTAAGAAGGAAGCTGTAAAAGTAAAATCCGAGTTCGTTGCAGAAAAAGGAAATCCGGACGGAGAACTTGAGAATTTGGAAAAAGAGGCTTCTGAATTTGACCAGATACGTAAGATGACAGAACAGGACATTGAGGTATGCAAAAAGCAGATTGCAGACCGTAAAGAGGCACAGGATAAAAGTACTGAACTTTTGCAATCTACTGATACAGAGAAAAAAGCGCTTCTCTCAATACAATCCGAAAAAGAAGCAGCAGAGAAAGAAATGGAAACGTGCGATGTTTTTCTGAAAAATTCTGAAATCATCATGGCGAAAGCGGCGGAATATGAAGCTGCGGAAGAAACCGTAAAAAAACTGGCTCCCGATGTAATGGAATACGAGTCGTGCAAGCGATCTTTGGAAGAAAAACAAAACCAGATCCTGCGTTATGAAAATATTATTAACACAACTCAAATTCAGAACCGATCAATAGAGGAACAACTTTCTAAGATTGAGACTGCAGAGGAAGAACTTATTTCGCAGAAGCTTTCTGAGCTTGAAGACAAACGAAAGGAACTTGCAGAAATACGGGAGAAAAAGGACCGGTGTTCAGCCGTATGTGCAGAGGTAAATAAGAAGCATGGAGAAGTAACCGAAACTGTACATGGTCTTTCTACACAATTGCGGCTCGCAGAGTCGGATCTTGATTCGTACAAGAAACAGCAGGAGTTTATGGATAATTCCGGATGCCCTGATATTGAAAATGCAACATGCAGATTTCTTGAAAAAGCCAGGGAAGATGTTGCGAAAATCAAAAAGACGGAAGAAGAGATAGCGGAAATAAAAGAAAGTATCCGAATTGCCAAAGAAGATTACGCAACGTATGCAGCTGAAAAGAAAAAGGAGATTGCAGAAATCGGGTATTCAGAGGAACAGGAGAAGAACGTTCTTAGTGAAATCACTAATCTGGAGACTTACCAAAAGCGGAAAGATGAGATAGACAGACTGAAAGCTTTAAAAGCCCGTTTAGAAGGGGAGAAAGCCTCTAATGATAAAACAATAGTTTCATGTACTGAAAATGTCTCTACGGTCAAATTAGAAAGCCATAAGATAACGGAAAACGTTTTAAAGCTAACTGAAACAGTTGAAAGATATCAAGAAGCAAAACGAATATCGGAAGAACTGCGGATATATGCAGATCAGAAAACCAATATTCCGGTTTACGCAGAGAGAAAGAAGCATATAGCCGAAAAGCTGAAAGATCTTGAAGAACGGGAACGGCTTAAAAATGAAGAGTGGTCTAAGTTGTGTGCCGAATATATCCGTTTGAACGAAGAACTTGCTGGATTGCCGGAAGGAAAAGAAGAAAAACTTTCCGAGCTGGAAAGAAAGAAGATGGAATTGGAGGAAAAAGCAGCTTCCATGCAAGTCAGAAAAGGGGTGCTGCTTCAGCGGATAGAGGATACAAAAAAAGCAAATGAAGAAATCAACCAGCTTAAAGCAGAGATTTCCCGGGATGCAGAGAAAGCGGCTCGGTATGAGGTGCTGAAACAGGCATTCTCCCAGGACGGAGTGCCGCATCAGATTGTCAGAAATATTATTCCTCATATCACTGATACGGCGAATAACATCCTTGGTCAGATGACCGGCGGAACCATGGGAGTTGAATTTGTAATGGAACGCACCGTAAAAGGAAAGGATGGAGATAAAGCTACTCTGGATGTACTGATCAACGAATACGGAAAAACGACACTGCCGTATGCTTCAAAGTCTGGAGGCGAAAAAGTAAAGTCTTCCCTTGCTGTTATTCTTGCTCTTTCGGAAATTAAGGCGACTGCAGCCGGTATCCAGCTTGGGATGTTGTTCATTGACGAGCCCCCGTTCTTGGATGATGATGGAGCACAGGCCTATGTGGATTCTCTTGAAACAATCCGTAGCAGGTATCCGGATGTAAAAGTGATGGCAATCACACATGATGATGCGATGAAAGCAAGGTTTAGTCAGAGTATCACAGTTATTAAGACTGACGAAGGATCAAAAGTAATCTGCTAGGAGGAAACATAATGGGAAAACGATACTATTGGTTAAAGCTGCCGGAGGGATTCTTCCGGCAGAAGCCGATAAAGAAATTACGGAAGATTGCTGGCGGGGATACCTACACAATCATTTATCTGAAAATGCTGCTTATTGCGATGAAAAATGATGGCAAGCTTTACTTCGAAGGCGTAGAAGATGATTTTTATGAGGAATTGGCACTGGATCTTGATGAAGATTCGGAAAACGTAAAAGTAACGGTCTTATTCCTGATTCGACAAGGGTTAATGGAGTTGGTTGATGAAACAGAGTACCGCCTAACGGAATGCGATAAAATGGTTGGTTCAGAAAGTGCAAGTGCTGAACGAGTAAGAAAACATAGAGAACAGAAAGCGTTACAATGTAACAGCAATGTAACAGGAGTGAAACGCATCGGTAACGTAGAGAAAGAGATAGAGAAAGAGATAGAGAAAGAGATAGAGAAAGATACTATATGTCCGGAGGTAATAACCTCCAGACCGGAAGTGTTCATTTCACTTCCTCTGGTTACTGGATCAGGATCTTTTGATGTCACCTTGGACTACCTCAATTCTCTTAGAAACTTATATCCAGCCATTGATGTTGAGCAGGAGTTTCGGAAGATGTATGCGTGGCTTGACAGCAATCCTAAGAACCGAAAGACAGAAAGAGGGATAAAGCGTTTCATAACTGGATGGCTCGGAAGGGCGCAGGATAAGGCACCGATCATAAAAGCAGGAGGAATGCAGGACAACCGTAGAATGACAACGGGGCAATACATGGAATCTACGGCAAATTGGTATGGAGGTGGAAACTAATATGACACCACAGGAGTTTGATGTGATAAGAGCTGCGATCAAAAGTGCATATCCAACGTTTAACATCATGCCTGACAGGTACAGTATTCAGTTGTGGTACCGAATGCTTGGAGACATCGACTTCAAGATCTGCGAGACAGCACTTCAAGAACTGATCGCAACACAGACGTATCCTCCGCAGATTGCAGAAATAAGAGCGAAATGTGCGGATTATACATCGCCACAAATAAAAGATTCCGGAGAAGCCTGGGGTGATGTACAACGTGCAATCCAGAAATACGGATATTACCGGTCAGACGAGGCGGTGGAAAGCCTGTCTGGTCCGACAAGGGAAGCTGTAGAACGGATGGGCTTCCGGGAGCTGTGCCTGGGAGATAATCCAGTTGCGAACCGAGCACATTTCTTTAAGATTTATGACGCTATTGTACAGCGCAAGATCAATGACAGCCTACTTCCGGAGCTTGTATTGAAAAAGAAATCAGAGTACATGCTTAGCAGCAGGGAACAGGAGAAGAAGACACCGAAAATCGAGGATAAAGACCCAGACTCTGCAAGAAATGTATCAACCCCTGAATTCATAGATAAGCTCATGAGGGAGAAGGGATTGCGATGAAGGCGAAGAAAGAAGTGCAAGAGATACAGGGGACAAAGCAGGAATTCTTAAAAGTCTTTCGGGAAATGTGCTACAGCCGGAGTGCATGGCAGGTTTGGGCAGATCTCATTAGCATGATAGCGTGCTCTCTGGCGAATTCCACAGATCCGGACAAGGCGGGTGTTCGATATTTGGAGAGGGAGCAGGAGTACAAACAATGCGCAGAGCGTCTTGGCGGTGTAGATAAGCCGTCACGGTGCATGGCTGTAATCGTTGAAGCTCTCGAAAGAAACCCGGAACAGGATTTCCTCGGAGAATTGTTCATGGAATTGAAGCTTGGAAATCATTGGAAAGGACAATTTTTCACGCCCTATTGCGTATGCAAGGCAATGTCAAATATGGTTACGGGCGATGTGGACGAGCAGATAGAGCAAAGGGGATATATAAGTGTTTGCGATCCTGCCTGCGGGGCGGGCGCAACACTGATTGCCACCGTAAGTGAGATGAAGTTGTCAAAATATAATTTTCAGAACCATGTCCTGTTCGTGGGGCAGGATGTTGACCGGGTGGCGGGAATGATGTGCTACATACAGCTTTCGCTGCTTGGATGCGCCGGATATATTTGCATCGGAGACACGCTGACAAATCCCGTAACAGGACATGTGCTTTTTCCACAAGAGAGAGAAGGTCAGGAATTTTGGTATATGCCTATGTTTCGGATGGATGTGTGGTCGCTGCGACGGATGCTCCATTGTATCGGAGCCATGAGCGCACCAACAAAGAAGAAGGAGAAATCCACAAAGTATTATATGTTTTTTGATTTTAAGAAGGAGGAAACACAATGGGAGAAAATGTAAAACATTTTTCGTTGGAAGAGAAAGATGACAATACCTATGGCTGGCCATGGAATGAAGTTGTAAAAACATTTCTTCAAAGCCATTACAACGATGAAGAAAAACAGTGCTCAATAAAAATCAGAGACAAAGAGTACAAGATCTTAAAGAGAGAAAGCGTCACAGTATTCTATGACGCTGATGGCAACACATTGTTTGATGTAACCAATGCACGGCTGGAAAAGGAGTACGAATCCGGAGTATCCGATGCAGAAGAGGAATTGGAGAACAATGTACCTGTAGAACCTATGGGGGAAATAATTGAAGAAACCGAGCAGGAAGCATTCGAAGCAGTTACGTCCGAAGGCGAAAAAAATATAAAAGATGAGGAGTTTGTCCCAATGGGAACTACATCGCTTGCAGATATAGTGGAAGGCTTACCAGCACCGACGGATGAAGCAATAAAGAAAGCGGAGGAGGAGAATGCGAAACCATTAAAACAGAGAGCGAAGGAAAAGCTGGAAGGAGAATTAAAGAACGCCAAAGATAAGAATTTTGCCGATCCGGTTATAACCTATTTGCTGAAGCGCTGTGAAGAAGATGACGGTCTTGCGGAAGACGTTCTTCAAAATCATAAAACATGGGAAAAGTGCTATGGCTATATTTATGAGCAGGCGAGGAAACAGAAAAGTGGAAATTGTGCTGTGGTTCGGGATGATGTGGTTTACGAATGGGCAGAAGATTATTTCCATTTGGATGATAAAGCCATTGAAGAAAAGAAAAAGAAAGAGGAAAAAGAGCGGAGAAAGAGTCAGAAGCAAGAAACTGAGAAACGCAAGCAACAGAACTCCAAACAGAAGCCTGCCAAAGAAAAGACATCGGAAAAGACACCGGATGCGAAATCGGTGAAAGAAGTAAAAAAGAAGACTCCAAAGAAGAATGAGCCAGAAGGACAAATGTCATTATTTGATTTGTTATAGGGAGGGATAGATGTGGAAAAAAGAAAATTATCTGCTATTCCAAGACCAAGCGCAACTAAGGAAATGATAGAAGTTGCAGATCGGCTTGGAGGCATGAGACATATTGTGACAGCAGATCTGGTTGATGATAAAAAGATACTGCTTCTGAATTTCTTTGAGATTAAGGCCCTCAAGAATGGAAAAACAGAAGCAGCTTTCCGGACATTTCTGTCGCACGATGATTATATCACGCAGGATTTGAAAACGTCAAAGGTTAAATGGATTACAGGTTCATTTGATAGGATGGATAACTTTTCTTTAATGGATTATGCGTATAATCAGCAAGAACATAAAAGCTCATATCGGCTCAATGTATTCATGAGATCTGACGAAGAGTTAAAAATAGTAAAGTATTTCTTTAGAGAATACTCCAGGACCGATGATAAATACAGCCCCTGGGTAGAAATACATAGATTTCAGCAAGAGGTTTTAGATAAGCGTTTGGCAGAAAAGCATAAGAAAGAGACTGACAAGATCGATGTGGTAATGAATCCAATAAAGGACGCACCGAAAGAATTTTTCGATTGGGTGTGGAATACAGGAATGAGCTTTGCACGATACCTAATCTACAAGGAAGTGGAAAAAGGTAAGGCATTATGTGAGTGTACACATTGTAAGAAAATCGGAATTGTGGACAGAAAAAATATCCGTCTTCGGAATAACGAGAAAGGAATCTGTCCGTTCTGCGGTAGCAGGGTAACTATTAAGGCAAAAGGACGAATGCCTGCTCGGACACACGATGAACGGTGGTTCGCATATGTGGATCCTACGAAAGACGGTTTTGTCTTCCGGTACTTCAAAGCACATCAATCAATGAGAAGCGACAGATATGTGGACATGTTAATAAATAAAGGCAGAATTGAAAGGTATGTTTCTGAGTACAGTAGGGCTATTTATACGTTCCCGAAAGGAAAACCAAAATGCGAATCATATGAGTGGGGAGTGTATAAGCAGAGAGGAAATTGCCGCTGGTGTCCAGATCAGGGAAAGATCTCCTGCATGGAATGCATATTATATCCCGGAAATCTGCCGCAGGCGTGGGAACACACTCCTATGAAATACTCGGCATTGGAAGTGCTTTCAACCAATATTCCTACAGTTTCCATGAGATATGAGGATGCAATCAAAAAGTATATAGAATTTCCGAAAATGGAATGGATCTGTAAAATGGGGCTCAATAAGATTGCAAAAGGCATTATCAATTCTCGATATAGTGGTTATCAGACCGGTAAGGTCAATGTTAAAGGAAAGACCATATATGAGATTTTAGGACTGACAAAGGTAAATACCAGAGTATTGCAGGTTGTTGATGGAAACCACGATGTACTTCGGCTGTTGCAGGTAGCACAGCAGATTGGCTTGCAGTTTAAACCGGAGCAGATCCAAGAGTATTACGAAACGTTCGGATGTAATACGGATTTATTGAAACAGGCAAACCGGAAGACGACGCTTCATAAAATCGTGAAGTACATTACGAAAGAAAGCGAAAACTATCCAATAGGTGAACAGGGGGTGTGCTGGAGATACTCATACATGAGGTACAAAGAACGGGAAGATCCTCGAATCGAAAGAAAAAGGAATATGGCAAAGGATTGGCTTGAATATTTAGACTGGTGCAAAGATCTCAAGTACGATTTGAATAACATGTTTATTTATATGCCAAAGAATTTCAAAAAGGTACATGACAGGACTGCAGAGGAATTCCAGATTCTTCAAGATAAAAAAGCGGCAGCGGAGAAAAAGAGAAAGGAACAGGAGGCTAAAAGAAGGATGGAGAAGACGAAGAAAGCGTTAGCAGAAATTCTCGGTCAGAACGAAGGGGTGGATGCGTTTTCGATAAAGGGAAAGGGCTTGATACTTGTGGTTCCAAAAACAGGGGATGAGATAAGAGCAGAGGGAGCTGCGCTTCACCATTGTGTCGGAACATATGTAGATCGTGTTGCAAAAGGAGAAACAAGCATATTCTTTATCCGGAAAGCAAAGGAACCGGACAAGCCATATTTTACCATGGAGTGGAAAAACGGAGATATTGTCCAGTGTCGTGGATCACATAACTGCGGAATGCCACCAGAAGTAAAAGCGTTTACGGAAGCGTTCAAGGAGAAAATGACTACACAGATGAGGAGGTGTGGATAATGGATCGCAAGATTATAAGGAGCATTAGAAAAGGATCTGCACAGTGGAATGAAGAAGATAGACTGCAGCTGGTTACTCTGCTTGTGAAAGCGGGGTATTGCGTAAAGATCGGGCGGCGGCCTGTTCCAGGGCAGGAAGATAAGAAAAACGGACAGATGGAGTACACCGTTGAATACTGGGAGGAATGATTATGAAAATTGGAGAAGTTGTGGAGATCTTAATAAGAGTCAAGGATGACTATGGATATTTTGATTACCGAAGACAGGCCGTAGAAGAAGCATGCAATCTTCTCGACAAGCTGCCAAGAATGGAGGAGGCGAGAGAATATGAACCGGTCGAAAATAGAGTGGTGTGATCATACGTTGAATATCATTACCGGATGCCGCCATGGATGTGAATATTGCTATGCAAGGAAGATTAGTCAGCGGTTTTGCGGAAATGTAAAACTGAATAAAACAATGAAAGACAAATACCGGGAAGATGAGGGAGGATACATTCTGGACGAGCCATTCATTGGAGAAAACGGAAAGCAGATCATATATCCGTTTGGTTTTGAACCTACGCTTCACAGGTACCGTATAAACACGCTGGATAAATTAAAGATGGGGCAAAATATTTTTGTCGGCGCTGTGGCCGATGTATTTGGAGATTGGGTGCCGGAATCTTGGATTAGGGAGGTTTTTGAGTGCTGCGAAGAGCATAAGCAGCACAACTACCTGTTCCTTACAAAGAATCCGGAACGGTATGCAGATCTGGATCTTCTGAGTGCTGACAATATGTTTTACGGAACGAGCATAACCAGGGAAGACGAAATGCACAGGTTCAATTTTCTGCCGGCTTTCAGAAACAGATTTGTGAGCATTGAGCCGATACTGGAGGATATGCAGCCAGAGAAACACAACTTGTTATTCCGACAAGTTGACTGGGTAATCCTAGGTGCAGAAACGGGGTTGCGCCGCGGGAAGGTAATACCGGATGCGAAGTGGATCTGGAAAATAGTTGAATTGGCAGATCGTGAGCATACGCCGATATTCATGAAAGACAGCCTCATAAACATTGTTGGGGAAGAAAATATGCGGAGAGATTTCCCAGAGCAACTGCTTGTCAGAAAGAAAAGCGAGAAGGTGCTGAAGAAGCTGATGGGAGAATGTGTGGAGTGCCATGATGAAATGGAGAAAAATAAAATGGTATCTTTGTCAGCCAGATCGAAGCGAGGAGGAAAAACAAGCAGCTTCGCTTATATGTGCCGGCCATGCTTTATCAAATGGTGCAAGGAACATGGGGTTGAAATACCAAAACTGGAAGGATTAGAAAATGAAAAGTAAAGGAGCAGACATGGGTAAGAGTAAGAGAAATTGTAGAAGAACTGAAGATGAGGTGCGGATTCACGAAAAGGCCGTAAAGATGAGGAAAATGACAGATGAACAGCTTGTTCACTATGTCGAGGATAGAGTGGAAAAAGCCAGAAGCGAAGGATTTAATAGCGGGAAGAAGGAATCTGGAAGCGGTAAGGGCACAAGGGAATTCCTTGAAGAACTGCAGACGTCCAAGATTGCGGGAATTGGAGCAGTTACAATCAATAAATTATTAAAGGTGGCAACAGAGCATGGATACATACAGTAGGGCATTAACGGGAAGTAGATCTCGGGCATCGGGAGAATATTTTGAAGGAATGATTAGTGCAGCTTGCCGATTTTATGAAGAAAGAGGGATTTCCGTAATAGAGAAGACGCCAGAACCGATGAAAGTCTTGAAGCCATATGACAGAAGAAGAGGGCAGTTTATCTGCTGTTTTGCAAAACAGGCACAGCCGGATTTTAAAGGTGTATTGATGGATTCAACAATGGTCTTGTTTGATGCAAAACACACCGATAAAGAAAAAATCATGAGAAGCGTAGTTACTGAGGAACAGGAGGAATGCTTTGAAAGATATATGAAACTTGGAGCAATGTGCTTTCTGGTGGTTTCGATAGGGCTTGATAAATTTTATCGTGTTCCATGGGTGGTATTCCGCGATATGAAAAAAATCTATGGACATAAATACATGGACGAAAAAGATCTTGAAGCATACAAAATTAAATACTTAAATGGAGTTCTGCGATTTTTGGACGGCATAGAACTTCGGGAAGGAGAGAAAGAATGAAACTGAAAAAATATGAGTTGGTAAGAGCGATTGACAAAGTAAAAAGTGTTGTTCAGAAAAATCCACAGAGACCGGCTTTGGGAGGGGTTCTGATCAAAGAAGGTTATGTAATAGCTGCGAACAACGAAATAACGATACAGGTCAAGGTAGAGGGTGCTGATGAGGAATCATTTATACTTCCTGCAAAGGCGTTTGATTTGATAAAGAATCTCCCGGAAGGCGAGGTTGAAGTAAAGTGCGATGAGAAGTATGTTGTAACGATACAGATGGAAAAGATTAAGAATAGTTACCAGTCATTTCCTGCGGAAGATTTTATGTATAGCAAGATAGAAACTGGAGAGGAAAACGGGATAATCCTTCCGGGAAAATTATTGATAGAATCGTTTTCTCATGTTCTATATGCAGCTGCAGATAAGTCACCGGGACACCAGGAGTTAGAGGGAATATATCTTGAAGGTGGAGAAGAATGCATGAATCTTGCGGCGACGGATGGGCATGTAATGTGTTGGGACCAGATCAAAGCCTCTGGAGTTTCTGATCTGAAACTGATAGTACCTAAAACAGCAGCTAAAAAACTTACCTCTATGGGAATGGATGATGATGTGAACCTGTCTTACGACAGCAATAGTGCGATTTTCAAGACGGACAATTATGTAATTCACACAAGAATTTATAACGGTAAGTACATACCATATCAGAAGATGTTTATTGAGATGGATAACTACACTATTGTAAATCGTGATGAGCTGATCGGAGCCATGACACGAGCGAAGATGTGTACAGATGAAAATGTTCCGGCTGAATTTGATGTGTCTGACAGAGAAATAAACCTAATACTGAAAGATAAAGTAACGAACTACCAAGAAAAAGTAGCTTTGCAGGAACCGATTAGAAATCCGATACGAATCGGCTTTGATTCTCGGCTTGTTCTGGAGACGATAAAAGCATTCACATGCGAAAACATTACATTGAACTTTTCGGGATCTAAAACTCCGATGATTGTACAGGCGGAGGATTCAGATATGAAAGCGTTGGTTCTTCCGGTAATGCTGAAAGGGGCATCAAAATGAGTAATATAGATGAGAAGGTAAAAAAACTTTTGGAATATGACTTGCAACCTACTCTGCGAGGTGGATGGAAAATAACAGAAGAAATGAGAGTGTTAATCCATGAAATTGCTGAGGAGTGTAACAGCTTAGAAGTAACGCAAAAAATAAATACGGATATACCGGAGTGGCTTGAAGAGGCTGCTCCGGAGGAAATCTATATACACATGCTCAAGAAGATCGTTTCCGCTCCAACAAGGATGCATATGATTTGCGTTCCTCGCGTCTTGATACCGATTATAGATCAAAAGCTTTGCAAAAACGAGGAAATTTTTCCGCATGTTGTCGGGCAGGAAGCGGAGATGTTTGTTAATGGAGAATGGAAAAGGGGAAGAGTTGTTGAAGGGTACAGGTTTAAAGATGGGATTGTGACGATTGAAACTCCGGAAGGGGAACGGATATGGTGTGGGGAAGATAGAAAGGATTTATACCGGCTAGCGAAAGTGGAAGATTAGTCGAGAGGATAATGAGATGGAAGACAGAGAAGATAGATTGTGGTTCCTTTTCCAGTTTCTTCATGATGTTGAGGAGAAAATGTCAAAAGAAGAACAAAAGCAGGTGATGATAGAGAAAGCAATAAACCTAAAGCTCATGTGCGATTATGTTGTAAGCTGCTCCTATCTCGACATAGTGCTGATCATATGCATGTTAAGGGATTACGTCCGGATGGTTGACGAAATAAGAAGAGACGACATTCAATGGTCTGCATATTACCGGGATAAATTCACTAGAATGGCAGATCGGCTTTCGGAACAGATTGAATATAACTATGATGCGGCGAAAGAGAGGTGTCTGGCGAAGCGTCAGAAAGAGGAAACCGCAAGAGATATAGGCGAAGATGCAATGACACTGGCCGTTAAGTACGGAAAAGGAAAGAAAAAATGATGATTTAGGAGGAAAATAGTATGCACAGATTATGTTTTTACGGATATAGCGATGATACATTTGGAGAATATGGTGTGACTGGCGATGATATTGATAACTGCGGAAACTGTGAACCCATTCAGTGTGTGATCGATTGTGGGCAGAATGGCAGACTGATGGTAATAGGACAGTATTCAAGGGCTTCCGCTGACAACGGCTGCTGGATGGTTGGGGTGAGTAAAGTTGATGAATATGATGAGTGGCCGGATTGGGCTATTTCAACTGAGTCCTGCAAAGAAGTAGAATATTCGCCAAAACTTGTTATCGATATTCCGGCTGGAAGGTTTGAATTTACCTGGTACAAAAACGGTGAGAAGGTTGGAAAAACTGACATTTAGGAAGGGGGGACTGACATGACAGTATCGGAGAAGATAAAAGTAAAAGACGTTACAACGCACAGCAAAAACGACAAAGACAGGAAGCCGAGAATTGTTGAACTGGAAGTATGTGGAATCAAGTTCAGAGTTCATAGGTACATACATATTCCGGGGACGTGGTTTCTTTCTTGCAATGAATTCAATATTGATAAAGAGGACATGAAAACGGATGATCTGAAAGAAGCAATACACAATGCAAGAGCATTTCTGGTCGGATATTTGGATGCAATGATTATTCAGTTGCAAAGCGCAAGCAAGATTCTTCAAGAAAGCGAGGAAATTGAAATATGACAACAATAGAAAAAATATTACAGGAGATTGAAGAAATGAAATATCCAATTGATGGCATTGGATGTGGATTGGAAGATGCCGGAATCACAGATAGGTATGAATCGGCTGAATATGGATGGAATGAGGCTGCTGACATGGCATACGATGTAGTTAAAAATCATTTATCTGATACGGAAAATGAAGGATGGATTCTCGTAGAAGATGGACTACCAGAAGAAAGAAACAGTATGTTCGCAAAATGGAAAGGAACAGATAAATGGTCTGAATCCATGTTTGAAAAAATCTCGAGTGATGTGAATGTGACTGTTGAATATGAAGATGGAACAAGACAAACGATAACTGCTCACACATTAGACGGAAAATGGGCGCTTCCGAACAGAGTTGTTAAGCAAAAGGTTATTGCCTGGCGACCGCTTCCAGAATCCTACAATCCAGAGAAAGGATGTGGTTAAAATGAAGAGGGGACATAGAAGGATGCCTGCATATGGAGAATGCGAACATGGAGGACGATATATTTTGGATGATTATACATGGTCAAGAAATCACACCAAGGCTGAAACTATCCGACGGTGGAAAAGAAATCTGAAGAAAAAAGCCAGAGCTGCAAATGCAAGGCTGTCGAGGGAGAGTGAGGAATGAAGTGAAAGATGAATAGTGCAGAGTGTTTGATACGTGCTCAGGGAGAACAGATATTAAGAGGGGAGGAAGGAAAAAATGCCAGACAACATGGGAAAAAACGGGGAAGGATATCCGGATCCTACAGCCGGATCGGCATGGAGAAATATCCGAAAAGAAGAGAATCGGCGGGAGATGGAGAGAGCAGCGGTAATCAGTAACCTTATACCGATTATGAAACAGACTGCGGAGCTGGCGGGATTTGAGGTTGTCGGCCGGATTGTCCTAAAGGACAAGCATACTGGAAAAGAATACAGATAGGAGCGTGGTATTGTGAATGCAAGATATCCGAACTTGGAACTGCTTGAGTACAAAGCAAGAGTAGCATTATCTCAAGATGAAGAGTTTTTGAAGATCTTCGAAGAGAAGAAAAGGAACAATAAATATGCATATGCGGAAATAGATGCCGTAATGTTTCCACAAGTATGGGGGAGCACTTGTACTGGATTTGACGTTACTGAAGATGGAAGCCCTACGCTTGGTGGCTGCGCGATGACAAAAGAATACACAACGGTGCTTCATGAGCTTGCTACTGATACATACATCATATTTTTTGGCGAGAAGATATGCTACAAAGTGACAAATGCGAATGCGAAGTTCTTTGAGGATCTTCAAAAAAGACGCATGGCAAGTCTAAGTGAAGCGAAGCGGAGGTATTGATATGGGTAAAAAGAGTGATGTTTCTCTGCAGACACTTGCGGAATTTATAAGAGATCTTGTATATGATGATTTTTCCAGAAATTTAAGATGGAGCCTTAGTGTAATTCATCCAAAGACTGATGATGGAGATGTCGGTTTCTCTGGAGGTATATGGACTGATTATCAGAAAGCAAAAAATCAAATGAGCATAAGTTTCGGATTTAGTGATACAAAGGGAATATATAATTTCAAAGCATGGATAAATAGCTCTGAGATTCGTTTCTCGTTCGGGGAGAATCCGACGTTTGAAGATTTCAAAAAAACTGCAGAGCGTATCTTTATCGATGAAGAGTTTTGCATAAAGACCAAAACTCCATACGAGCGGACAAGGGATAAAGTCTATGCTACGGGAAATAGGTGGGCGAAGGAGAATTTTGATGCCACTCATAATCAAAGGGAGGGCTACACTGTGTATACAAGGTGCCAAAAGTGCGGAAAGAAACTTACAGATTCGGAAAGTATGCGAAGAGGATATGGACCGGAGTGCTGGTCACAGATTAGTGGCATCTCTTCGGCCGATTCGGTCGGATCGGTAGACGAAGCTGAACTTCCAGGGCAAATGACCATATTTGACTTCCCTGATGCTATTCCAGATGGAGGTATGAATGGGTGAAATTGTCTTATTCCCTACACACAAAGATTACTGTGGAAAGTGTGTGTATAACGATGAAAAAACTGGTGGATGCTCAAATGAAGAATACATAAAAAATTCGTACAAAGTGAATTGCGTATGGAAGTATTGTCCATACAGGAAGGAGAAAAGAGATGGAAGAAGAGAAGGATGTTAAGAAAATAGTGATACATTATGAGGATGGCACAGAAAAGGTTATTGATAAAGGCTTTTTCTGTAACATGAAAGAGGAAGATGGAAGCGCGGTATTAGAATTTACAATGTGTCATGTATCAGGAAGAGAGATAGAGCTGATCGTTGAGGGATGTCTGCAGCTTGGATTTAAACTTGGGATGTTTGATGACAAGAAAGAGGAGGAGTGATTCTATGGAGGACCATTGCGTAGCATGTGGGGAAGTGATACCAGAGGGGCGCCAAGTGTGCCCGATCTGTAATCGGGAATATGAAGGGGTGCCAGCGCTGTCGAGGACGGATAACGAAACATTGATCTGCCCGGAGTGCGGTACCGCCCAGGCGTTAGATGACGCATTAAGGGGATCTGATATGCCGGAGGAAGAAAAGCAGGCATACAAAGCAGGGATCCTGAAGGTAATATACAAATAGTCGGAGGTAAAATAGACATGGATATGAATAATTGCGTTGAATTTGTGGCTCTCACGAAAGAAGAAGTGGAGGAAATGATCGCAAAAGCAGCCCTTGCAGGGGCGTCTGTCGCGGCCGAGACGCTGGAAAAGGCGCATCAGAAAGAACAGAAAGAAATGAAAGACCGCAGATTGCACAACACAAGGCTGCTTCTTAGAAATTATAGGATGCTAAAGGAAAGCTGCTCAAAAGCAGTTTATCAGAAAGAGCATTCGGAAAAAACTACAGAAGAAGTCATAGAAGAACTTATGAGCATGAAGGCGAGCGATGGGGTAATTGTGAATTCAATCAAGGAGTCTGCAGAGCGGACGGGGATTATCATATCACATGTTGACCGGATGTTCGATGTTTACAGGATGTACTGCGGAAAGTATGGAGAGAAGGAGAAACGACAGTATAAAGTGATAAAATCAATGTATATGACAAAAGAAAAGTCGTCAGCTGCGGAACTTGCGAAAAAATTTAATGTAAGCAAGGTAACAATCTATGATGATATCAAGACTGCAGAGGAGAGACTTTCAGCATTATTTTTTGGAATTAACGGATTGCGTTTCTATTGATTTTATAAGGCTTAGACGTAAATAACGGATACCGTTAAGTTAAACTTGACTTAATAACGGAAAACGAGTATGATAGGGGAGTAAAATCTTATCATGAGCCATGAGCCACTGGGGTTGCCCGGTGGCTTTTTTCAGTTATTCTGGAGAGGAGGAAGAGTAAAAAAAGATGAGAGAATGCTCCTTTTAAAAAACAAAAGGAGATTTTACAATGAATGGGTTTGCGATTTTGGCAATCTATGCAGTGGTAATGATCACTGCAACACTAATATTTACCAAAAAGGAAAAAAACGTGGAAAGATTCTGCGTTGGAAGCCGTAAGGAAAATTGGATAATGTCTGCTTTGAGCATAGCAGCTACATGGATCTGGGCACCGGCACTGTTTGTATCTACGGAAAAATCGTATACGAATGGGTTTGTCGGCCTTTTTTGGTTTTTGATCCCGAATGTATTATGTCTGATCCTTTTCATACCATTTGCGAAAAGGATACGGAGGGAAATGCCAGAAGGAATTACGCTGTCTGGATACATGAGAGATAAGTACAAATCGGACGGAGTTAAGCGTGTATACCTCTTTCAGCTCATGGGCCTTTCGGTATTATCGACAGGAGTGCAATTATTGGCCGGAAGCCAGGTGCTAAGCGCGGCAACTGGAATGCCGTTCCAGTTGGTTACGGTTTTATTGGCTGTCATTGCTTTGTCTTACTCACTTTTTTCTGGAATAAAGGCTTCAATGCTGACGGACGCAATACAGATGGTTTTTATGCTGGCGGCAAGTACAGCATTCTTAATCATGGCAATTAGAGCGGGCGGAACATCCGGAATACTGGAAGGAATACACGGAATATCTGGAAATTATACGTCGTTTTGGTCGGAAGATGGTATAGAGGTGTTCCTCGCATTCGGACTACCGACTACAATCGGCCTGCTTTCCGGACCATTTGGAGATCAATCGTTCTGGCAGAGGGCATTTGCTGTAAAGAGCAATCGGATCGGCCGTGCGTTTTTTGTCGGAGCGATATTGTTCGGACTGGTACCGCTCTCCATGGGCATTATCGGATTTGCTGGAGCGGGAGCTGGTTACCAGGCGAAAGATCTTGGTGTCATCAACTTCGAACTGATTCAAGAGATGTTCCCAGCTTGGGCAGTACTGCCGTTCCTGTTCATGATTGTGTCTGGACTCTTGTCAACGGTAGACAGTAATTTATGTGCGGCATCATCGCTAGTGACAGATATGAGTGGTGGAAAGGAACTCAAAAAAACAAAGTGGGCTATGATTGCCCTGCTTGGAGTGGGTATTCTGATCGCCAATATACCGGGGATGACAGTCACGCACCTGTTCCTGTTTTATGGTACGCTGAGGGCGTCAACGCTGTTGCCGACTGTCATGACATTGAAGGGAGTAAAGTTTACGCCTAAAGGAATTCAGTACGGAGTTATCTCTGCTTTGGCCGTAGGGCTCCCTATTTTCGCCTACGGAACGGTTTTGAACAGTGGACCATATAAAACACTTGGAAGCCTTGCAACAGTGCTGCTGGGTGGAATTGTAGGGATGATAGTTACAAAGGCGGAGGTGCGGCATGGAAAGAGTGCTAGGTAAAAAGCAATCAATACAGAATGAAGACTGGCTAAAAGCCGGAAAGCGCATTGAAGAACTGGTTTCAAGAGAGGAACTGGATGAAAAGGTGCACTCAACCGTAGAGGAAATCCGGCAGATGACTGACGGGAAAAAAGCTGCATACGCATGGTCCGCCGGAAAGGATAGTCTCGTACTTGGAGAAATATGCCAGGAAAGCGGAGTTACTGATTGCATGATGGCAATTTGCAACCTAGAATACCCGGATTTTCTTAAATGGGTAGACCAGTACAAACCGAAAGGGCTTGAGATCATCAACACTGGGCAGGATCTTGAGTGGCTGTCGAAACATTTGAATATGCTGTTTCCGCAGGACAGTGCCACGGCCGCAAAATGGTTTTCAATCGTTCAGCACAGAGCACAGGCAAAATATTATAAGGTTCGTGAGCTGGATCTGATTCTGCTTGGTCGGCGCCGCGCAGACGGCAACTATTGCGGAAGACGATCAAACATCTATACCGACGGAAAAGGAGTTACAAGATATAGCCCTTTAGCCGCATGGAGCCATGAAGAGATATTGGCCTATATCCATTATCACAATGTGCGGATGCCGCCAATCTATAAGTGGAAGAAGGGATATTTGTGTGGCACACATCCATGGGCGGCAAGACAATGGACCGGATCCGTGGAAAATGGATGGCGCGAGGTATACGAAATAGATGAAAGCATTGTAAGGGAAGCGGCGAAAGTTATTGACAGTGCTGCTGATTTTCTCAAAGCACTTTAAGTGGATTATTTGCAGATAATCCCATTGCTCCTTCAAATCAAGAATTTGGAGGAAAACGCTATGAAACAATTAACCATGAAACTGAAAGATCTTGTTCGCCCAGAACGCAACATACGAATCCATACGGAAAAACAGTTGGAGGAGTTTGAAAGAAGCGTCAGGATGTTCGGACAGATCAGACCTATTGTGGTGGATGAAAACAACACAATTCTTGCCGGAAATGGATTGTACGAAACCCTCTTGCGAATGAATCGGGAGGATGCGTTGGTTTATAAGTATGAAGATCTGACAGAGGCACAGAAGAAAAAACTGATGATTGCTGACAACAAGATTTTCTCCCTCGGGATTGAGAACTTGGATACTTTGAATGAGTTTCTGGAAGAACTTAGTGGGGATCTGGATATCCCGGGATTTGATGAGGAAATTTTGAAGCAAATGGTAGCTGATGCTGACGAGATCACTGAGAAGATAGCGGAGTACGGGACGCTCGATGAGGATGAAGTACAAAAGATAAAAGAAGCGAACGAGAGAAGGGAGCAGCGCGAAGCGACAGGAAACACCGCGCAATATGAAACACCGACGTTTAGTGACGGCGATTCCGAAGGGCGCGACTCCGAGCCCGAACAGAAACCGGCCGAAACAGGGAGATTCGTTATTTGCACGAAGTGTGGTGAGAAGATATGGCTGTAAAACGCTGCGAATCGAATATAGATGTGGTAAAAGCTGCTGAAATACGTATAAAAAATGTGTTCCGGAACGGACTTCCTGTATTCTTTTCTTTCAGTGGAGGAAAAGACAGCCTGTGCGTAGCACAACTCATTGTGAATCTCGCAAACCGCGGGGAAATAGACATAAGGCAGTTGACTGTCCAGTTCATAGACGAAGAGGCGATCTTCCCGTGCATGGAAGAGATGACGAAGAAGTGGAGACGAAAGTTTATGATGATGGGGGCGAAATTCGAATGGTTTTGCATAGAGGTAAAACATTTCAACTGCTTCAATGCCTTGTCGAATGATGAGACGTTTATATGCTGGGATTCAACAAAGCAAGACGTATGGGTAAGACGCCCGCCGGCATTTGCGATCAGGACGCACAAGCTACTTCGCCCGAGGATTGACGCATATCAGGACTTCCTTCCCAGGACTTGCGCATCGGGAATCACACTGGTAGGTATTCGTACTGCCGAATCATTGCAGCGATTACAGAACATCGCGGCAATGACACAGGCCGGAAAGACCATGACGAACAAAAGACAGGTATTCCCGATATATGACTGGACCAATAATGATGTATGGCTGTACTTAAAACAGGAGAAGGTTGATATACCGGAAATATACCTGTTCTTATGGCAGTCAGGAAGTTCAAAGCAACAACTTAGAGTGTCACAGTTCTTTTCTGTAGATACGGCCAGATCTCTGGTAAAGATGAATGAGTATTATCCGGATCTCATGGAACGGATTATACGCAGAGAACCAAATGCATATCTGGCGGCACTATACTGGGATAGCGAAATGTTTGGACGTAGTAGCAGGAAACGTAGGACGATGGAAGACGGTGCCAAGGAAAAGGATTACAAGAAGGAACTCATATATATGTTCTCGAACATGGATGTATTCTTTGATACACCTCATAAAAGGAATATTGCGGAGAGATATCGGAACTTTTTTCTTCAGGTATCAGCCATTGCCAAACAAGAGGACTTCAAGCACATATATGAAGGACTCATTTCCGGCGATCCCAAAATGAGAACGTTCCGCGCGCTGTATCATCGGATTTACGGGAAATACATATCTGAGGCAAAGAAAACGGAGGAAAGCAGACATGGAAAATAAATTGTTTGCCCCGTTGGGTACACTGCAATGGGTACCGCGGAGCATGTTAAAGCCAAACGATTACAACCCGAACAAAGTTTCGAAAGAAAATTTAAAGCTGCTCACACAGTCCATTCTTACCAATGGATGGACACTTCCGATTGTTGTAAGACCGGATTATACGATTATAGACGGATTCCACCGATGGACTGTTTCGGGCGAAGAGCCCCTATTGTCTATGCTTGGCGGGAAGGTGCCTATTGTTATCGTTGAACATTCGGAGAGATCGGAGGATATCTATGGCACCGTAACGCATAACAGAGCGAGAGGTACCCACCTGTTAGAGCCTATGAAGGCGATTGTGAAAGAACTCATGAACGAGGGGAAAACCGTAGATGAAATAGGAAAACAGCTTGGAATGAAGCCGGAAGAGATTTTCCGGTTATCTGACTTCTCGAAAGAGGACTTTCTTAACATGATGACCAAAGGAGTTACGGGGTTTTCTAAAGCAGAATATGTCACAAAAATCTGATGTCATTGCGTTATAGTACATATAGAACAAAGACCGGCGGCGCGGAAGAAAGCGACTGCCGGTCTATTTGTATCCGAAAAAAATACGATATAGGAGGTGATGGCGGTGCCGAGAGCAAGAAGCCCTGACAGCATAGAGGCGGAGAAGTTGTATAAATCTGGCATGGCTCTTGTTGATATCGCAAAGAAACTCGGCAAGCCAGAGGGAACCGTCCGAAGATGGAAATCAACCCAAAAATGGGATGATAACGGTAAAAAAAAACAAGGCGAGCGTTCGCAAAAGAAAAGTGGATCAGAAAAAGCGAGCGTTCGTAAACGAGGCGGGCAGCCGGGGAACCAGAATTGCAAAGGAAAACAGAATGCGAAGGGGCATGGAGCTCCGAAGGGAACACAAAATGCCTTAAAGCATGGAGGATATTCCGCAGTCTATTGGGATACGCTCGATGAAGACGAAAAAGAGCTAATTGAGACGATGCCGCAAGATGAAGAAGAAATACTGATAAATCAGATTATGCTTTTTACAGTCAGGGAGCGTCGGATCATGCAAGCGATTAATAAATACCGCAACGCAAAGGGCGGAGTATATGTGGCAGGAGTCACAAAGTTTGAAGAAAAGAGAGTTTTCAAAGACGATGAAGAAAGAGAGCTTTATGATAATCGGGTGCGAGATAAGGTAGAAAAGGGAGACAGGCTTCCTGGTGAACATTATAGTCTGCAGACAATGACTGCCTCTACGGCAGACTTGGTAGCCCGTCTGGAAAAGGAGCTTACCTCCGTTCAGAGTCAAAAGACAAAAGCAGTTGATGCCTTGGCTAAGCTGCGGTTTGAGAAACAGAAAATTGCGGGAGAGTCGAAAGGCAACGAACTGGTGCGTACATGGGCGGAAAGTGTCGTGAAAGCAAGGAGGGAGAAGGATGGATAACAACATGGACTGGCTTAAAGACTTCCTCGATGAGAGCATTCCGCTATGGCGAAACGATCCAGTGATGTACTTCCGTGAGGTGCTGTCCTTTGAACCGGATGAATGGCAGGCGGAAGCCGCTGAAGATCTGGCACATAATCCAAAAGTCAGCATCAAATCCGGGCAGGGGGTTGGGAAAACCGGTCTGGAGGCTGCCGTGTTCCTTTGGTTTATTACTTGCTTTCCATATCCTCGCATAGTTGCTACAGCACCAACAAAGCAGCAGCTACATGACGTCCTGTGGTCCGAAATATCGAAATGGATGAGCAACTCTCCGTTACTCTCACAGCTTCTAAAATGGACAAAGACCTATGTTTATATGGTCGGCAATGAAAAGCGTTGGTTTGGAGTTGCTAGGACTGCTACAAAGCCAGAAAACATGCAGGGATTCCACGAGGATAATATGCTGTTCATCGTTGATGAAGCATCTGGTGTGGCCGATCCGATCATGGAGGCTATTCTTGGTACACTCTCCGGAGAAAATAATAAGCTGCTCATGTGCGGAAACCCAACAAAAACCACTGGAACATTCTATGACAGCCATACGAGAGATAGAGCACTGTACAAATGCCATACAGTAAGCTCGGCAGAGAGCAAACGAACAAACAAGGAGAACATTGAATCTCTGATCCGGAAGTATGGGTGGGATTCTAATGTGGTCAGGGTTCGTGTTCGTGGAGAATTCCCCAATCAAGAGGATGATGTGTTTATCGCATTATCTACTATTGAGCAATGCGGCAGTAGGTTGTTTGAATTGGATGATGGGAAACTGCTTCCGTATATTATTTTCGGCGTCGATGTGGCACGATTTGGAGATGACGAAACGATTATCTACCGCAATGCCAGAGGAAAGTTGAGAATCGTAGCGAATAGAAGAGGGCAGGATCTGATGAGAACTGTTGGCGATATTGTACGGCAGTATAAAAAAGCTATCAAAGAGTTCCCAGATTATCATGGAAGAATTTATGTAAATATAGATGATACGGGACTTGGAGGCGGGGTTACGGACCGGTTGCGGGAAGTCAAAAGAGAACAGAAGCTTAACAGGCTGTATGTTATACCCATCAATGCCGCAGAAAAGATCGAGACCGACACAAAAGCTGGAAAAGATGCGGCCGAGCATTACAACAACCTTACAACTCATATGTGGGCTGTGCTAAAAGACCTCATGGAGAACAAAGAAATTGAAATGGAAGAGGATTCAGAAACATTTGCACAGCTTTCTTCACGAAAGTATTTCCTTGCCAGCAATGGAAAGCTGGAGCTTGAGAGCAAAAAGGAAATGAAGAAAAGAGGGCTAGATTCTCCGGATAGAGCTGACTCAGCAGCGTTATCAGTATATCTTGGAAAAATCAAAAAATACACAGGCAGTGCTCCAAGTGCAGATAGTGGACTTGGAAAGAGCAGCTATTGGAAAAATAAGTAGGAGGAATATCATGGGATTGCTTAGCAAAAAAGAGGCATATGTCACAAAAGGTATGCGCTTAATAGAAGAAAAGAGAACTCCAGAAGCAACGATAGTTGTGGTGGATGGGTTGAATGATTACCAGAACAGAATTATTAAAGCATTAAACAGACACCCGGTGGCAGATACGGCACTTGTTGTTGTAGCATTGAGAAATTTGGCTGATTCACTTGAAGAGCAGGAGCCGAGTTGTAAAGGATTGGTTGACTGGCTTAATAAGACGGCTACGAAGCCAGAGTTTCAAAACAGCAAGAGGATTGAAAAAACGAGAAAACGATAGAAAGGGGTGAGAACGATGGCGGAAATAGGACGCATAGGACAAAAGCGATATAACGGTGTGTTCTATGAAGAGTTTCTGAGGGAACTGCAGGGAATTCGTGGCGTGGAAGTGTATCGTGAAATGGCAAACAATGACGATACCGTTGGGGCGATCCTATTCGCCATAAAAATGCTGATACGCCATACCCAGTGGAATATCGAACCAGGAGGAGATACGGCGAAGGATAGGGAAGCGGCAGAGTTTGTGGAGAGCTGCATGGATGATATGCAGAGTACATGGACTGACACGATATCAGAAATACTGTCTTTTCTTGTTTATGGATGGAGTTACCATGAGATCGTGTATAAGCGTCGCATGGGAAAGACAAAAAATCAGAAGACTAAGAGTAAGTATTCTGATGGTCTTATTGGATGGCAGAAACTTCCGATAAGAAGCCAGGACACTTTGTATAAGTGGGAGTACGATCAACATGACAATCTGGTTGGGATGACGCAAATGCCGCCACCGGATTATGGATTTATTACCATACCGATGAAGAAAGCGATGTTGTTTCGTACGGAAAGTGCAAAGGATAATCCGGAAGGCCGTAGTATTCTGAGAAATGCTTACCGCCCATGGTATTTCAAACGCCGGATACAGGAAATAGAGGCAATCGGAATTGAACGTGATCTCGCAGGACTTCCGGTATTCCATGCCCCTGATGGGACAGATATCTGGGATGAAAACGACGATGATATGATAAAGATAAATGCAGCTCTTACAAAGATGGTGAAGTCTATCCGGCGCGATGAATATGAAGGACTGGTGCTACCGCATGGATTTGAGTTTGAGCTGGTAAGTACCGGGGGTGCTAGGCAATTCGATACAAACTCAATCATAAACAGGTATGATACCAAGATTGCAATGACGGTTCTTGCTGACTTTCTGATGCTTGGACACAATAAGGTGGGAAGTTTTGCACTTAGTTCTGATAAAACAGAGCTTTTTTCTGTTGCCATATCTTCGTTCTTGGATGTTATATGCGAAACATTCAATAATCAAGGCATTCCTGCACTTATTGACATCAACGGAGATTATTTCAATGGTATAACAGACTATCCCAAAATGACGCATGGAGAGATTGAAGATGTAGATGTGAAAGCGGCAGGGCAATTCATTAAGGATATGACGGGAATTGGCGTAATTGTACCGGATGATGGACTTGAGGATTATGTACGAGAAATTGGTCATTTGCCGGAAAGAACAACCGACAGCAGGGGAGAAAATCCGGCCAGAACAAAACAACAAAACCAAAATCAACCGCCGGAAGAAGAGCCTGACTCATCAGAAGAAATTGATGACGAAGAAGATGAAAAGAATGCCATGGCGGCGAAACGAAGGATTGGAAGGGTAACAGGTGTATATCTTTAAAAAACCAAAGCCTCTCGGGAAGGCGAAGAAGCGGAGCAAAGAAAATCTCCGATTGTTGAATATGCTTAATAGGTATATTACGGACACGTCCGCTGTTCCGGTTTCTATACTAACGAGATTTTGGGCGGATCAGGCAGCGGCTATTACATACAAAGAGATACGGAAACTCATAGAGGATGAAGAAGTATCGGAAGAAGATCTTCTGAATTGGTCAAAAGACTATTCTTCGTTTGTTACGGACACACTTGAACCTATGTGGCTTGAAGCGATTATCGTAGGGCAGCTTAGTTCTGCGATATTAAATGAGGCAAAGGAACAGGGATTTGAATTTGATGCAACCGATGTTGGTATAAGGAATTGGATAAAGGACCGAGGAAGTGAATTTGTAACAAATGCTGTGCAAGAACAGAAAAAAGCAATACAGAGGCTTGCCATGAAAGCAGTAAGGGAAGAAATGTCACCGGGAGAGCTGGCAAGGGTTATACGGCCATGCATCGGGCTTACTGAACGTCAAGCGCAGGCAAACCTACGGTATTACAACAGCATTAAGGAACAAATGCGCAAGGAGCATCCAAGGATGAAAGAGGAAACGATTGTTAGGAGAGCTCGGGATAAGGCGTTGAAATATGCTGAAAAACAACATAGATACAGAGCTGAAACTATAGCGCAAACTGAATTGGCTGAGGCATACAGTGCCGGCGCTCATAACGGGATAATACAGGCTCAGGAAAAGGGCTATATAGGTCATGTGAGGAAAGTGTGGGTAACGGCAAGGCAAGAGAATGTGTGTAGGTTTTGTGAGGCTGTAGAGGGCGTTAGCAAGGAAATGGAGGAGTATTTCGACGTAGGAAAATGCGGAACAGTTTTATTCCCTCCAGCGCATCCGAGATGTAGATGCGTTGTAAAATATGTGGAAGTGAAGGAGTAATGGAAATGCAAACCATGTATGAGTTGCTTGGAATCCACAAAAAAGTGGACAAGGAAAAGCAGAATGTGGAAAACTCTAAAAACAACAACCAGTCAGTGTTGAAAGGTCGTTTTAAAATCCAAAAATCAGAAGATGACAAACATCTTGCTTTTGGTTGGGCGAGTATATCAATAGATGAGGCCGGAGAACAGCTTGTAGACTGGCAGGAAGATATGATTGATCCGGAAGAATTAGAAAACGCAGCTTATGATTTCGTGCGATTATACCGAGAAGGAGGAGAGATGCACGAAAGAGGAGACTGTGCAATTTTGGTTGAAAGTGTAGTTTTCACAGAAGAAAAAATGGAAGCCATGGGCATTCCTGTTGGGACTATTCCTGTGGGATGGTGGATTGGTTTTCTTGTCACAGATGAAGATGTGTGGGAGAAGGTCAAGGATGGAACTTACTCTATGTTCTCAATTGAAGGAGAGGCAGAAAGAGTGGAGGTAAAAGAAGATGTGGATTCTGATTGATGTTGGGATTTTCTTTCTTGGAGCGTTTATAGGATTTGCTTTAGCTTGTGTGGTAATCGCTCCAAGAAACGATTGAAAAATGGTAATTCAAGAGGCGGTATTACCGCTTTTTGTTTTATAAAAATAAGCGAAAGGAGGAAAGGAAACTTGGCAACAAAGTTAAAAAATTTACATGTAAAAAAGGTGGATTTCGTTGATGAAGGCGCTAACCAACAAGCCGATATCAAGATTTTCAAGAGGAAGGAACAGAGCGCACCTGTTGTGACGGATCTGTTACAAGATCCTATGAAAGAGCAAAAGAGCCTTTTCAAAAGACTTATGCACTCAATCGGGAAAAGCCTTGGATTTAAAGATGAAGAAATTGACGGCTTTTCGGAATTGTCATCTGAAGGGATTATTCAGAAAGGGAATTCGCAAACTTTTGGAGAAAAGATGACGGAAGTTAAGCGGCAGAAGGTGGCTGATGAGATGTGGAGCATTTGTTATGCCCTTCAGTCCTCGCTGCAGTCGATTCTTTACGATGAAGATCTTGACGGAGCAACAGCACAATCCATGATGGAAGAAAGTGTTTCTGAATTCGATGAGATTATTGCTGATGCAATTAGTAGTTGGTCGGCAGGAAAGGTCAGTGGAATCAAAAAGGATATCGGGAAAACGGATGTTGAATCATTGAAAAAGTTTAGAGACCATCTGAACGAAAATATTGAAAAAGCAGCAAACATTGAGAAAGGAGAAGTTGAGGAGATGCTAAAAATTGACAAGAGTAAAATGTCACCGGAGGAAAGAGCCGCTTACGATGAAATCGTAAAGAAATATGGATTTGAAGAGGAGACTGTTGAGAAATCCTCTACAGTAAAACCGGGAGAGAATGACGACGGAGAAGAAGATCTGGACGATGGAAAGAATGGTAAAAAGACAACAACGAAGAAATCGGCAGCATCAGAAGTGGGAGACGATATTTACAAGGGTCTGCATCCAGCAGTTAAGGCAGAGATTGAAGCTCTTAGAAAGTATCGCGAAGCTGCGGAAAACAAAGAATTCATGGAAGTTGCAAAGAAATATGAGATTATCGGTAAAAAACCAGAGGAACTGGCGCCTATTCTGAAAAGTCTTAGAAATGCTGGTGGTACAGCTTATGACGATATGATTTCAACGCTGGATTCCATGGTTGCCATGGCAGATAGTTCCGGTGTATTTTCTGAGATTGGAAAATCTTGCCGCGGATCTGCCGGAATTGTTGCGAAAGGGAAAACGGAGTCACGTGTAGAGTCTATTGCAAAGGGCTACATTGAAAAAGACCCGTCTCTGAGCTACACAGATGCAGTTGCAAAGGCATGGGAAAACAATCCTGATTTGCTTGCGTCTTATGATGATGAAGCGGGATTTTAAGAAGGAGGAATAAAAATGGGAAAGAATTTTAATGGAACGCTGATTAACGGCTCTCAGACAATTACCGAGAAAGCGGGAGCAGAAATCGCAGATTGTCGCAATAGAATTGTCAAATATGATTCAAACGGAGATGTGGTCCTTGCTACTGCTGGAACAGATATACCCGTTGGTATTGCAATTATTGAGGCTGGATACAACGATATCACTGGAACAGAATCTGGAAAAGTGGCAAAAGGTGATGATGTAGATATCCAGGTCAAAGACATCGGATATGTCATTGCTGGTGCGGCAATTAAGAAAGGACAGGAAATTACATCCGGAGCAGACGGGCTTGCGGCCGTGGCAGCAGCGGGAAATTATATTTTAGGTATTGCTTTAAGTGATGCATCAGCAAATGGATATGTAAGAATTCAGATTTCAAAATATCAGAAAGCAGATGGTGTAGGAGCCGGAGTTGGCGCATAACAAATAAGGAGGAATAAATACATGAGAAATTCAACAAAAGGTATTGCGGCAGAAATTGCAAAAGGGGCATTTAGACCTCATACAGCACTTACAAATATGGCGCTTTCATATTTTCAGAACCCGGGAAATTATTTTGCAAAATCAATTTTCCCGATTTGTCCTGTAGATTTGTCAAGTGATAACTACTATGTTTTTGACAAAGCAGATCTTTTGAGAGACGGATGGAAGAGAAAACCTGCGTATGGAAAGGCAGATCCGACGGTTGTTTCTGAATACACGGAAACATATAACTGCAAAGTTGATCAGATGATTATGGGAGTTGATAATATTCGCCAGACAGATCTTCAGCGTCGCATGGGACCGGCAATTAGAGATCCGCGAATTCAGAGAACAAGAACTATTGCAGAGCAGGCAAACATTCATCAGGATTATTTGTTCGCAGAACATTTCTTTAAAGCTGGTGTGTGGTCTCAGGAGTACACAGGGGTTGATAATACAAGTCCGTCTGGTGGCCAGTTTATTAAGTTCTCAAATGATAACTCCGATCCTGTAAAATTCTTTGATGAGAAAGCAACAGAAATGCAGGAAAAGACTGGAAGAAGACCGAATCGTATTGGTCTGGGGGCAAATGTTTACACTGCTCTTAAAAATCACCCAGGTATTCTTGAGAGAGTAAAATACGGTGGAACTACTGCGAACCCGGCAAATGTAACTTTGAATGTGTTGTCACAGTTATTTGAGATGGAGAGAGTTGTGGCCATGCAGTCTATCGTGAATAAAGCATCGATGGGTGCGGATGCCGATATGGGATTTATTGGAGATCCGAACGCAATCTTACTTGCATATGCAACGAATAATCCAGCTATCGATGAACCGTCTGCAGGGTATATTTTTACATGGGATATGCTTGGGGATGGACAGCTTTTGCCGATTCTTAGCTATCCGGGAGAGCCGGGAACTCATTCTGATTATGTAGAGGGGCTTATGGCAAGTGATATGAAGAAAACAGCGGACGATCTTGGAATGTTCTTCAAAGATGCAGTTTAAAAGTTAAGGAGGTTACGTATGAGGTTAATTGCTAAAAAGCCTTGTTCGTTTGGTGGACGCACATTCTATATCGGAGAAGAAATTCCAACCGAATTTGTCTTAAATCCTAAAGCGCAAGAGAAGCTTGGTGTCATTGCCATTGTTGCTTGCGGAGGAGAAGTAGGAATGAAACAGGAAGATATGGTGGCACAAGTAGGAGAAGTCGAATTCGGCGTACCGATAAGACAAAAAAACGGAAACATGACATTGTATTTGAGTGAAGAGCAGATATGCTCTGCTGTAGAAATAATGCAAATGAGCCCGGCAGAAGCGAAAGAAGCGATTAAAGGCATTGCGTCCGAGAATATCCTGATTCTTTTGAACGCATGCGATTCAAGAAAAGCAATAAAAGAAGCAACGGAGGCTGCAGCCTCCGGGCTTACCGCCGAGGAAGGAGCGGATGAAAGCGAAGGTGATGAGTGATGGCTGGCACCTATACCTACGATCCGTCAAAACTGTCTGATCGAGGAAAAGACCTTATGCGTTTTGAACTCGGAGATACCATGGTGGAGGGGCGTGAGAAAACTTCTGCACTATCAGATGAGGAATATGAGGCATTATTGGAGATGAACAAGAACTGGAAGAGAGCAAAGCTTGCCTGCATAGAGTCTATTTTTAGACGGTTTTCGTACGAACCAGATACCCAAACAGGACCTTTGTCGCTTCAATTTGGAGCAAGGGCAAAACTGTGGCAAGAGGAGTATGAAAAATTAAAAGCATCCATATCAAAGAGCTGCCTGTCTGAATCAGCAATTAAAATGCAAGGGGATTCCTATGGAAGCCCTTATTTTTATACCGGAATGATGTCAATGGAGAAAGAGGGCAGATGAAATGATGTATCTTCGACCAGGAAATTTGTACAAGGATTTTCTTGTAAAAAGAATGAAGAATGATGTTTCTGAGATTGGACTGCCCATTAAAGGCTATACGGATACAGGAGATTTGATAAGCGGTGTGTTGGCGGAAGCTGATACAGATGACAGTGAAAGGAAAAAGCACTTATGGGATCAAAATCAGCATTCGCTTACGCATACGATTGTAAGCGAAGGAAGTCCGCTGGCAAGAAAAGGAGATCTTCTTGTTATGGGCGAGAGAATGTTTCTTGTACTTGTTGTAGATGATGCCGGAGGACTTGGTGTAGCGACAATTTATTATGCAGAAGAAAGGAATGATTTAAGATGACAGCAGGAAATGCATCTGAATCTATTCGTCAGGCGGTGAAAGAGGCCGTAAGAGAGGTAAATCAGCAAACAATGGGAAAGGCGTTCCGTGTATCGAATGCAATGAGAAATAGCGCGATTGAAGTTCTCACCAATCCAAGTCCTTCAGCTCCGGGGAATCCACCTGGAGTAAGAAGTGGATTTCTTCGGAGGGCATGGAAGACTGGAGTGAGAATGAATGGAGGGAATTCATATTCCGGCATATCGGTAACAGCATATGCGGATTCTATGGCTTCATATGCCGGATATTTGCAGGATGGTACAAAGAAAATGGCGGCAAGACCATTTGTTGATCCGATACTTGACGATGTAGAGCCCGAGGTCGATTCTATTTTTTCTGAGTTTTAAAAGGAGGTATGTATGCTGATTATAAGGAATCCAACAAATGTTTTTGATGTAAATGAGGTGCATAGAGGCACCTTGATATATGCAAAGCACAAAACTTGGAGCGATCCGGAAATGGGATTTGTAGTTTCCGTAACTGGAAATAAGCTTATTGTCCAATATCCACCACGAATCGGAAATGTAACAAATCACTTTTTTGTGTATGCTGACGAGGTGGCAAACGGGGATTGGGAAATCCGCTACAGTAATGATCTGCAGGTGATATCAAAACATCCGGACGGAGGAGAATAGGATGAATCTAATAAATCTGATTTATAAAAGATTGCTGGAATCCGAGAAAATAAAAGCGCTGTGTGCTACTTATGCAGGGAAGCCAGCCATATTTAACACAGAAGCCCCAGACGATAAGCAGGAGGGGTGGGGTGGAAAAGTCCAGTACCCAAGGGTTACCTTCTCGTGCGATATGCAGGCGAATGAGGAACGATCAAGCGTAGGCACTCTTAATATCGTAGCTTACACAGAAAGCACCTCTCTGGTCATTTTAGAGATTGAAGCGGCTATTAAGGAGTGCTTTAGGGATATCCTAATTTATCCGGAAGATGGTGGTCCGTATAGCTTTGCGTGGGCGAGGACAGATCCGTTTTTATTGGAGGGGAATATCATAGGTCAAGAGGTTTCCATTGATCTAATGGAATACTCTCCGCAGGAGACTACCGATCCGGATCCGGTTGTTGCATTAAATCAATACATAAAGGAACTTTACCCGGAATCCATTATTATTGGGATGGACAGGTTGAAAGAATTTACAGATACGGCAGAAACCCCGGTGTTTTACAGTAGACTTTGCACCTTAAATAAAGTGGCCGGACATAACATGAATACGGTTGCGTGGATGGACTGCAGAATAGCGGTCCATCTTTTGTGTCCGGATAAGTCAACGAATATAAAGATGATCGCAGCTGTTGCGCAACGGATTTCCGCAGATGAAAGAATTATCTTACTTGACGGTTCTCCAATGAATGTATCGGAGGTTCAGTTGGATAGACAGGCAGACTATCTGAAAACTGGACAATTATACATAACAGGAAGATACGGAATACTGAAATATAAGGCAAAACAGCATGCGATTATGAAAAATATCATTATGAGTAAGGAGGAATAAGCAGTATGGCAGAAACAAAAACGGCGAATGCACAGGCATCAACAAAAGAAAAGGCGCCCAGAAAGAGGGAAGCGGTAGAAACGGTATATACCGCAGAAGAGCTTTCGAATGCGTCAGAACGTTTCGGGACAAGAAAAGAATGTGTCGCAGCAGCCCTTAAATATTACGGGAAAGACAAGGCGACACTTAAAGAGGCAAAAGAACTCGTGAATAAATTTTTGAGTAAGGAGGTCAAATAATGGCTGGTACATTTATTGCTGGTGAAACAAAGATTCGGCCAGGAACATATTTCAATATTCAGAAGGTCGGTGACAATCAGATCGCAGGGGCATCAGATGGAGTTGTCGCTATCTTTTTTAAGGCAGATTTTGGTCCGCTTGCACAGGCTATTGAAATCACACCGTCAGAAGGATATGAAAAATTGTTTGGAACTGCAGGCTCAACTAACGCAATCCGTGAAGTGATCAGAGCTGGCGCAACGAAATGCGTTTGCGTACGTGTCGGGAAAGGCGGAACTGCAGCTACGGTTACCCTTGATAAGGATGGAGAAACGGAAGCTTTAAAGATCACGGCGAAGTATCCGGGCGCCAAAGATTTTGCGGTCACCGTAAGAGAAAAGCTGTCCGATTCATCCCTGAAAGAATGTGTTATCTATTCTGGGGCAAAAGAATTTGAGAAGATTGAATTTGCGGCCGGCGATGATGAAGTAAAGGCGCTGAACGACGCGTTTGTAAACTCCAAGTGCTTTACGTCCGAGATCTTAGCAAGTGCGACAGGTGTTCTTGCAGATGTGAGTGAAGAGGCATTTACTCCGGGAACAGATCCTACGGCAAGTAATGCGGAATACAGTGAGGCGTTTGTGGCGGCAGAGGCGTATCGGTTCAATGTGGCATGCGTTGATACGGAAGAAACTGCCGTACATCAGTTGCTTGCTTCGTTTATTGATCGGATTTTCGATGCAGGACAGCTTGCAATGGCGGTTGTAGCTGAGAAGAAAACGGTCGCGCTTACGGACCGTATGGCACATGCGGCTGCGTTCAACAGCGAGAAGATGCATTATGTGGTCAACGCATCTGCTGAAATCTCTGGAGAGGCTGTAGAGGGATACCTCGTAGCGGCAAGGATCGCAGGAATGATTGCTGCGTGTGCATCCAATAAGTCTCTTACCCACACGGTTGTGGAAGGGTACACTAAACTCAACGATGCCCTTACTCCGACAGACATCTCTACGGCAGAGCAGAAAGGATGCATCGTTCTCAGCACGAACACGAGCGGGCAGATCTGGATCGACAGCGCAATCAATACGCTGGTAAGCCCGGCGGATAATCAGGATGACGGATGGAAAAAGATCCGAAGAACAAAAACGAGATATGAACTGATTACCCGCTGCAATGACCAGGCTGACGCTCTGATCGGAAAGGTGGATAACGATGTAAACGGCCGCGCTACGGTTGTTAGTCAGCTGCAGGGCGTCATCAATGCGATGATCAACGAAGGCAAGCTTGTATCTGGTACCGCATCCGAGAATACCACGTATCAGTCCGATGGCGATTATGCATACATGGACATCCAGGTGATCGACAAGGATTCCATTGAGCATCTGTATCTGACATATAAATTCCAGTTCTCAAGCAGAACGACTGAATAAAGGAGGGAAACTAAATGGCTATTAACGAAAGAGCATCATCTGATGCGCGCCATGCGCGTACTGGCAAAGATGCCGGGCTCTACAATGGAACCGGCGATCTTCTGGCGTCTATGGAGTCTTTTCAGGCGAAGGCTACGTACAACAACGTAAAGTATAAACCTATGGGAGATCCGCAGGAGCATGAAACCAGTGACTCTTACGGGATCACGATCACCGTCACGGAAATTGTAATCGAAGATATTGATATGTTCCGCGAACTGATGGCGTCTATGAAGTCCGGAACAACACCGCAGTTCGTGTTCCAGGGCGTTCTCCAGGGACTTAACGGTTCCGAAGAGCGTGTTGTATACAGAGAATGTATCCCATCTGGAGACATTGATCTCCAGAATGTTGCGAATGGAGACGTTATCAAACGTAACTGGAACTTCTTTGTCAATGGAAAACCGGATCTCCAGAAGGAACTCACAATCTAAACTGATAAATTTGATGAAGGGCGGCCCTGCGGCCACCCTTCGGCATTTTAAGGAGGATATGCAATGGCAAGTTTAGCAAAAACAGCAGGAAATAGGGAAAATTCGCAGGAAATTCGAGAGGAAGAATTTTCCGAAAAAGAAACGCAGGGGCAGCTTCTTACGGTGGAGAGTGACTTTATCGCTGGAATGCTCGCGGCGGCCGCTTATAAGACGGACGAAATTGTACAGTTCGATATTGTACGCGGCGGAAAGCTCTATTTTTCGTTCAGAATCCATGCTCTCGGAGAAGAGGAAGCAAACAAGTGCCGCAAGAAGTATACAAAGTATGTTCGGAATAAGCAGATCGGAATCAAGTTCGCCGAAGAAACGGACAATGCAAAATTCCGTTCCTCACTGATCTACCATGCAACAGTTGAAGAGGATCGAACAAAGCTTTGGGACAATCAGCAGGCGTGGGATGGACTTAGAAAGCAGGGAGTTCTTGTCGTGACTGCACTTGATGTTATCGAGGCGGTTCTTCTGGGCGGAGAAAAAGACAAGGTCATCGACGAGATCAACAAGCTGAGCGGATTTGACTCCGAAAATCTGGAAGAGGTTGAAAACAAGATGGAGGAAACAGCAAAAAACTGATCCGGGCAGGAGGGAAAACCACCCTCTTGCATCAGATTTTTCAGCGGTTAGGCATAACTCCGGATGAAGTATATGCAAAGCCTGCTGGCGTGCGGGCGTTTATGTTCGCGTCCATGAGAATACGTCTGGAAGATGACGAGAAAGGAGGAAGAACGGGTGGCGACTAAGGTTATAAAAATCGAGATCCCTATAGAGACGAAAGACAATACCGGCCAGGTTGTCGATAGTATATCCGAAAAGATGGAAGGCCTTGATTCGGCAGCGAAAAAGGCGCAAAAGAGCATGGAAAATACCGTGAATAGCGCTAATAAGGCCGCAAGGGGATTCGAAAACGCATCCAAGAGCGTTTCTGGCTTTGAAAAATCTGTTGGAAGTGGTTTTGACAACGCTTCTAAAAAGGCTTCTGGCTTTGAAAAGTCTGTAAACCAGACGCAGAAATCGCTTCTTGCAATGCTGAAAGAGAAGTATCAGATCCTACTTGAGGCGAAGGACCGGATAACACCGACAGTAAAGCAGGCGATAACCTATGTAAAAAGCCTGACGTCAAAAGCGTGGAAGGTTACGCTTAAAGCTGTGGATCTCGTGACATCCCCTGTCAGGCGAGTGTTCGGGCTACTGCAAAGTCCGCTTGTCGCTGCCGGTGTCACTATATCAGCAGGCGCCGGTATTGCGGATACGGTTCAGACGTACGCTGATTTTGAGGCGGCTATGTCTGAGGTAAAAGCGATATCAGGTGCCACGAGCGAAGAATTTGCGCAGTTGACTGACAAAGCAAACCAGATGGGTGCTGTTACGAAGTTTACGGCTTCTGAATCAGCAGAGGCGTTTAAGTACATGGCGCAGGCAGGCTGGGATGCAAAAGAAATGATGGACGGTATCGAAGGGCTCATGTCATTAGCAGCAGCTTCCGGAGAAGATCTGGGAACTACATCAGATATCGTAACAGATGCCCTTACGGCGTTCGGAATGTCGGCGAAAGAAAGCGGAAGATTTGCAGACGTCATGGCCATGGCAGCAAATGCAACGAATACTGATGTTGCCAAAATGGGTGACACGTTTAAGTATGTTGCACCGGTTGCCGGCGCCCTGGGATACAGCATAGAAGATACTGCGGTGGCTATCGGCCTTATGGCTAATAATGGCATTAAGGCATCTCAGGCAGGAACGAGCTTGAGAAGCCTTCTCACAAACCTTACACATCCTGTAGGTCAGGCTGAGGATGCCATTAACGACCTCGGTATCAGCATAACAAATGCGGATGGATCGGTTAAGCCGTTATCCCAGACATTGCAGGAATTGAGATCAAAATTCGGTGCCTTATCCGAAGCAGAGAGGGCACAGTATGCTGCGATGCTGGCCGGACAGGAAGGAATGAGTGGTCTCTTGGCAATCGTAAATGCCTCCGATCAGGACTTCGCAGATCTTACAGAGCAGATCAATAACAGTTCTGGAGCTGCACAGGAGATGGCTGATATCATGATGGATAATCTTGCTGGAAAATTTGAACTGTTCACGGGAGCCCTTGACTCCATGAAAATGTCTCTCGGAGAAAGGTTCAAGCCATATCTCATGGATGCGTTAGAGTGGCTGACGGATAAAGTACCAGATGTGGAAAACGCATTACTAACCGCCATGAACTCCTTTGATCGCTTCGTTGATGAAACGAAATCAAAAATAGCTGAGTTTACAGCTACGGATGAATGGGAAAATGCTGATCTGTTTGGGAAAATCGAAATAGCATGGGATGAACTTGTGGCGGAGCCGTTTTCAGATTGGTGGAATGGATCCGGAAAACTGAAAGTAGCTGGTGTTGCAAGAGATATAGGCACCGGAATCGGAAGTGCGATTTCTGCTGGTATTTTGGCATTGATGGGGATTGACGTATCGTCAGTGATTGATGAAGGAAGCAGCATTGGCCGTCAGTTCGCAGAAGGGTTTTCGGAAGGCATGAGTGGCGTGGATGTATCAGCAGCTCTTGGTACAATGGTAAGCGGAGCGTTTTCGAGTGCCGGAAAACTTCTTCCTGGAGGGACAGCTCCGGATATTGGTTCTCTCTTGTCTGCGGCGGCAATAGCAAAGATCGCGGGACCGTTGATGAGCTTTGGATCTGGAGCATTCAAAGTAGGAAAGGGCGTATATAAAAGTGCTACAGGAGGAGTTCTTAAAAAAATAATTGGCTCTGCATCCGTTGCAGATGAATTAGCGGGCATTGGAACAATGACTGGAACAGGACTGGCAGGTGGCCTTGCCAAGATAGGAGCAAATTTAGGAGGTGCTAGTATTGCTTCCACAGGAACGGGATTAGCGCTTGCCGGAGGCGGTGCTGTTGCCGGCGGACTAATTGGAGGAGCTGCACTAATAAGCAGTGGCTTCGATGCTTATGATGCATACAAGGCATACAAAAAAGGCGATACAGAGAAAGCAAAATCGTCTGCCACATCCGCTGGACTAACAGCAGGCGGTGCACTTACTGGAGCAGCTATAGGAACTGCGATTCTTCCAGGTGTTGGAACACTAATTGGCGCTGGTGTCGGAGGTCTTGCTGGATGGTTTGGTGGAAATAAGGTAAAAGAGGATTATGAGGAAGCTGCGGCAGCGGCTGAAAACCTTGAGCAAAAAAGCAAATATGCTCTCGAAGGTGCAAAATTCGACAGCAAAGAGCTCAAAGAAGCTTTTGATGATACGAATGTATCTGCTGAACAGTTTGGCGCTATGATGCAGGAAGCAACCTCGAATAAGATAAGGGATGCCTTTGGCGATATAAAGCTTACCATGCAGGAAATTGAAGAAGCGGCAAAGCAAATTGTTTTTGCTGATCAAGCGGATGCACTTGACAAATTTTCAACCGCGGCAGAAACGGCAGATAGCTCGCTTACATCTTTGCAGAGTTCAGTTCAAACGATGGATAAGTTGAACTGGAAGGCTTCGTTAGGAATGAAGTTTGATGAAGGTGATATATCGGAATATATATCGGCGGTTGATTCCATGATTGAGAGCTCGAAACAGTATCTTGAAGATAAGCATTATGAGGCAACTGCGGCAATAAATCTTTTGATAGAGCCGGGAAATGATGTAGACATGATATCTGGATTGAACCAAATGTATTCGGATCTGCAGTCTAAGATTGAGAGTATTGGGAGGGATCTGAAAGCGAAGGTAAATGTCGCACTCGAAGATGGAGTAATCACGCTTGATGAACAAGCAGAGATTACAAATTTACAGAATCAGATTACGGAAATTACGAACCAAATAAGCCAGGCAGAAACGGAAGCAAGTTTCCAGAGTTTGAAGATTAAATATTCCGGTGCTTCACTTGATGCTGATTCCTTTGCTTCTCTGGTAACAGAAATACAGGCGAATGTGCAGGAGGCTATATCACAGTATGATGAAGGTTTGGAAGTTTCACTAACAAATCTGAATTTGCAGCTAGATGATGCAAAAGCAAAGCTGGATGCAGGAGAAATAACAATTGACAATTATGATGAAATTAAAACATCAATTCAGAATCAAATAGATGCATTAGGAGAAGATTATCAAGCGAAAATCACCGACTTGTCCGTACGTGTGGAAAGTTTCGAACTGCAGTCAATAGCGGATGCGTTTGGTAGTGAGTTGGACGGAATCCTTCCGGATCTGGAAGGAACGGTAGCTGAACGACTTGGAACTGCCATGCACAATGCAATGGCTAATGGAGTGGATGTAGAAAATTGGGATGTGTCAACAGCATCCGAATGGTTGGATCTTGATGGGCTGTCTGCTGAGACACAATCTGCGATTACAGAAATGATGAGCCAAGTTGCCGCATCCATGCCGGAACAAATGACATCTGCGCTTGAAGGTAGCGGAGCGAATTTGAGCGAGAGCGTAAACAATATGGTAAAATCCGGCATTGAAAATTCGGATTTCTCTGAAACAGGATCAATTCTAACACAGAAAATAGGAGAATCCATGTCTGCTGTAGATATGTCAGAATCTGGAGCTGGATTACAAGAAGGGTTGCAAAACTCACTCACATCATCCATTGAAAATATAGATCTGACAGAAGCTGGGGCTTCTCTAAATGCCAAGCTTGGAGAATCAATATCGGCGGTTGATATGTCGGAATCGGGGGCAGGTCTACAGGAAGGCTTACAGAATTCATTGAATGCAGCTTTGGAAGGAGTAGATTTTACACAGGGAGCGCAAACAATCAACACAAATATTATGACTGCTCTGTCATCTGCAGAGAATGTCGATATGACCGGGTTTGTTACTGCTCTGCAGAGTAGTATAACCTCTTCCGTAGAGGGAATTGAGTATTCTGGGGTTACTTCGGCGGTTGGTACGGGAATATCTAATGCCATAACAGCAACCATGAGCACGATACAGGGCTCTATAACAAACCTGTATAATTCCGTTGGTGCGGCAATTAACAGTGCGTTTTCAGCAGGATTTTCGACCACGACGACCGTCACAATTACGGCGAATTATAAGCTCGCAAATCCATCAGCCACTATCAGCTTTAGTGGTGGCGGAACTGGAACAGCTACGGTCAGCGGAAGCATTTCAAGCCATGCGAATGGTGGTTTCGCTTATGGTCCGGAGCTTACGTGGTGGGGTGAGGACGGACCGGAAGTGATCATCCCGCTTGGAAGTAAGAGGCGGCAAAGAGGTTTGGAACTGTGGGCGCAAGCCGGAGAAATGCTCGGAGTTGGAAAGCATGCTGACGGCGGCATTATCGGCTCCGGAGGGGGTACAAGTAAAAATATATGGGATAACACAGAAAGGCTCATAGAGCCAATATCCGAGGGAGACAGCGGCACATCTGATGTATCAACGGTTATTGACAGCGAAAGGAACTCGGATACAAAAGAAGTAAACCTTAGCGTGACTGTAAATCCGCAGTTTGTGATATCGTCAACAAGTCAGAGAGAAGACGATATCCTGCAAATTATCAAAACGCACATGAAAGAACTGGCAGACGACCTTGGCGGAGAGCTTGCTGATCGCCTGGGTGAAGTTTTCTCAAACATGCCGATAAGTAGTTAAGGGAGGCGCTTTATGGATGTTATTTTAACTGAAGTTGAAAACGGTAAAAGCAAATTTATCTTTCCTAGCCTCCCAGAGGAGGTAAAGGGGACGAATCGGACCAATTATCAGTCTTACGATATTCTGTCCTATGGTGAGGTAAAAATCCCAAAGGGGATGAAGCTTACAGAGATTTCATTCGATGGAATATTTTTCGGAGCAGCGAAAAGGAATGAGTCCATTGTAAAACAATGGGTTAAGCCGGCAGAGTGCGAAAAAATTCTGAAAAACTGGCAGGAAAAAGGAACTGTTCTGCGGCTGATGGTCACTGAAACTAATGTCAATATCGATGTTACGATTAGTAGCTTTGAATGTACTGATTACGGCGGATACGGAAACAAGAAGTATTCGCTGGAGTTCGTACAGTATCGATCGCTGAAAGTTTATACGACAGACGAGTTGAAAATCGTAAAGTTCGTAAAGAAGACAATAACGAGACCAGCGGCAGCCTCTCCGTCGAATAAAGGAAGCTACACTATACGGTCGGGCGATACGCTGTGGGCCATTGCCCGAAAATTTTACGGTGGTTCTGGATCGAACTGGACAAAGATATACAGTGCAAACGAATCGACCATTGAGTCCACCGCCAGAAGATACGGGAGATCGAGCAGTGACAATGGACACTGGATTTACCCTGGAACTGTCTTGGTTATCCCGAACTAGAAAGGAGGCGGACACTTGATTGATTTGTCGAAAATCCAATACCGATTTGTCATTATGGACGAAAAGGGAAATCAGTACAATATAAAAGATTATGTGGAAAATCTCGGGTGGGAGCAAGGTGAAGACGAACTCTCCACCCGAATTTCATTTACAACTAAAAATGAAAAGTCGTCAAAAGAGGTGTTCTCGGATATAGCGAAACTTGGATGTTTAGTGGGGATATTCGCCTCTGATGGGGTTGCGGATGAAGAGGTGGCCAGAGGAAACATTATAGACTGGAAACCAGCATATTCTTCAGACGCATATAAGTTTGATGGTAAATGCTACGATAATTTGTATAATCTGCAAGAAAGTCAGGACAACATTTACTATCCCGCGGGTACCGGTACAAAGTCTGCTGTAACGAAGATTTTTGATGACTGGGAAATTCCACTCGGTTCGTATGAAGGACCGAATGAAACACACGCAAAGTTGACTTTTAAGTCACAGGATCTTGCGAATGTAATTGCAGAAATACTGGACGATGCCTACAAAAAAGGCGGCGTGAAATGCGTCGTGCAGGACAGAAAAGGAAAAGCGTATGTGGTTCCGTATGCGAATAATAAGACGGTATATCACTTCGCAGCCGAGAATGTGATCAATGCCACACACAAAAGAAGCACTGCAGGCATGATTACCCGGGTGAAAGTGATAGGTCAGGAAGATGATGACGGTAAAAGCTCGGTGGAAGCTGTGCTGAACGGCAGCACAAAATATGGCGTACGGCAGAAAATTGTTCGCAGAGGAACAGATGAAAGTTTAGAGGATGCAAAGACATCGGCACAGACAATTCTCGATGAAGAAGGAGAAGTGCAGGAGGAGATGACCGTAAAGGCGCCCGATATACCATGGGTACGGAAAGGAGATCTGGTTCACGTAACGGTTGGAACTATGAATGCATACTACTATGTTATCGGCATAAGACATGATGTGGATAGCCACAGCATGACATTGGACCTTCATGTGCCATTCAAAGAATACGAGAAGAAAGCGCAACAGACGGTACAGAAAAAGTCTTACAACGTGGGCGATATTGTGAATTTCCACGGTGGAACGCATTACGTCAGTTCTTATGCGGGATCCCGCGGATATAACGCAAGAGCCGGACGGGCAAAAATAACCATTAAGAATGGATCGGGAAAGATCCATCCGTGGCACCTGATACATGTGGATAGCTCAAGCAATGTATATGGATGGGTAGACGATGGTACATTTGATTAAGGAGGGATGACAATGGCGTTTGATGGGCATGCTGGAGCAAACAAACTGGCAAGGACGCTTCATAAAAGGATGAAAAGCATGTCGGACTTTCCTCTTGTCCTTGATTTTGGGAAGATAGAGTCTGACTATGGGCTGATTACGAATACCTTTCCGGTAAAAATCCCAAGGGGAGATTATACAGTGTGCCGGCATGTGACGGGCATATCACTAGGAACTTCGGGAGGAAACCATGGCGGGCATGAATATGGCGATGGTTCGCATTCGCATTCTATATCGGTTCCAGGATTATCTCCTGGAAATCATGTACTTGTGGCATGGGTACAGAATGAGGCAGTAGTCATCGATGTGATCAATTAGTGGAGGTGGAAGCATGGACGAAGAGAATACACTATTTCCGGTAGAAGAATCCCCCGAATTTATCGATGACGGAGAACGATTAGATCGGGATTACCATTATACGGTTGCGTGGGATGTTGAGAAACAGGATTTTGTCCTCAACGGTAAAGGACAGATGGATCAGTGCGATGGTGTGGAAGGGTATAAAGTGTGGTGTTGCAAAATGGCTCTTACACAGCGCTATGCCTGCGCAGCTTATCCGGACGAAATTGGTACTGAGTTGGATGAGGCTCTTGCAGAGGACAGTGAAAAGGCAGTTGAGTCCGCGATAGAGAGAACGATATCAGAGGCACTGTTGGTGAATCCGAGGACGGAATATGTTAGGCAATTTGAATTTGTTTGGAATGGTGATGCTGTAAGTGTTTCGTTCGTTGTTAAAGGCGTGGATATTGACGAGTTTAAAGTTTCTATATAGCGAGGAGGTGAAATGAGTGAATGCATGGAGTAAAGAATTTACGCCACCGGAATTCGTGGGTTATAGCGAGCCGGAGGAAATACAGCAGAGGATGATGAGTGAACTTCCAGAAGGTATTGATGATATGCCGGGAGGATTCCCTTATGATTTTACAATGCCAACGGCGATTGAAAAGTCAGAACTGATTCAGTTTCATATGGTTCGGACGCTCATGCTCATGTTTCCGATGTGGGCGTGGGATGATTGGCTTGATCTACACGCAGCAGTGGCAGGCATAGAACGCCGTCCGGCTGGTTATGCAAGCGGTAAAATCGATGTTACCGGAGATCCGGGAACCATAATTCCGAAAGGAACAATTTTTTGTACGGAGGCAACAGATGTATCTCCGGCGTTGGAATATTCATCCGATGAATCCATGGCAATACCAGATGATGGGATAGTTGAAATCTCAGTGATTGCTGTTGATCCTGGAAAAGGGTCTAATACAAATGCGAACACAATAAAATTTTTGCTGAATAACATAAAGGGTGTTTCGTCAGTAAAAAATTCTGAAGCGATTACTGGTGGTACGGACATAGAAAGTGACGAGTCTCTGCGGCAGAGAATAGAAGAAAAATGTACGCAGGAAGGAGTAAGCTATATTGGAAATGATGCTGATTATATCCGATGGGCCAAGGAAGTGGTTGGGGTGGGGGATTGCATTGTAGATGCAACATGGAATGGTCCAGGAACGGTTAAACTTATAATTGTAGACTCAAATGGATCTCCGGCCAATGAGAAATTGATACAAGATGTATATGACCATATTGTTTCTCCAAATGATCGTTCGCAACGATTGCTCCCTACAGGAAGCGCAGAGCTGACCATAGTTCCGGCTACTATTAAAAATGTGTCATATACATGTACCGGCTTAGTTTATGATGAAACGACAGACATACCTACTATTATAAGTGCTTTCAAAAATCTTGTCCTGCAGGAATACTCAGAATCAAAATTTGATGGAGTCCTGATTTATAACCAGATTCGCCCTTTTATTACGGATATTCCTGGAGTGTCTGACTTCGATACGTTTTTGATAAACGGGAGCGATGAAAACATTGTCTTAGATAAGGGAGAGTACCCAGCGACAGAAAATGTGGATTTCAGTTAGGAGGGATCTTATGAATATAGAAAATTTCCCGACATCTCAATCTGCCAAAAGGATGATGGGATACATAACAGGAAATGAATTCTATGGAAAATCCTATGTGGGAAAATGGATCTTTCAGGCAATGGGTAAAGAGATGGACGATGCGCATCTTCGCATTGAAGAGGAACTCCCATATCAGGCATTTCCTGAGACGGCAACATGGGGGCTTCGGTATCATGAGGAGAAATACGGCCTTCCGGTAAGAGAGAATTTGAGTTACAAAGAACGTAGAAAGCTCATACTGGAAAAAAGGAATACTAGAGCTCCCATGAATCCATATATGATGGAAAAAATACTGGAAAATATAATAGGAAGAAAGGTTTATGTAAATGACGAAGATACACCTATCAATACTTTTACAGTCGAGATTGAACCTGGAGATAATGCGGTTGATGTTATAGCTGCGATAAAGAAATTAAAAGAAATCAAACAGTCTCATGTGGCGTTTACGTTTTCGTTTACATCGCTTGCCAGAATAGAGATATGTGGTCACACACAAAAATGGAAGACATCGTATGCTCAGTGCGGTACAACACCGATGGTAAGCAACGGCCTTGGACTTGCAGAAACAGGAATAGATGTAGTTCCGTCAACTGATTATTACAAAACAGAAGTACCTCTAACCGGTGAAATACATAAATCCGGTCAATATCCTATCACAAGCGTTGGAATGGAATTGGTGGATAATAATATTTATGTATCAGGACAAGGAAAAGGACTTTCAGTTGTATATCCAAACACGGGTGAACATGTCAAAACGGGAATGTATCCAAATACGCAGGCTAGTGCTAGGTATTCTGCCGTGGAAATTGATGCAGAAGCAGAAGCAGAAGGACACATTTATTGCAGTAAATTAACAGGCACAGATCCAAAAGTAAGTGTCCGGTCGGCAGAATCCGATAACGGAGTGGTTCCAGAGGTTTCCACAGAAGCATATCAAATCAGATACAAGCTTTGTGGAGATGCCTTTGAGATATAAAAAGGAGGTATGCAGATGAAACTATTGACAAGCAAGGCAATCCAGGGATATCGCGATTACACGAAACGTACGATTGCCTATGCGAAGTACAAAGTCGGTTCGACTTATCACAAGACGAAGATTGAATCGGTGGATGTAACGGAAGAGGGGATTGTAGAAGTTCGATTTAAGATCGAAGCAGCTACCACAGGTGCCGCTACTGTTACGGAAATCCAATTGTATGACACGAATAATGACTTATGGCTCTCTAAACAGGAATTCTTAGAAATGAATTCTGTTGCAGAGGGCTTTTATTATGTCTGCCAGTTGGAAATCAGTGAAAGGGAGGTTGAAGAATAATGCGAGAACTTGTGAACTGGAAAGATCATGTGGTTCAGTATCCCGGAAGGTTCGAAGAACAGGTTTTGGGCGGAGGGCTTGTGCAACATACACCATCTCCGGGAAAAGTAGAACAACAGGGAACTCCACAGAATGCTACGAATTTGAACACGATGGATCTGGCAGCGTTGGAGGCTATGCTGATGGCATCGGAAAACAGTAGAAATATTCTTCTTATGGGAAGAATCATGGAAGGACTGTCTGGTGACAAAATTCAGGTTACGCTCACAAATTCCCAGGTATATCCGCATAATAACTCAAAGAAGACAGTTCAGCTTCCGGTGACGAAAAATAATATGAAATATACAGTCAGTTGTGAAGTTGTGGAAGTAGAAGGTGGAGCAGTTGGAGAATTTGAGTTTAGCGATAAGCTGCTCAATGGATTCAAGATTGCATATACCGGATCAGCAACCAAAGTTATTGTGAATTGCTATGTGAGAGGAGGTGTATAGGTATGGCGAATGTGATTATCAAAAATGAGAACCGAAAAGCTGATGCAGAACACATCATGAAAGCCTATGGCGTGGACAGAAGAGATTCAGCTATGAGGGAGGCGGCTGAAATTGCAGCGGCAAGAACAAATGAAGCAGTTAGAATGTCACAGAACAGAAGGAGGTATTTCTGATGAAAGTAGTATATCTGCCGGAAGACGGCACAAATTTCATTCCCTACGAAGTAATGGGAAAGAACATTGATTTCAATGATGGAGATTTGATGTTCAATGTTTCAAAGAAGGAAAGGGACTACGAAGTTGTGATTGATATTTGCCAGGATTACACAGGAGCATTAGTTATGGGTACTGATTCCGGCGAAAGATATGTGGCACAACTTATTGTACCGGCAAGAGAGTACATTGAGACAACCACAGTAAATCCGGACTATGATCCGGAAAATGAGGAGAGCATGGAATCTCCGACTATTACAAACAAAGAACCGGTTCCTTTTGATATTAACAAATGCGAACTGAGATTATGGGATATGGAGGTATAAGAGATGCCAAATTTTGATGATTTTAAGTTAGCGATTGAAGCGATGACGGGCGGTAAAAATACCGTCCTTTTTGATGACATGGAAATGCCGTCTGTTATGGTTCCGTTTCCAAAAATGAAAATTGCAGAAATTATGAGCGGCGGCAGTCAGAATATTCATCCGGCTTTTTCTGTGGGTGGCGTAGAGAAGGACGTTCTGTATATATCTAAATTCCAGAATATCGTACTGAATGACAGAGCTTACTCCCTTCCTATGCGTGATCCGAAGGTTTATGTTACGTTCGATCAGGCATTATCGTTTTGTCGCAATAAAGGAAAAGGCTGGAGTTTGAATCCGTATTCGCTGTGGAGTGCGATTGCTCTCTGGTGCAGAAAAAATGGAACTATGCCAAGAGGAAACAATTTCTGGGGTAAAGATTACACATACCAGCATGAAAAAGGTGTTCCCTGTGCATGGGAAAGCAAGGAAGCGGAATCACATCCAGGCGAACCAGTACGTTGCCTTACCGGATCCGGACCAGCCACATGGTATCACAACTGGATGCCAGATGGCATTGCTGATTTGAATGGAAATGTGTGGGAATGGTGTGCTGGTATGCGTGTAAAGAATGGAGAAATCCAAATTATTCCGTATGCGAACAGTATGCTGGCAGAGACAAACATGGGAGATAAGTCAACGGAGTGGAAAGCTATCAAGAAGGACGGAACTCTTGTAGAACCTGGAACAGCAGATACATTGAAGTGGGATTGGGTATCAGGAAAGATTCAGCTTACTTCCGGTGCAGTATCCTACAAGACGGATCAGGGCAATGGTTGTCAGTATAAGGATATGACTCTCAACTCTTCTGTATCGGCAGCACCGGAAATTGCGAAGGCATTGTTGCTCTATCCGGATGAGCCAGGCGGCGATTATGGTAGCGACTATCATTGGGTAAATACTGTCGGCGAGCGGCTGCCGTTCTGCGGGGGCCGGTGGTACAATGGTGCCTTCGCCGGCGTTTTCGGCGTCAATCTGCTCAATCCCCGTTCCTACTCCAGCTCCAACGTTGGCTTCCGCTCCGCTTTTGTAGATCTGTAATCTGCTTTACTGTGTTCTGCCCTCTCCCACGATAGTGGGAGAGATATTTTGATATTTGAAGTAATAACAGAATACGATATAAGATAACTTATACAGATTAAAAAGGCTGAAATATGATAATATCGATAAGAAAATGGCATACCGGAGGTTTCCAAGTGGAAGATCTTATTATTTTGCAGAAGGCGTTTGAAATGATGGAATATGGATACACAGCGCTTGCACAGTACCCGAAATCAGAAAAATTTGCTCTTGTAGTAGATATAAAACGCTGTATGCACAAAATATTGGAAAAAATAATTGAGGCTAACAAGAAGTATTACAAAAAGACTACGCTCCAGGAGTTAGATGTGGAAATAATGAAATTAAAAGCTTATTTGCGATTATCGTATAATTTAAAGTTTCTTCCTTCTAAAAAGTATGAAATCTGGAGCAGCAAGTCTGTTGAGTTAGGACGCATGGTCGGCGGATGGATTAAAAGTACCAAAAAAGATTAGTGTGTTTTGGGAATAGGATACAGCGGCTGCCGTTATGCGGGGGCAGGTGGAACAATGGTGCCAACGCCGGCGTTTTCAACGTCAATCTGAACAATCCCCGTTCCAACTCCAACTCCAACGTTGGCTTCCGCTCCGCTCTACCTTCGTTGGTCAGATGTTGCAAACTCAAGGGTTTGCATCCAGAACAGAAGGGTAAAGGATTCTATTTCCATGCTGAATAAGCAAAAAAGGAAGGGACCTGATCCGGCCCCGTTGGATGCGGAATGCCGAGAGTAAGACAATCTGAAATTCGCAATGCCTAAAATTTAAATAATGGAGGGATAGTGTGTCCATAAAAAATATTTATTCAGAAATCTGTTCGTTTGATACATTGCTGCGGGCTGAAAGAAATGTAAGGAATGGAAAACGGTATGGTAGGAAAGAGCTAAGCTTCTGGGCGAATCTCGAAGAGAATATATACCGCATTTCCGAATCAATCAAAAGCCTCGATTTTCCTCCGGACTGTTACACATCTTTTTATGTATATGAACCCAAATTGAGAAAGATTGTGTCAGCAGATTACACGACCAAGATCATACAAAGGGCAGCTTACGATGTCATAAACCCTTTGGTGTGCAAGGGGTTTATATCAGATACATATGCGTGTATAAAAGGCAGAGGGCAGTTAAATGCCATGAAGCGCCTTGCGTCATGGGTGGACTATGTTCACGAAAGTGGAGATACTTGGTATTATCTGAAGATGGATATCGAAAAATTTTTTTACAGAATAGACCACGAAATCTTAATGAAGATCATACGAAAGAAAATAAGTGATAAAAAAGCACTAAGGTTGATGGAACATTATATTTGCGAGGCATCAAGCCCTTTTGGACTTCCGCTTGGAGTCACGAATCCTATGGATATCCCGGAAGAAGATATGCTATGGGACGTTGGCATCACAATAGGAGGCGGATTGTCGCATATGTATGGGAATATGTATCTGGATCCTGCAGATCAGTTAGCAAAAAGAGAGCTTGGAATACAGAAGTATATCAGGCTGATGGACGACTCTGTCATTTTGCATCGGGATAAAGAAAAATTACATCAGTATAAAAAAGAATTTTCCGATTTTTTTGGAGATGTATTGCATTTAAGACTTAATGGAAAAACAGCGATACGCCCAATTAATCAAGGAATGGAATTTGTTGGATATCGTATTTGGCCACATAAAGTGAGACTTAGAAAATCAACGAGTCTGCGAATGAAACGTCGTCTTAAACGAGTGCAGGATGATTATCGAGATTACAGGTTGTCGTTTGAAAAGGCGAATGACACAGTGATGAGTTACGCCGCATTAATGAAACATTGTGATTGCGAAGCCCTTAAAAAGAAAATTTTTGATAATTTTGTCCTTACTCATAATCCGAAGGAGGTAATAACAAAAAATGGGCGATAGCAATTTACTTGAGCTGCTGGACATGTATATTGATATGGTCGAAAAGCAGGACGAGGCCATACATCAATTGTCTGAATTGGTAAAGAAACAGGCTTTTGAAATCGCACATATGAAAAATATTTGCGGATTTGCAGATGAAAAAGCACTTGAACAAACGGAAGGAACTAAACTTGTTCAAGAAGTCTTAGTAAAATATGGAAAACTTTAAATATGGAATGAGGAGAAAAAAGACTCATCAGATGTTAGAGAAAAGATCGGGAAACCGATCTTTTTCTTTTGCGGAAAGGAGGGGGGATATGAATCTAATAAGGGCAAGACCTGTTTATTATTCATCGACTAAAAATAGACGATAATTTGTAGGGGAGAGTAACTATGGAATATTTGCTACAAGTATTCGGTGGTATGAGGCTTGATACAGCGGTTCTCTTAATTGCTGCCTTGATCTTTATGTGGAAGATATACAAGAAGGTCGAGATGTATTTCAAGGATAAATACGTGATTGAATTCGAAAAAGAAAAGCAGATGAAAGATATTCTGGGGCAGGTACAACAGTATCCTAAGTGGAGAGAACAGAGTATTGAACGTCAGAAAGAGTTTTCGTCTGAAATCAACGATTTAAGAAATACGCAGAAAGAGATAATTAAAGAGCTAAAAGACATCGAGGAGAGAAGAAAAAAGACGAAGAGAAATGAATTGCGTGATAGGTTACTTCAGAGTTACCGCTATTATACCAGTAAAGACAAGAATCCACTGCTTGCGTGGTCAGAAATGGAATCAGATGCTTTTTGGAAAATGTTTGGCGACTATGAAGAAGCGGGTGGAGATGGTGATATGCATACTACAGTACAACCTGCAATGAGATTGTTGGATAAAATTCCTATGCATGAAGAGGAAAGACTATCTGAACTGATGCAGAGTCGCAAATAGAATAGGGTATCTTACGTATTATATTTGATCAGAAAGTGACCAATGACGCAAAAAAAGGAACACAAAAATCTTTAAAGCTCACAGAGCTACATATGAGAGGAGAATACTATGGAATTATTAGAATTTTTGAAACAGATACCACTGCCTATTTTGATTTTGGTTGTCGCAATCTTGCTTATTGTTACGATTGTGATTGCCGTTCAGTATATGAAGGCTAAGGGATTGGATGGAATCAGGGAAGATGTATATCAGCTTATTTTAAAGGCTGAGCATATGTATAATGAGTCTGGAACTGGAAAACAAAAATTACAATGGGTAATTCAGCAGGCAAGAGGGCTGCTTCCGAAGTGGCTACAAGTTCTTGTACCGGAAAAAGCCATGGAGAAACTTATACAGAAATGGTTTGAGGGAGTGAAAGATCTTCTGGACGATGGGAAAGTAAATAATTCACAGAAATAATGAAGAAGCAGTCGGAGAAATCCGACTGCTCTTTTTGGAGGAAACTATGACAGAGAGAGAATTTATTGACAAGATTGGTTCACTTGCGGCTCAAGACATGAAACAGAGCGGTATTTTGGCATCCATTACGGTGGCGCAGGCATGTCTGGAATCGGGATATGGTAGCACAGAACTTGCGGTTAATGCAAATAACCTATTTGGAATGAAATGTTCCCTATCTGGCAATACATGGGACTCTGTGTGGGATGGTGTGAGTAAATATACAAAACAGACACAAGAGCAGAAACTGGATGGAACAATATATACCATTATGGCAGATTTTCGGAAGTATCCAGATATTCTTGCAAGCATCAAAGATCATTCGTGCTATTTGAACGGAGCCATGAACGGGAATCAAAAAAGGTATGAAGGGCTTTCTGGAGAAAAGAACTATCGGAAAGTTGCAGAACTAATTAAAGCTGGAGGATACGCAACAGACATTTCTTATGTTGATAAACTCTGCAGTTTAATTGAAAGATGGAATCTTACACAGTATGACAAGGAGGATAAAGGTATGAGTAATAGTAGTTTAGTAAATTGTGTAGTAAAAAGTCCTAATCACAGTGGAGCGAGGACGCATTCGATTGACCGCATTACACCGCATTGTGTGGTTGGACAATTATCGGCGGAAGGAATTGGATCTTGTTTTCCGGACGGCCGAGAGGCAAGTTGTAACTATGGCATTGGATCCGATGGTCGTGTATGTTTGGTGGTAGATGAGGCTAATCGGAGTTGGTGTTCTTCCAGCAATGCAAACGACCAGAGGGCGGTAACAATTGAGTGCGCAAGCGATATGTCACACCCATATGCTATGACAAATGCAGTGTATGAGAAGTTGATTGCCCTTTGCGTTGACATTTGCCGAAGAAATGGAAAGACAAAGCTACTCTGGTTTGGAGATGAGAATACGTCTCTAAATTACGATCCGAAGCCAAATGAGATGGTTCTGACTGTACATCGTTGGTTCGCAAATAAATCTTGCCCAGGTGACTGGTTGTATTCTAGACTTGGAGATGTGGCAAATAGGGTAACTGCTCAGCTGAGTGGGAGTACCGGTGGTGGAGGATCAACTGGTGGAGGAAGTGGATCCAGCAGCTATAAAACAGGAATGTACAAAGTCAATGTCGGAGACCTCAATATCAGAAAAGGACCAGGAACAAATTACGGAACTAATGGGGTTATTACCGACAAAGGAACTTACACAATTACTGAAATCCAGAATGGCTCATGGGGAAAGCTTAAATCAGGGGCAGGTTGGATTAACGTCAGCGCAGCATATTGTTCTTACGTTGGCGCCTCATCAGGTGGAGGAAGTTCTTCTGGCGGCGGTTCTTCTTCTGGCTCTTCTTACAAGACCGGAACGTACAAGGTTAATGTGGAGGAACTCAATATTCGGAAAGGTCCAGGAACAAATTATGGAATTAATGGATCAATCAAGGACAAAGGTGTCTACACAATTACAGAAATTAAAAATGATTCTTGGGGAAAATTAAAGTCCGGCTCTGGATGGATCAATGTCGATAAAGCATATTGCACCTATAAAGGTGCATCTTCTGGAGGAGGATCTTCATCTGGAACAGGAAACTTTATGGTACAGGTAAATATTTCAGATCTTTATATCAGAAAAGGACCTGGCACTAATTATGGAACAAACGGCTTTTGCCCAAAAGGCACATATACTATTGTGGAAACAAAGAATTCCGGTGGACATACATGGGGAAAACTTAAATCCGGTGCTGGTTGGATTGCCCTTGAATATGCAAAACGGGCATAATAAATTATACAGTAAAAAACGCCATAACCTAATTTGATATAATTTATCAAAATCCACTATGAATTACCATATTATGGTATTTTATAGCGGAAGGAGCAATGGCGAATGATAAAGATTTTACTGTCGAAAAAGCTTGGCGAGTTGCGGCTTACACAGGCGGATTTGGCACGAGCTACCGGCATACGTCCGAATACAATCAATGAGTTGTACCACGAACTCGCGGATCGTGTGAATCTGGAACATCTGGATCTTATATGTGAGGCATTGGACTGCGAGTTAGATGAATTGATTGTACGTATTCCGAACAGAGAATCTAACATTACTCACACAAGGCGTGGAAATCAAAAAACGCAGGGAAAGTGTCGCTGCAACGGCATCACCAAGAAATGAAAAGAGAGAGGCTTAACCCCTCTCTTTTTTCGTTTCTTGAATATTTGTTAATAAGGACGTTCTCAGAAAGTCATAATCAAGTCCAAAGTCCTTGTATCCTTGATATATGGTATCTATATATCTCTCGCTTGGTTGTCCTGGCTTCGCGCCTTTAAACATAATATAAACCATGGCCTTTATGTGCGAATCGTCCGAAATAGTCACGTAGACGTTTTGCTTAGAATAAAACCGAGGATAGCCCTCATATATATCAAGGTTTCTTTCGTCTGAGTGCTGAATGCCCCATACTACAACGGGAACCCGATACCCCTTTTTTCGACGTATTGTTGCGTATGATCCTGTCTTACTTCCCCTGTAAATCAACTCCCAGTTATTCAGATAACCGGTATATACCGGTTTGGCACTTGGACAACGGTGCCTCATTTGTTGTTTGTTCAGATTACTCCCATAAGCTACATATAATTTCATAATTAATCCTCCTCTCTTACGCTGCTATGGTTGCGGTGTTTTCTTTAAGATTCTTCATCATGTGGAATCTGCAAGTTTTAAATTCATCTCCGTACAACCCAAGCCTGTTTGTTAAAATGTGGTACATCAAAGTTACTTTCTTATCAGCAGAGTACCCAGAAACGCTTCTGAAGACAACTTTGCCGGTTGACTCTATTGACCATGCGGACAAAGCGAGACAAAACTGGATGTATGCTTTGATTCGACCAGCATGCAATGTGCTATTGAAAAGCCTAAATTCTACAGTCCCTTTTGAAAAAAAGCTGTGAAGATTAAGTGCATGATATCTTGTTTCATTGTAATGGTTGTGGTTTACGCCGCCCCAATAATGATCGTTCGCCTCGCTATACCAAATTTGCTCTGCTTTATCTTTTGTGAGATTAGATTCCTTTTTCATTGTATCGTAAAGGCTCTTGCAGATTGGTTTGCACCAGCGATTTTTTCTTTCCCCAACTCCCAATGCTTCATATATGATTTCTTGTCTGGATAACATGAAGTTTACCATTCTACGAAGTGATGTGGCTGTGTGGTTTGCACCGTCAATATGGATATGAATACCGCAGCTACTATGAGGAACACCGCCGATTTCTTTGAATTTTCGAATGATGTTTTGCAAAGTCTCAATGTCCTCATATTTAAGAGGTGGTGTAACGAATTCGACTCTGTATTCATCTATATTTGCGGTTCCGACATTTGCCTTTGGCGAAATTGAACTATCTCGCATCACTTTCCATGTTCTTCGTTGTGAATCCTTTATGGTTCTTGTGTAGTACGCATCTCTTTTTGGACCGGAAATTGTTCCGCCAACGATTTCTTGAACAGCCTTTGCGGCCATTTCTCTTGTTATACCGGTGAATTCTACTTCAACTCCAAATTTTTGCTTTTTTAAAAGTTCTGACATAATGCTTCCTCCTTATTCATTCGCCGTCTACGAATATATGTTCTTGTTTTTGTGGTTGTATATTAACATATGGACAGCGAGAGTCAATAGAAAAATTAAAAAAAATAGAAAAAATATCTAACAAGTTAGAAATAAAATTTGACATTATAAAATATATGATGTATTCTAAAAAGAAAAAGGAGGTCAAGTATGATTTCTTATAAGCCATTATGGAAAACCCTTATAGAAAAGGGGATTAAAAAAACTGAACTTCGTGATATGGCTGGATTCAGCAGCGGCACACTTGCCAGAATGGGGAAGGGGCAGTATGTTGAAATGAAGCATATCGACAAGATATGCCAGGTTCTCGACTGTGAAATATCAGATGTAATAGAGATTGACAGGACTGCTAACGGGATATAAAATAAAATTAAATTTTACGATTTATATAAGAAGGAGCCAAGGCGAAAACCCTTTCGTGATTCAGTTCATAGTGGGAAATTTCGGCGCCGGAAACGGTAGGGTGGGTATGAAATAAAAATAACAAAAGTATTTGTGATGTTATTTTGATGTTGAAATATTGAAGAAATAAAAATTATATGTGTAATACAAATAAATAAGGCATAAAAAAGTATTACAAGAACATGATATAACAGAAAACATCCTGCTAAATCTTGAGTTTGAATAGTTGGAGCTAAGCTGTAAAGCCTTTGTTTACAAGGGTTTTACAGCTTTTCCTTTATAGGATTGCATTTTCATTGCATTATTTTTCTTCAACTGTTCTGTGATAGATTGCTGTATGTTGATTGCTGGTATAATTAGCAATGCTTTCAGTAGCAGATTGTACTTGTAATATTCCAGTCAGCTTTTTAGCAACTTCAAGATTCGTATTTGGATACAGATGACCATAAGTGCCGAGTGTTGTCTGTATTTTTTCATGTCCTAAACGTTCCTTGATAAGTAAAGGATTTTCGCCCATGCTGATAAGCAATGAAGCGTGAGAATGTCGCAAGGCATGAATTTTAATACGATGAACACCTGCTAAATTTGACAACTTTTCCAAAGCTCTGGGAAGCGTTGTTTTACTGGTTGGAGTTCCGTTATAACTTAGTACAAGTGGACAATCGGGAAGAACCTGTTGTTGAACACTTTGCCAAGCCTTTAGCTCATTGAGTGTATCTGAATCAATATAAATAGTACGGATACTTGCCTGTGTTTTAGGCTCAACGAATTTATAGTCCGTCATTGTTCGGTAATATAATGTTTTGGTAATGCTAAGCAAGCCTGTTTCAAAATCTATGTCTGACCAATGTAATGCTGACGCTTCGCCAATTCGCATACCAGTCATAAATAATAACCAGAACGATATAAACAGATAATGTTCATAATAGTCTTTCTTACAGAGTAAGGAAATAACCTTTTGAAATTCTTCTAATGTCCAGAAATCAACTTTGGTTTTCTTGCCTTTGATATTTCCTATCATTCGAGAGGGGTTTTTCTTTGCAATCCCAAGCACGATCGCTCTGTCAAATGCAATGGAAAGCATTCCCTGTACAATACGGATGTAATTAGGACTAAAATCTTTTGCAAGTTTTAACTGCCAGTTTTGCACATGGATAGGTTCTATTTCATCTGTTTCCATTTTGTAGAAATATGAAAAATGTTTCTTGATGGTAGTGGCACGATTAAGATAAGTGCTTTCTTTTACCTGTGTTTTATACCATGGCAGGTAGGTTTCTTCTATAAATTGCTGAAAAGAAACGCCATCTTTTTTTGTTGTTAATTCTTCGGTAGAAGCTAACACCAGTTTTGAATATTCTTCCTTTGCTTCTTTTTTCGTTCTGAATCCACTTCGGTATTTCTGTATCTGTTTTCCGGTAATGGGATTGTAGCCTAAATTAGCTCTGAAATAATAAGTTCCGTTATCTGCTTTCTTAATAGGGTCTTTTGCCATGATTTCACTCCTTACATGATATGCAAGAAGTACAATCAATCGTTTGTGTCTGATAATGTAATCCCTAATAATTCTTCCACGGCTTCTTTGGGTACTCTGTCCAATTTACGGGATTGGTAATAAGTATGCCCTTTTTCAATCATAAGTTTTTTTGCTTTTCTTATGATGTCTGCCGAGAAAGAAGTTCCATAACCTAGTGCTATGAGGTCTTTTTTTGTTACGGTAATCATAATCCTCCTTTCCATAGACCAGATAAGGAAATCTCAATATCTTGTCTATCAGTATATCAAATGATGAGCAAAAAAGCTCTATTAAGATGATTTTTTCTTGCAAAATCGTTGTTAGATAGTTTTACAAGCAATCAGACGGCTTCGGCAAGCTCCGCTGGTATCTCAACCATTCCCATTCCTGTGGGC
>OIYE01000051.1_pt1 | contig 105877 bp, 88 predicted proteins | sample 1588091 | NCBI WGS metagenome assembly OIYE01 (sample SAMN03283265) | human gut metagenome | biome: human-associated habitat; material: feces | host: Homo sapiens | place: USA | collected 2013 | reverse complement strand
CGACACCACGGGTATGAACCGTGTGCTCTAGCCAACTGAGCTATCTCGCCATTTTTCGTGGTTGCCAACCGCAACCTGCTCTACGATTATATAAAACTGGCATGAAAAAGTCAAGAACTTTTTTGAAAAAAATTAAAAAATTTTGAAAAAAGGAAAAATAACAACGATTCGAAGGCGTATAAGGAATGAAAAAACACACTTCGAATAATGAAAGGACTGCAGATGAAAGTAAGGATGCACAAAAATCCGGTTGTTGCATAAAATAGCAGGAGAGAAATTTTGGGAGAGAACTATTAAAATGGGACGGGATCTGACCAAATGTCATCCACATTTACAGAAACTGGCGAAAGAACTGGTGATTGTCTGCGAAAAACAGGGATGTCCGATCGGAATCGGAGAGTGTTTTCGGACGGTACAGGAACAAAACCGACTGTATGACCAGGGAAGAACCAAGCCGGGTCCGGTGGTGACCAATGCACCGGGGAGTACCTATCGCTCCATGCATCAGTGGGGAGTGGCTTTTGATGTCTATCGAAAGGACGGAAAAGGAGCCTATAACGAGTCGGGAAATTATTTTCAGAGAGTCGGAGCTATCGGAAAATCGTTGGGTCTGGAATGGGGTGGAGACTGGAAATCCATTGTGGATAAACTACATTTTCAGTTACCGGACTGGGGAAGTACCTCGGAAAGACTGCGAAAAGAATATGGAAATATCTATGCTTTTCAGGCAACCTGGCCGGAATCGAATACATCGACCGGAAAAACCACATCTTCCGGAAAGGAGGATCCGCATACAGAAGTGAAGGCACTGACAGCGGACAGTACACAGAGAGAATGGATCCTGGCACTGCAAATAGAACTGATCCGGCAGGGATATCAGCCGGGAGCCGTTGATGGGATTTTCGGTTCGCGGACACTGCTGGGCTGTCCAACGGTTCGGAAAGGTGCGAAAGGAGAACTCACGCGGTGGATCCAGAAAAGGCTGTCTCTCTATCTGAATGTGTGGAGCGAAGGAGGGCAGGCGGACGGAGTTTTCGGAGAAAAAACAGAACAGAATATCCGAAATTTTCAGAAAACCAAAGGACTGCCGGCAGATGGCATTGTAGGGAAAAAGACCTGGAGTGCCCTGTTGCAAAGCAGGGAAAAATAAGGTATCATGACAGACAGTAAAAGGACTGCACAGTTACGGAAAAAGAAAGAGAGGAAAAAATATGGTACGGGTAGGAATGGGATATGATGTACATAAACTGACGGAAGGACGGGACCTGATCCTTGGCGGTGTGAAGATACCGTGGGAGCTGGGACTTCTGGGACACTCGGATGCGGATGTGGTTGTTCATGCGATCATGGATGCACTTCTTGGTGCAGCTGCACTCCGGGATATCGGAAGACATTTCCCGGATACAGATCCGCAGTATAAAGGAATCTCAAGCATCCTGTTATTGCAGAAAGTGGGAGCTTTATTAAAAGAAAAGGGATATCAGATTGTAAATATTGATGCCACGATCATTGCACAGAAACCGAAGTTACTGCCTCACATCGATCAGATGATCAAAAATGTGGCAGATGCACTGGAACTTTCCGAAGACCAGGTCAATATCAAAGCAACCACAGAAGAGGGACTTGGATTTACCGGTACACTGCAGGGCATCTCATCCCAGGCGATCTGCTGCATACAAACGGCACAGGATTGACAAAAAAGCAGGAATCTTATAGAATAATACAGACAAAGAGGTCACAGGTACTGTGGCCTTTCTTTTTTTATACGAAAGTTGCAAAGAACATTTCACTTATGAAAAAAGAGAGGGCTATTGGTTAATTGTGCTGTTTTTTGGGATTTCCAAGGACAATTTTATGTGAAAACTGGACGATTCTATATAGCTTCTGTACGATAAAGAAGATATAATTTTGTTAAAAGAAAGGAAAAAAATCACAGACGATTGTGAAAAAGAACGAAGGAGGAAAAATATGAATAAGAAAAAAGTGGTAGCGTGTTTATTGGCAGCAACTATGACAGCAGGTATGCTGGCAGGCTGTGGTGGAAGTTCAGGAAGCAGTGATTCATCCTCTTCCTCAGGTGGAAAAGACAAACTGACTTTCTGGTTCCCGACCTTTGCATCTGCTGACGGAGAAGTGACAGACGAAGAATTCTGGAACGAGAAAATGGATGCTTTCGAAGAAGAGAACAACTGCGAAGTAAACGTAGAGATTATTCCGTGGGATAATTACGAAGAAAAATATCTGACCGGTGTAAATTCCAACGACGGACCGGATGTAGGATATCTGTACATGGAAATGTTCTATGACTATATTGATATGGGTGCCTTGGCAGACATCGATGAATACTTTACAGATGATGAAAAAGCAAATTACCTGTACTACGATCTGGGAAATATCCAGGGTGGACAGTATGCACTGCCTGTAGTTGTTGGTAATCCGAGACTTCTGGCAGCAAACATGGACATCCTCAAAGAAGCGGGTGTGGATGCTGTTCCGACCAACTGGGATGAACTGAAAGCGGCATGCGAAGCAGTAAAAGCAAGTAATCCGGATGTTGCACCGCTGAGTGCGACCTGGGGAAGTACCCATTATGGAGCACTGAACGAAGTATACTGGCCATATTTCTGGGGAGCTGGTGCACAGATTGTCGATGAAGACGGTAATCTGACCATCGACTCTGAGGCTGGTCTGAAAGCGACACAGTTCCTTGCAGATATGAAAGAAGAAGGCCTGATTCCAGAAACAAGTACTTCTACAGATGACTCTCTGGAACCATTCAAGAATGGTGAAGCTGCTATGACAGTCGCAGCTTCCAGCAACCTGGCAAAAGTAGATGGAATCAACTGGGATTACTCTATTCTGTCCGGTCCGGAAAATACAAAGACATTTGTAGCATCAGACAGTCTGGTACTGTTTAACAAATGCAAAAACAAAGATCTTGCCATCAAACTTATGAAATATGTGACCAGCAAAGATGTAATGGCAGATTTCCATGAAAGAGTATCTGAGCAGCCGCCGATCACTGCAGACGATACCTACAGCGGAGATGAGAAATTTGCCGATCTGTTCACAAATCAGACAGACAAGTTCCAGTCACTGCCGGTATTCAAAGGCGCAAGTTCCATGTATGATACCCTGTATAAGAATATGCAGTCTATGATGCTTGGTGAACTGACTCCGGAAGAAGTTCTGAAAAACACAACAGAATACTATGACTCCAATCTGAAATAATCAGATGGAAATTTAGTTAGAGAAGGTTAGTAATAAGAGGGGATGGTGCATAGGAGTAACCGGTGTACCGTCCCTCTCGTTTCACAATGGGGCAAACAAGATAAAAAGGAGAATGACATGTCAAGAAAAACAAAAGAAGCAGTACAGGGAGCTATTTATATTCTCCCGAGTTTTGTATTGATTTTGATTTTTTGTATTATTCCGATTTTCATGTCCGGCTATTTCAGTTTTACAGAATATAATATTATGAATTCGCCGAAATTTGTAGGACTTGATAATTATATCAAAATGTTTAAAGACAGTTATGTGACAGATGCAGCAAAAAATACTCTGCTGTATGTGGTTATGACTGTTCCGGCACAGACGATTCTGGCACTGGCATTTGCAGCTTTTCTGGCAGCAAAGATACAGAATAAAAAAGGTGAATTCTTACGAAGTGTTATGTTTATTCCGGTTATCGCATCTGCAGTTACCGCAGGTACGGTATGGAGAATCATCCTGAATACAGATGGTGGTTTTCTGAATAACATTCTGAATTTCTTCCATATTTCTTCTGTTAACTGGCTGGGTAGTACCAAAACTTCTCTGTTAAGTATCTGTATTGTTGCAGTATGGAAAAACGTAGGATATTTCCTGGTTATCTATTATGCAGGTATCATGGGAATCCAGAAAGATCTGTATGAGGCGGCAAGAGTGGATGGAGCAACACCGCTGCAGCAGTTTACTAAGATTACGCTCCCGGTATTAAAACCGATCACGTATCTGGTAGTTACCCTTGGTATTATCTGGTCCTTCCAGGTATTCGACCTGGCTTACCTGATGACAGGTGGAGGCCCTGGTCATTCCAGTGTCACTCTGGTTATGGGTATCTATAATGCAGCGTTTAAACAGTACAAAATGGGATATGCATGTGCAATGGCCATGTTCCTGTTACTTATGATTATTATCATCAATGTAGTGGAAGATCTGTTCTTTAAAGAGAAAAAGGAGGCGAAATAGACATGAAGAAAAAACAGAAATGGACCGTCTTTTCCATCCTTGGAGTATTGATTTTGTTAGTCTTTGCAGCTATCTGTATCGCACCTTTTATCTACATGGTAATCATGTCATTCACCCAGTCTACCACGCTGATGTTACACTGGAGTGATATTAACTTTGGAGATTTTACAAACTTTAACTACGTACTGAAAAAGACAGGATTTATCAGAGCACTGACAAACAGTGTGATCGTTGTATTCTGTTCCTGTCTGTTTAACTGTATTATTGCATCCATGGCAGCCTATGGATTTGCAAAGAAAAAATTTCCGGGCAGCAAGATGATTTTTCGTATGTATCTGCTGACCCTGATGATTCCGGGACAGGTAACGATGATTCCGGTATTCATCATGATGAACAAAGCGGGACTGACCAATACATATTTTGCTCTGATTGTTGTTATTTTGAATGCATTCGGTGTCTTCCTGATCCGTCAGTTTATGGATACGGTACCGGATGAACTGCTGGAAGCTGCGAAAGTAGACGGATGCCCGGAGTACCGGATCTTCATTCAGATTGTTATTCCACTGATCAAACCCGTACTGATTTCACTGGTTGTATTTACCTTTGTAACTTCCTGGAATGATTTCCTGTGGCCGTTGGTATCCACATCCAATTCCGATATGTATACCCTGACGGTAGCATTGTCTCTGTTAAAAACACAGTACCAGACAAACTATGGTCTGATCATGGCAGGTGCAACGGTATCTTTCCTGTTCCCGTTCATCATGTATGTGTTCTTACAGAAACAGTTCGTGGAAGGTATTGCACTGAGTGGTATTAAAGGTTAAAAAATTAAAAATGTATAAGGGGGTAGCTATGGAACTGTTAAAAGTTAAAAAAATCACTTCGCTGGAAAAAGTGTTCCCGGATCAGGAGCCGAGTGGAGAGGGAATGGAAGATGTGATCACCGCACTGAAAAAAGAGACGGTATCTTTCCAGATGGCTTACTACTGGGGTGGTGAGAGGAAAGGAAGAGCACAGGTGCAGGTGACGGCCGATGACAAAGAGCAGGTACGTGTGAGAAGTGTCCGCCTGGTTCCCTGTGAATATCCGGCACATATGGTGGCAGATGAGGATTATCTGACCACCAAACCGGGTCTGTATCCTGATCTGCTGAGTGAGATCCAGCCGTGGGGTGTGGAACTGATCAGCGGACAGTGGAAGAGTCTTTGGATCGATGTGGACACCACAGGACTCGCTGCCGGAGACCATACCATAAAAGTGGATATGGTAGTGGAAGGAGAAGTTCTGGGCAGTTCGATAGAGTTGATTCATGTAGTAGATGCAGAACTTCCGGAGCTGGCAGTACCACACACAGAGTGGTTTCATTCGGATTGTCTGGCAAATTATTACGGCGTGGAAGTGTTCAGCGAGGAATACTGGAAGATCGTGGAAAATTTTGTACGTACAGCCGTAAAAAGAAAATGTAACATGTTGCTGACGCCGGTATTTACTCCTCCTCTGGATACAGCAATCGGTGGAGAGAGACGTACCGTACAGCTGGTAGATGTACATGTGGCAGAGAACGGATATACCTTCGGTTTCGATAAGTTCGAGCGATGGGTAGATATGTGTAAACGCTGTGGTATCAAATATTATGAGATTTCTCATCTGTTCAGCCAGTGGGGAGCAACGATGGCTCCGAAGGTTATGGGTGAGAAAGATGGAGAACTGGTGCAGCTGTTTGGATGGGACACAGAAGCAGCAGGAAAAGAATACAGTGAGTTCCTGCATCAGTTCCTGGCAGCACTGAAACCGGAACTGGAGAAACTGGGGATCTCTGAGGTGGCATATTTTCATATTTCTGACGAGCCTTCCCGGGAGCAGTTTGATTCTTATAAAGCAGCCAAAGAAGTTGTGGAAAAAGATCTGGAAGGTTATCAGATGATGGATGCGCTGTCCGATTACGAATTTTATGAAAAAGGTCTGGTATCTCAGCCGGTATGCGCAGTCAACCATATTCAGCCATTCCTGGAGAAACGTCCGGAAAAGCTGTGGGGATATTATTGCACCGGACAGTACGTGGATGTAACAAACCGTTTCATCGTACAGCCGGGTTACCGTACCAGAATCCTGGGTACGCAGATGTACAAATACCAGCTGGATGGATTCCTGCACTGGGGCTACAACTTCTACAATGCAGAACATTCCATCTTCCCGATCGACCCATATCGCTGTACGGATGCAGCAGGGGCATTTCCGTCAGGAGATCCTTTTTTGGTATACCCGGGAGCTGACAAAGAGCCGGAAGAATCTCTGCGTATCATGCTGATGGATGAGGCAATGAGCGATCTTTGTGCCATGAATTATCTGGAAGAACTTGCGGGAAGAGATGTGGTTATGAAGTGTATCGAACCGGAAGGTGGAGAGAAGGTAGAGTTTGAGTCTTATCCGAGAAGTATTGCTTATCTGGTGGAGATGAGGAAGAAAGTGAATCGGGAGATTGAGAAGAGAGTGAAATAAGTTGTAACAAGACGGACGCGGCAGGCGACTGCTTACTGTTTTGTTGCAACCGGGAGAAAAGAGTGTGTGAAAAAGGGAAGGCATTCGGTTTTGGCTGAATGTCTTCCCTTTTGTTTTTTGTTGATTTATGTTATTTGTTACCTACACGAATTATTGATGATAAAAGCCGCATCGTGTAGGTTGGTGATTTAATTGCTATTCTGTGTCGGAAAAGTTTTTTACGGAGGAAGCGTATTCCGACGGTGTCATCCGGGTGAATTTTTTGAATTGCAGGGAAAAATACTGGTAGGAGGAATAGCCCAGCATATCGGAAATCTGAGTGTAGTTATATCGCCTCTGGCGGATCATTTTCTGGGCGGTTTCGATTTTCAGACGGCAGAAGTAGTCGATAACGCCGCAGCCTGTTTTTTCATGAAATATTTTCTGTAATTGTGAACGCCCTACAGAATTTTCCTTGCAGATCTGCACAACTGTCAGATGCTCAGAAAGATTTCGCTGCAGATACTGTACGATTTCCTGGAAGACTTCATCGGTATCTTTGCGGATCATCGGGTGATCGCTGAATGGCGGGCTGGAAACCGGATCGATAGCAGGCGGTGTGCTGTAGCGGCGCTGCAGACTGATCAGCAGCAGTTCAAGCGACAAAAAAATAATCTGTTCACTGCCGAAATCATGAACGGAATTACGTTCCAACAGGCAGATGTTAGGATTGTTTAATGGTGTATAAAAAGTTTTTCTGGTTTCAGAGATAATCTGCCCCAGATAAAACCGTTCATTCTGATTCAGAGATACCCGGCAATTTTCAAAGAACTTCATGCAGGGATTTGTGCATTCAAAAGAAACTACGACGAGATTCGGAGAAGTTTCTCCGTCTCCCCGCAATGCATGAAATTCATTTGGCTTATGAAAAATCATCTCATTAGAAGCAAGAAGGACTTCTTTATCACCCGCGGTCACGAAAAGATTGCCGCTGTCTACGAAGACAAATTCCCAAAAATCGTGAGATTCCCCGTCAAATACATAGTCTTTCATATATTCAAAATAGTGAATGGAATAGATCTTGCGGATATGAAGATCTTCCCTCAGAGTAATACTTTCGTAATTTGGCATTCTTGTCACCTCAAAAGTTATGAATACTAACAATACTTGTAACTGTTCAGCATCTTTATAGTTACAAGACAAAACAATTTCCATTATTATAGCATAAATAAAACAAAAGACAAAAGAAATTAGAATCAAAATCCAGGCGGTAGGAGTTGACAAAACTACTTTTTTTTCATAAACTATAAGGCAGAAAGCATGAGAAAAGCGAAGAACGGAAAGAGTATCTGAAAGAGGAACCACAGAGAGGGACAGTCACTGGCTGGAAGCAGTCCCGGGGAATCGTCGGTGAAGTGCATCCGGGAGCTGATACGGTGAAAGAGAGTAGCCGGATCCGCAGGCAGGCGTTAAGGGCAGAAAGTGGAAGACGGATCCGGAAGATACGTCTTCAAAAAGAGTGGAACCACGGATGACTTCGTCTCTTATTGAGACAGTCATCCTTTTTCTGTTTACAGAAAATAAAATGGAGGGGAACAATGAGTTTTATCAGTCATATTAAAGAAGAGTTCCAGGTGATTCAGGAACGAGACCCGGCAATCAAGACACCTTTGGAAGTGCTGTTATATCCGAGCTTTCGGGTGATGATCAAATACAGACGGGCACACAAATTATATCTGAAAGGTCATTACTTTCTGGCACGGTGGATCTCTCAGCGTGCAGCCAGAAAGACCGGGATTGAGATTCATCCGGGCGCTACGATTGGGAAAGGACTGTTCATTGACCATGGAAGCGGTGTGATCATTGGAGAAACTACGATCATTGGCGATAATGTAACCTTATATCAGGGTGTTACCCTGGGGGGTAACGGAAAAGAAACCGGCAAGCGTCACCCGACTCTGGAAGACAACGTTATGGTAAGCGCAGGAGCAAAAATCATCGGTTCTTTCACTGTCGGAGCCAACTCCAAGATCGGAGCCGGATCTGTTGTGATCGAGGAGGTGCCACCGAACTGTACCGTAGTAGGTATTCCGGGACGTGTGGTCCGTCAGAAAAATATGAAAGTACCAAGAACCAGTATGGATCATTGTCATCTGCCGGATCCGGTGCTGGATGATCTGAAAACGTTGCAGAAGGAATACACGGAAGTGACCAACCGACTGCTGGAAGTGGAAAAAGAACTTCGTTTTATCAAAAATAAAAAAGGAGAATAATAAGATGAAACTGTATAATACACTGACAAAGAAAAAAGAAGAATTCGTACCATTACAGGAAGGTAAAGTTACCATGTATGTCTGTGGACCTACGGTATATAACTTTATCCATATCGGTAACGCCCGTCCGATGATTGTTTTCGACACCGTGCGCCGTTATATGGAATATAAGGGATATGAAGTAAATTTCGTATCTAATTTTACTGATGTAGACGATAAAATCATCAAAAAATCCATAGAAGAAGGCGTAAGTGCAGAAGAAGTCTCAGAACGTTATATCAAAGAATGTAAAAAAGATATGGCGGATATGAATGTAAAACCGGCCACTACCCACCCACAGGCAACGCAGGAGATCGATGGTATGATTGCCATGATCGAAACACTGATGGAAAAAGGATATGCGTATGATGTAAACGGAACGGTATACTTCCGTACCAGAAAGTTTGAAGAATATGGAAAATTATCCCACAAAAATCTGGATGATCTGAGATCCGGTAATCGTTCTCTTCTGGTGTCCGGCGAAGATCAGAAAGAAGATCCGCTGGATTTCGTCCTGTGGAAACCGAAAAAAGAAGGAGAACCTTTCTGGGTATCTCCATGGGGTGAAGGACGTCCGGGATGGCACATCGAGTGTTCTGTGATGGCAAAAAAATATCTGGGTGAGGAAATCGATATTCATGCCGGTGGGGAGGATCTGATTTTCCCGCACCATGAAAATGAGATCGCGCAGAGTGAGTGCTGTAACGGAAAGACTTTTGCTCATTACTGGCTGCATAATGGTTTCCTGAATATTGATAACCGCAAAATGTCCAAATCCCTGGGCAACTTTTTTACCGTAAGAGAAATCGGTGAACAGTATGATCTCCAGGTGCTGCGATTCTTCATGTTAAGCGCACATTACAGAAGCCCGATCAACTTCAGCAGAGAGATCATGGAATCTTCTAAGAATGCTCTGGAACGTATTGTGACTGCAGTTTCCAATCTGACACATCTTGCACAGGAAGCAGCAGTGGATGTTCTGTCAGATGAAGAGGAAAAACTGCTTGCAGAGATTCCTGTGTACCGCAAAAAATTAGAAGATGCCATGGATGATGATCTGAATACCGCAGATGCAATCTCTGCAATCTTTGAACTGGTTAAATTTGCCAATACCAATGCAAATGATGCTTCTTCCGGAGCATTTGTCACAGCGCTGAAAAAGGAGATTGTTGCATTAAGTGATGTATTGGGTCTTCAGGTAGAAAAGGAAGAAGAAAATCTGGACGCTGAGATCGAAAAAATGATCGAAGAACGTCAGGCAGCAAGAAAAGCCAGAGACTTCAAACGTGCCGATGAGATCCGTGATGAACTGCTGGCACAGGGAATTATTCTGGAAGATACCAGAGAGGGCGTAAAATGGAAACGAGCATAACATATCTGAAAGAACAGTTTCAGTTGAAGGATCCGGATATCCGTTCTTACTCTCCGCTGACACTTGCCTATATCGGAGACGGGATCTATGAGTTATATATCCGCACCATCCTGATCAAACAGGGCAACTGCCAGGTGAATAAGCTGCATAAACAGGCAAGCCGGTTGGTAAAAGCCCAGGCACAGTCGGAGATGGTGCAGGTGCTGGAGCTACATTTTACCCAGGAAGAAGAAGCAGTCTACAAGAGAGGTCGAAATGCAAAGTCCTACACTACAGCGAAGAATGCCACTACAGGGGATTATCGCCGTGCGACGGGATTTGAGGCGGTTATGGGGTATCTGTATCTGACGGATCAGTACTGCAGAATGATTGATCTGATCAAAATTGGATTGGAGGCACTGAAAGATGGAAAATAAAATCGAAGGAAGAAACGCGGTTTTAGAGGCATTACGCGCGGGAAAACCGATTGACAAATTATATGTTCTGGATGGATGTCCGGACGGACCGGTGAGAACCATTATCCGGGAAGCAAAAAAAGGCGATACGATCATCAATTATGTAAAAAAAGAACGCCTGGATCAGTTATCTGAAACGGGTCATCACCAGGGTGTTATTGCGATGGCGGCTTCGTACGAGTATGCTACAGTGGAAGATATTCTGGAAAAAGCCAGGGAAAAAGGGGAAGCTCCTTTTATTTTCGTACTGGATAATATCGAAGATCCGCATAATCTGGGAGCTATGATCCGAACAGCGAATCTGGCAGGTGCACACGGTGTAATCATTCCAAAACGAAGAGCAGTGGGGCTTACCCCGACTGTTGCCCGTACTTCAGCAGGGGCAATCAATTATACACCGGTTGCAAAAGTAACCAATTTAAAACAGACCATGGAACAACTGAAAAAAGAAGGCATGTGGTTTGTATGTGCAGATATGGATGGTACGCCGTATTATCAGATGGATCTGAAAGGACCGATGGGTCTGGTAATCGGAAACGAAGGAGAAGGAGTCAGCAGATTAATCAAAGAAACCTGTGATTTTGTAGCCTCGATTCCGATGAAAGGAGATATTGATTCCCTGAATGCTTCTGTGGCAGCAGGGGTTCTGGCTTTTGAGATCGCCCGTCAGCGTGGATAACAGTGAGGAAAACAGGATGAAGAAATATACAGAGTACACAGACGAGGAACTGGTGGAACTGCTTCGGCAGGGGGATACAGAGGTTATGGATTATCTGCTGGAAAAATACAAGTTTGTTGTACGCCAGAAAGCCCGTGTTCTCTATCTTGCAGGAGGAGAAGCGGATGATCTGATTCAGGAAGGAATGATCGGACTCTTCAAAGCGATCCGGGATTATCGCGGGGATAAAGAGGCTTCTTTTTATACGTTTGCCCAACTGTGTGTGGACCGGCAGATGTATAATGCCATCCAGTCATCCACCAGGCAGAAACATCAGCCACTGAATTCCTATATTTCTATGAATGGAGAAGAATGGGAAACACAGATGGGCAGTAAAACAGAACAGAGTCCTGAGACAATCATTATTGCACAGGAAAATGCCGTGCAGATGGAAGAAAAAATCAGAAAACAGCTAAGTACTTTTGAAAATGAAGTTCTGACACTTTATCTGGATGGAAATAATTATCAGCAGATTGGTGAAAAAATGAACAAATCATCCAAGTCCATTGACAATGCTCTGCAACGAATCAAGGGTAAGGTCCGGGAGAGTCTTGGAAGGAAAAAATAAAATATTTAAAAAAATCTGAAAAATATGAAAATTATGCTTGACTTTTTCCGGAGCTTTTGCTAAACTATCTAACTGTAGCGGACAGATAAAAACGCTGCAGATGCTGATGTGGCTCAGAGGTAGAGCACTTCCTTGGTAAGGAAGGGGTCACGGGTTCAATTCCCGTCATCAGCTTACAAAGCTCCTTGAAGTGATTCAGGGAGCTTTTTTGGCTTACAGGAATTGTTTTCTGTAAAGCAAAAATGTTTTTATGAAGATCCGGTAAAGGATATAACGGGGAAAGAAAGGAGAAGATATTTTATGGTAAGAAAAACAAAGGTAGCAGTCGTAGAACATCCGCGTGGAGGAGAAGGCAGTGTGGAATTTCACCACATTGTATCTGAAGAAGAACTGAACGGACACGGTTCCATGTATGCCATGGCAGTACTTCGTCCGCACAGCAGCGTTGGCTGGCATCAGCATGTGGGGAATACAGAACCTTATTTCATTTTAAAGGGGAAAGGGGTATTTGTGGACAATGATGGTACAAGAACAGAGGTAGGGCCTGGAGATGTATGTGTGATCGAAGTGGGACAGAGCCATTCTCTGGAGAATCCAAATGACGAAGAACTGGTATTTATGGCGTTAGTTTACAATGCATAAACAGACATATCGGTACGAGGCAATCAAATATCCGTCTAACGAAGATGTGTTTTTCAATGTCCTGTGGCACAACAGGGATTACACTGCACCTCACTGGCATAACGGGCTTGAGATTCTGTATCTGCTGGAGGGAAGTGAAGACTGTTATCTGGGAGAGGAAGAATGCATCCGGATGAAAAAAGGAGATTTTCTGGTAATTAATTCCCGGGTGGTACACAGTGTTCAGTGTCCACGACAGTGTAAGGAGATGCTGATACAGATCCCTTATCCGATGATGAAACGGTTTATTCCTCAGATCGACGGGCTGGAATTTGTCTGTGAAAAGATCACCGGAAGAAAGCACCGGATGGATACGTTTATGGTGGAGAGAGCACTGAGTGCTCTTGCAGAACTGCATCCTTTTCGGTCGCCGGAAGAAACTCTGGAGTTCTACAGCCGGATGTATCATCTGCTGGCTGTACTGGTAAAAGACTTCAGCGTATCGGTTACTTCTGATAAGATGGAAATATCAGAAAAATATATGGAACGACTGGGAATGATCACTTCATATGTGAAGGAACATTATACGGAAGAAATTTCGCTGCAGGAGATTGCGCGGCTGGTTTCTCTGAATCCGGATTATTTCACGCGATTTTTTAAGAAATATATGGGCATGACATTTCTGGATTATGTGAATTCGGTGAGAATGGAACATGTTGTCAGAGATTTGCAGAGAACAGATCTGAGTGTCCAGAAGCTGCTGGAGATTCATGGTTTCACTAATTATAAATTATTTATGAAAATGTACAAATCTAGGTTTGAGAGTACACCGGGAAAGATGCGAAGATACCGGAAAGAACAGAAGATAGAAGATTAACAGACGAAAGAGATCTGCCGGCAAAGAACCGGAAGATCTCTTTTAAAGTTGCGATGCATATCAATAATTGATCCGGTGGATCAATTTTGATTTCCTCCGGGAAGATAGGACGGTTGTAGTTGTATGGGGATGTGGTTACTGTGGGGTAACTTTGCTCTGATCGACTTTACGTTGTGGGTAAGTTCGATTATAATGGAAAAAGGTAACTGTTCAGTAACTTCACAGTTACGGAAAAAGATCAAAGGGAAATATGCGGGGAAAGAAAAGGGGAGAAAGAAATTATGAGTGAAATAACAGAACAAAATCAGGATCGGCTGATCATCGTGATTCCGGCATATAACGAGGAAGAAAACATAGAAAATGTAGTAGCACAGTGGCATCCCATCGTGGAAAAAACAGGAGGGGACAGTCGACTGTTTGTCATCAATGACGGAAGTACAGATCGGACGCAGGAGGAACTGGATCAGCTGCAGGGAAGATATCCGCAGCTTCGCACGGTAAAAAAAGAAAACCAGGGACACGGTGCCACTATTTTATATGGCTACCGCTGTGCGATTGCGGAAGGGGCAGATTATATTTTTCAGACAGATTCTGATGGACAGACTCTGCCGGAAGAATTCTGGAAGCTGTGGGAAGACAGGAAAAAGTGTGGGCTTTTGATTGGAAGCAGAAAAAGAAGACAGGACGGCTGGCAGCGGATCTTTGTGACACGGGTTCTTCGACTGGTGATCCTTGTGACATTTCACTGCTGGGTGGAAGATGCCAATACACCGTTCCGGCTGATGCGGGCTGCAGAACTGGAAGAAGTTTTAACAGAGATTCCACCACAGTATTTTCTGGCAAATGTACTGATGACGGTGCGATATACAAAAGAAGGACGGCGGGTAATGTATTATCCAATTACATTCCGTCCGCGACAGGGTGGAGTCAATTCCATCAATATGAAAAAAATTGTAAAAATCGGTAAAACAACACTAAAAGACTTCCGGAATTGGGGAGGTGCGAAACAGTGAATGAGAAAAGAAAGGGAATATGCAAAGCTGTTGTACTGACGGTGCTTTTTATGAGTGCACAGGTCCTGTTAAAAGAGGACGGAAAAGTATTTGCTGTCTGGTGGCTGACTATACTGGTGCTTGGATGGTGCAGTTTTCCGCTTTGCCAGTATCTTTTTTCCGGATTCCGTGACAGAGGATATCTGGTGGCAAAGATATTCGGTATTGCCGGTGCGGGATTTTTGATGTGGCTGGGAGCAAGTACGGGAATTGTACCGTTTACGCATGTGGGCTGTCTTGTAAGCACAGGTGTACTGGCAGCTGTCTGCTGGGGTGTCTGGATTGCGTTAAAGAAACAAAAGATAAAGGACAAAACGTCCTGGAAATTTACAACAGAATGGTACCAGACAGTGCTGGATGATGAACTGGTATTTATCTTATTCTTTCTTCTATGGACTTATGTGGCGGGATTTCGCCCGGCAGCGTACGGAACAGAAAAGTTCATGGACTATGGGTTTATGATGGCGATGATGCGCAGTACCACACTTCCGGCGAAGGATCTGTGGTATGCGGGAGCAAAAATCAACTATTATTATGGCGGACAGTATTTTGCTGTATTTTTAACGAAACTGACCAATACGCAGGTGGCACAGACGTACAATCTGATGCGGACACTGGTGGCAGGGTTTTGTTTTTCCGTTCCGTTTGCTCTGGTACGCCAGATGGTACTTGACAGCTGGAAAAGAGAAAAACCGGCACTGCTTGGCGGTGCCCTTGCGGGGGCAGGGGTATCTCTTGCCGGAAATATGCATTATGTGGTGATCGGAAAACTTCTTCCGTGGATCCGGGAGATCTTTCATCTGCCAAAAGGGGATTATACTTACTGGTTTCCGAATTCCACCCGTTATATCGGCTATTATCCGGCGGGAAATGATAAAACGATTCATGAATTCCCTTCCTACTCCTTTGTTTTGGGCGACTTACATGCCCATGTGGTCAATCTGATGTTTGTGGTGGCACTGATCAGTCTGGTTTATGCGATGATGCAACATTACAGCGGAAAAAATGCGCTGCAGGCGGAGGTGACAGGAAACAGGAATTTTTATAAAAACCAGGTAGCGGCAGCTCTGACAGATCCCTACGTGCTGGTGTTTGCTTTTCTGATTGGTATGTTTCACTGGACGAATTACTGGGATTTTGTCATCTACTATGTGATGGGTGGCATGGGAGTGATCTGGTGCAACTGCCAGAACTATAAAGAACTGGAAAAACCGCATCGTATGAGAATGACGATGGGGATCAGCCTGCTTCATGCGGTATGGGTATTCTTACTGGCAAACATAGCTGCACTGCCGTTTACTTTGCAGTTTCAGAGCATGGTCAGTGAAGTGGCACTTGCACAGAACCATTCCAGACCATATCAGTACTGGCTGATCTGGGGACTTTCGGCCATCGGGACAGTGCTTTTTTTCTGGTGCGTGAAACGGGAAGGTGCGAAAAAAGCGGATGCTTTCGGTGTGCTGCTGGGGATCTCGGCTCTGGGGCTGATCGTGATCCCGGAGATCGTTTATGTGAGAGATATCTATGAAAAAGAATACGCCAGATCCAATACAATGTTCAAATTGACCTATCAGGCATTTACGATGTTTGGAATCTTATTTGGGTATGCACTGATCCGTCTGTGGATGGAGAAGAGGCATGTGATACGGAAAATTCTGACCAGCGTGGTGTTTGCCTGTTTTGTGGGCTGTTGTTTTTATACGGTAACTGCTGTGCATGCATGGTTTGGTCAGGTATGGAACCCGGCGCAGTATCAGGGACTGGATGCCACCGCATATATTGAGACAACTTTTCCGGAAGACGCTGCGGCGATCCGCTGGCTCAATGAACATGTTACCGGCGATCCGGTGGTTCTTGAGGCAAATGGAGACAGTTACAGTGACTATGAACGGGTGTCCGCGATGACGGGACTTCCCACAGTGCTTGGCTGGTATGTCCATGAATGGCTGTGGCGAGGCGATACCGGGGCGCTGAATGAGCGTGCACAGGAGGTAGAGGCTATCTATACCTCGACGAACCAGGAAGAAGTAAAAAAACTGCTGAAAAAATATCAGGTCAGGTATATTTTTGTGGGCGCGAGAGAACGGGAAAAATATGCGGCACTGAACGAATCCATGCTGCAGTCGCTGGGAAATATTGTATTTTCCGACGAACAAAGCCAGACTTATGTGCTGCAGGTTGCATTTTCGGGGCAGTAGGCTATAATAAAAAAGATACAAAATACGCGGTACACCCGACAGGGAGGACCAGCGGATGAGAAGAAAGGACGGACAACCTATGTTGAAAGGAAAAACAGTGGTTCTGGCGGTAAGCGGAAGTATTGCAGCATATAAGATCGCTTCTCTGGCGAGTGCCCTTGGCAAACTTCACGCTGATGTGCAGGTGCTGATGACACAAAATGCCACGAATTTTATCAATCCCATCACCTTCGAGACTTTAACAGGGAATAAGTGTCTGGTGGATACGTTCGACCGGAATTTTCAGTATTCGGTAGAACATGTGGCGCTGGCAAAGCGGGCGGACGTGGTTCTGGTAGCACCGGCTTCTGCCAATGTGATCGGAAAAATTGCGAATGGAATTGCAGATGATATGCTGACAACAACAGTGATGGCATGTAAATGCAAAAAAATCATTTCTCCTGCGATGAATACACAAATGTTTGAAAATCCAATCGTGCAGGATAATCTGAAAAAGCTGGAACACTATGGATATGAAGTGATTCAGCCGGCAGTCGGACTTCTGGCATGTAAAGACGTGGGCCAAGGAAAGATGCCTGAGCCTGAGACCCTGCTCGAATACATTTTACAGGAAGTGGCTTATGAAAAAGATCTGAAAGGCAAAAAAATTCTTGTGACAGCAGGACCGACCCAGGAACCGATCGATCCGGTGCGGTATCTGACGAATCACTCCAGCGGAAAAATGGGGTATGCGATTGCAAAAGTCTGTAGCATGCGAGGTGCGGAGGTGACACTGGTCAGTGGAAAAACTGCCATAAAACCACCACTCTTTGTGGATGTGGTGCCGGTTACAACAGCGAGAGAGATGTATGAGGCGGTGACCGGCAGATCTGACCGGCAGGATATCGTGATCAAGGCGGCGGCTGTGGCAGATTACCGTCCGAAAACGATCAGTGAGCAGAAAGTGAAGAAAACGGACGGAGAACTCTCTATTGAGATGGAACGGACGGATGATATTCTGAAATATCTGGGTGAACATAAGAGAGCGAATCAGTTTCTGTGTGGATTTTCCATGGAGACGGAACATATGCTGGAAAATTCCAGAAAGAAATTGAAGAAAAAGAATCTGGATATGATCGTGGCAAATAATGTGAAAGTGGAAGGTGCCGGATTTGCCGGAGATACCAATATTGTAACACTGATCACCGGAGACGATGAAACACAGCTTCCGTTGTTAAGCAAGGAAGAAACGGCAGTGGAGATTATGAATAAGATTCTGGAACAGACAGAGAAACAGTTATAAGGGAGAGAATTATGATATTAGCTATTGATATCGGAAATACCAACATCGTAGTGGGATGTATCGATGAACAGAAAACCTATTTTATCGAGCGGGTTTCCACAGACAGAAGTAAGACAGAACTAGAATATGCCATTGTGATCAAAAATGTACTGGATATTTTCAAGATGTCTCCGAAAGAACTTGAGGGTGGTATCGTGTGTTCTGTTGTACCACAGATTACACAGATCGTAAAACTGGCAGCTGAAAAAATACTGAAAAAAGAAGTCATGGTGCTTGGCCCCGGAATTAAAACCGGCATGAATATTCTGATGGACAACCCGGCACAGGTGGGAAGTGATCTGATTGCAGATGCGGTGGGAGCCATCAGAGAATACAAACCACCGATGATCATCTTTGATATGGGAACTGCGACGACGGTTTGTGTAGTCGACAGAAAGAAAAACTATATCGGCGGCATGATTCTTCCCGGTGTGCGGACTTCTCTGGATGCACTGACGGCGAGAGCTGCGCAGCTTTCCGGCATCGATCTGGAAGCACCGAAACGGGTGATCGGGAAAAATACCATTGAATGTATGAAGAGCGGCATCGTCTACAGCAATGCGGCACTGATCGATGGTGTGATCCTTCGGATGGAAGAAGAACTGGGTGAAAAAGCAACTGTGATCGCTACCGGAGGTCTGGCAAAGAGTATTGTTCCATATTGCAAAGAAGACGTGATCCTGGATGATGATCTGCTGTTAAAGGGACTTCTTTGGGTGTATAAGAAAAACAGCTGAAATCATATAATTCAGTGCGGGATATTATCAGTGAACAGTAAAATAATTCAATAAAAGGATGGAAAGAAAAAGGGGAAATGGTTGCATTTCCCCTTTTTATCGTCTACAATAAAACCATAAAACCCTAAGGAAAAGAGGAATTATTATATGGAACTGAAAAAAGATACTATTTGTGTCCAGGGAGGATGGCAGCCCAAGAACGGAGAACCGAGAGTACTTCCGATTTATCAGAGTACTACGTTCCGCTATGAGACAAGCGAAGAGATGGGAAAACTGTTTGATCTGGAGAAAGAAGGTTACTTTTATTCCCGTTTGCAGAATCCGACCTGCGATATTGTAGCACAGAAAATCTGTGATCTTGAGGGGGGCGTGGCAGCTATGCTTACTTCTTCCGGTCAGGCAGCTACGATGCTTGCGGTGACTAATATCTGTGAGGCAGGAGATCATATCATCTGTGCGGCAAAAATCTATGGCGGAACTTCTAATTTGTTAGCCGTTACCCTGCATCGTTTCGGAGTGGAAGTAGATCTGGTGGATCAGGATCTGCCGGAAGAAGAACTGGAAAAATACTTTAAACCGAATACAAAAGCAGTATTTGCCGAGACAATTTCCAACCCGGCAGGTGTTGTACTTGATATTGCAAAATTCGTGAATCTGGCACACAGCCATGGAGTACCGATGATCTGTGATAATACCTTTGCAACACCGATCAACTGCCAGCCATTTCAATTTGGTGTGGATATCGTCACGCATTCCACGACAAAATATATGGATGGACATGCCATGGCACTGGGTGGCTGTATCGTGGACAGTGGAAACTTTGACTGGGAAGCTCACAAAGAAAAATTTCCGGGTCTGACCACACCGGATGAATCGTATCATGGTGTTATTTACACACAGAAATTCGGGAAAAAAGCTTATATTCAGAAAGCGGTAGCACAGCTGATGCGAGATATGGGTTCCTGCCAGTCTCCGATGAATGCATTTCTGACCAATGTAGGCCTGGAAACATTGCACCTGAGAGTACCGCGACACTGTGAGAATGCATTAAAGATCGCGAAATTTCTGGAAAATCATGAAAAAGTGGCATGGGTGGAATATGCAGGGCTGGAAAGCAGCAAATACCATCAGCTGGCAGAAAAATATATGCCGAATGGTGTCTGTGGTGTACTTTGTTTCGGTCCTAAAGGAGGAAAAGAAGGTGCAATGCGATTCACCAATGCACTGAAACTGATCGCAATTGTAACTCATGTGGCAGATGCCCGTACCTGCGTTCTGCATCCGGCAAGCCATACCCACAGACAGCTGAACGAAGAACAGCTGATTGAGGCAGGTGTTCTTCCGGATCTGATCCGTCTCTCAGTTGGTATTGAAGATGTGGATGATTTGATTGCAGACCTTGCGCAGGCACTCGAAGCGGTGTAAAATAAAATCAGGATACTCCGGTACAGGGAAGATGACCGGGGACAGAAAAGGAGAAAGGCATCATGAGTAAAGCACAGGAGCTTATTAAAAAAGAAGGACTGGGGGGAATGATCATCACCGATCCCTATAACATGAGACACATCAGTGGTTTCCGCGGAGGAGAGGGTGCACTGTACATATCTGCCACCCAGCAGGTCCTGATTACAGATTCCCGTTATACGGAACAGGCAGAAAAAGAAAGTGATTTTACCATTGTTCAGGAACATCGCGGACATACCAGAGAGCAGATTTTTGTAGAATGTCTGGAAAAAGAAGAAGGCACACTGGCAATCGGATACGAAGATCAGTCGCTGCTTTGCAACCAGTTCGACAAGATGAAAAAAGCACTTCCGGTTAAAGAGTGGGTGCCGATGGGGGGAAAAGTGGATGCACTTCGCAGAATCAAAACTGCAGAAGAAATCGAATATCTGGCACAGGCAGAGCATATCGGTGATGTTGCATTTTCCAGGATCCTGGATTTTCTGAAACCGGGAGTCAGTGAACTGGAAGTGGCAGCAGAACTGGAATATCAGATGAAAAAAGCAGGAGCAGAAGATCTCGGATTTAATACCATTATTGCTTCCGGACTGAACTCCTCTATGCCACATGCGATTCCGGGCAGAAAGAAACTGGAAGCCGGAGACTTTGTAACGATGGATTTCGGGTGTAAGTATGAGGGATACTGCTCTGATATGACAAGAACTGTAGTAATCGGAAAAGCCAATGATAAACAGAAAGAGATCTACAACGTGGTTCTGGAAGCACAACTGGCTGGCCTTGCTGCTGTAAAAGCTGGAAAAACAGGTAAGGAAGTGGATAAGGCCGCCAGAGATATCATTACAAAAGCTGGTTACGGTGACTGTTTTGGTCACAGTCTTGGTCACAGTGTGGGTCTGTTTATTCATGAGAAACCAGGACTTGCTCCGTCTGATGAAACCGTGCTGCAGGCAGGTATGATCGAAACTGTGGAACCGGGTATCTATGTACCGGGATTCGGCGGCGTTCGTATTGAAGATATGGTACTGGTTACCGAAACAGGTTGCAGAAACCTGACGGGTTCTCCGAAGGAACTGATTGAACTGTAAAGCCCAGCCTGGTCACAGGAAAGCAGAAGATCAGTAGTCAGATAATAAGAATGTATGCATAAAAAGGAAGAGATATCTGTGAAAACAGATACCTCTTCTCTTTTTTTATGCGAGCAACGAACCAAAGTCCTGCTTGCACGAAACCTTGGCGATTGCCGCAAAAACGTTTAAATAATTATGCAGCTGTGCGGAAAATAGCAACTCTGTGTTTATCAAGAATTGTATACACAATCATGCCCAGAATTCCACAGGAAATCACTTCTCCGATACCGACCGTACCCATCAGGAACGGAATCGGAAGCGGTACCTGATAGCCGTAGTGAAGAACAAAGGGAACGATCAGGATATTGGAAATGATCGGTGGCAGTGGAGCCAGAAATTTGTTCCGGTTGCGGAGCAGATAGGTGAAGCAGGCGCCCAGTAAGGTGGCGATACTGCCGAAGATGATATCCGGAAGGATACATCCGCCAAGAATATTACTGATCAGGCATCCCACGAACAGACCGGGGATAGCTGCAGGCGTAAATACCGGAAGGATGGTCAGTGCCTCTGAGACACGCACCTGTACCTCTCCATAGGAAAACGGTGCCAGAATCACGGTCAGAACCACATAGATTGCTGCGATCATCGCAGATTGTGCGAGGAACAATGTGTTACTTTGTTTTTTCATATTCAGTTTCTCCTTTAGTTTTGTTTTACGAGTGGAAGGTCACGAACACTCGATTCATTTTCACGCGGCTTTTGAGTCAGACAGACATGGGTACATGGATATCTGGCGAATGCCGTGGAGGCATATACTGAAAGTATATAACCTACGCCGGAAATCGGCGGTCAGCCCTGTAAGACCTTGTTTTTATGGGCTTTGCGACAGGTCAGAATATAGCATATCAGCTGACAAAAAGCAAGAGGATTTTATAAAAAAATAAAATTGAGAAATACAACTTGTAAAGTTGTGCATACAAGTTATAAGATAGAGGAAAGAATACAGGCAGGAGGTGTGTATTACGGAGAAAGGGAAAAAATATATGTCCCTGATGGAAGAATTGAAAAGTAAGATTCTTTCCGGTGAGATCCGACCCGGCGCGAAGCTGCCATCGGAAAATGAACTGGCGCAGGAATATGAGATCAGCCGCCATACAGTGCGAAAAGCACTGGCGATTCTGGTAACAGACGGATATATTACAACAAAACATGGCAAAGGAACTTTCTGTTCCGACAGGATGGCACACCGGAAGAATTCGAAAAATATTGCAGTGGTTACGACTTATATTTCCGATTACATTTTTCCACGTCTGATCCAGGGGATGGATCGGGTACTGACAGAACAGGGGTACAGTATCATGCTGAAAAATACCGGAAACAGCCGGCAGAAAGAAGCACAGTGCCTCGAAGACATCCTGACCAAGGATGTGGACGGACTGATCATCGAACCGAGCAAAAGCCAGATTTTGTGCAGAAATATGCCTCTGTATGAGCAGCTTGACCGTATGGGCATCCCGTATGTCTTTATCCAGGGAAGCTACCTGCAGATGAAAAATAAACCGACGATTCTCCTGGATGATGCGAAAGGTGCGTACCTGCTGACAAAATATCTGATCGATACAGGACATCGACAGATCGCCGGTGTTTTCAAAGCAGATGACAGCCAGGGGGCAGAACGTCACAAAGGATATGTCAAAGCACTGCAGGAAGCAGGAATGTCTTATCAGCCGGAACTGGTGGTGTGGTTTCATACCGAAGACCGAAAGGTAAAACCTGCGGTGATGGTACAGATGATGCTGGAGGCGGAACTTCCGATTGATGCAGTGGTCTGCTACAACGACCAGATTGCGGTGGAAGTGATCCGGATGCTGGAACGGATCGGGAAAAAAGTACCGGAGGATCTGTCCGTGACAGGCTACGATGATTCGATGATCGCAAGAACCGGTCCGGTGGAATTGACGACGGTGTCTCATCCACAGGAAAAACTTGGTGAGATGGCAGCAGAACTTCTGCTAGAACTGCTTCATGGGATACCACCCGAAGAATCCAGAGTACTTCGCCTGATTGAACCGGAGCTGGTGATCCGAAAGTCTTGTATGGAACGCCGGTGAGAGGAGAATAAAAGAAAACGCTGGCAGCAGGCATCCGGAGTTTTTCGGAAAAAGGAAATAGAAAACATCAGTAACAGATAAAAATCGAACAAAAAACCTGTTTGATAAAAAAATAAAAACGAGCAAAATAAGGAGGAATTTTTTACATGAAAACAGCAAAAAATTATAAGTTCTGGTTTGCAACCGGATCACAGGATCTGTATGGAGATGAGTGTCTGCAGAAAGTAGCAGAACATTCAAAAATCATTGTAAACGAACTGAATAAATCCGGGATCCTGCCATACGAAGTGGTATGGAAACCAACCCTGATCACAAACGAAGTCATCCGTAAAACCTTTAATGAGGCAAATGCAGACGAAGAATGTGCCGGCGTGATCACCTGGATGCATACCTTCTCCCCGGCAAAATCCTGGATCCTGGGACTGCAGGAATACCGGAAACCGCTGCTGCATCTGCATACCCAGTTCAACGAAGAGATTCCATACGATACCATCGACATGGATTTTATGAACGAGAACCAGTCTGCACACGGCGACCGTGAATTTGGACATATCGTATCCCGCATGGGTATGGTACGCAAAGTGGTAGTCGGACACTGGGCAACGAAAGAAGTACAGGAAAAGATCGCTTCCTGGATGCGCACCGCAGTCGGTGTTATGGAAAGCAGCCATATCCGCGTCATGCGTATCGCAGATAACATGAGAAACGTAGCTGTTACTGAAGGTGATAAAGTAGAAGCACAGATCAAATTTGGATGGGAAGTAGATGCCTATCCGGTCAACGAGATCGCAGAAGCCGTACAGGCAGTAGGAAAAGGCGATGTCGATGCACTGGTAGAAGAATATTATAGCAAATACCAGATCCTGTTAGAGGGACGTGATCCGGAAGAATTCAAAAAACATGTAGCCGTACAGGCACAGATCGAGATCGGTTTCGAGAGATTCCTGGAAGAGAAGAATTATCAGGCGATCGTTACGCATTTCGGTGATCTTGGTGCCCTGCAGCAGCTGCCGGGACTGGCAATCCAGAGACTGATGGAAAAAGGTTACGGATTCGGCGGAGAAGGTGACTGGAAGACCGCAGCCATGGTTCGTCTGATGAAGATCATGACCGCCGGAAAGAAAGATGCAAAAGGAACTTCCTTCATGGAAGATTATACCTACAACCTGATCCCCGGAAAAGAAGGCGTTCTGGAAGCGCATATGCTGGAAGTTTGCCCGACCATTGCGGACGGTCCGATCTCCATCAAAGTAAATCCGCTGTCCATGGGTGACAGAGAAGATCCGGCAAGACTGGTATTTACCTCAAAAACAGGTCCGGCAATCGCGACCTCACTGGTAGATCTCGGCAATCGTTTCCGCCTGATCATCAACGATGTGGACTGCAAGAAGACAGAAAAAGAGATGCCGAAACTTCCGGTAGCAACCGCATTCTGGACTCCACAGCCGGATCTGGCAACCGGAGCAGAGTCATGGATCCTCGCAGGCGGCGCACACCATACCGCATTCTCCTACGATATCACCGCAGAACAGATGGGTGACTGGGCAGAAGCAATGGGCATCGAGGCTGTATATATCGATAAAGATACAAAAATCAGACAGTTCAAGAGCGAACTGAAATGGAATTCCATGTATTATATGTTAAATCGCTAGAGGTAGAAAAATGACAGAGAAAAATCAGATCATTAAAGAGATCCAGGCGGGGGAAACCAGCCTGGGAATAGAATTTGGCTCCACAAGAATCAAAGCGGTACTGATCGGAAAAAATCACGCACCGATCGCTTCCGGAAGCTATGAGTGGGAAAATCAGCTGGCGGACGGTATCTGGACCTACAGTCTGGAAGATATCTGGAAAGGATTGCAGACCAGCTATCAGGAACTGGCAAAAGATGTAAAAGAACAGTACGGAGAGACACTGACCAGGATCGGTTCCATGGGATTCAGTGCGATGATGCACGGTTATATGCCGTTTGGCAAAGAGGGAAATCTTCTGGTTCCGTTCCGGACCTGGAGAAATAATATCACAGAAAAAGCCACGGAGGTAATGACCCCGTTATTCGGACAGCAGATTCCGCAGCGCTGGAGTATCGCGCATCTGTATCAGGCAATTTTAAACGGTGAAGAGCATGTGAAAGATATTACATTTTTCACCACACTGGCAGGCTACATTCACTGGAGACTGACCGGAAAGAAAGTGCTCGGTGTGGGCGATGCCTCCGGTATGTTCCCGATTGATTCCGAGACGGTAGACTACAACCGGAAAATGGTAGAACAGTTCGACGAACTGATAAAAGAAAAAGGATATCCGTGGAAACTGCGGGAGATCCTGCCACAGGTGCTGGCGGCAGGAGAGGATGCCGGAACATTGACTGAAGAGGGAGCAAAACTTCTGGATGTAAGCGGCAATCTGCAGCCGGGCAGTCCGGTATGCCCACCGGAAGGAGATGCCGGAACCGGTATGGCGGCGACAAACAGTGTGGCAGTACGCACCGGTAACGTATCCGCAGGTACTTCTGTATTTGCCATGATCGTTCTGGAAAAACCACTGTCAAAGGTATACGGAGAAATTGATATGGTGACAACACCGGACGGTATGCCGGTAGCTATGGTACATTCTCAGAACTGTACCTCGGATCTGAACGCATGGGTGAACCTGTTCCGGGAAAATCTGGAAAGTTTCGGCGTGAAAGTAGATACTAATACATTGTACGGTACTTTATATAACAAAGCCTTAGAGGGAGATGCGGACTGCGGCGGACTGCTTCCATACTGCTATTTTTCCGGAGAACATATTACACACTTTGAAGAGGGACGTCCGTTATTTGCCCGCACACCGGACAGCAAATTTACCCTGGCGAACTTTATGCGAAGCCACCTGTTTACAAGTGTGGGTGCACTGAAACTGGGTATGGATATCCTGTTAAAAGAAGAAGGTGTGGTTGTGGATAAGATTCTTGGCCACGGTGGTTTCTTCAAGACAAAAGGTGTGGGACAGAAAGTGATGGCGGCAGCGGTCAATGCGCCGGTATCCGTGATGGAAACAGCAGGAGAAGGCGGCGCCTGGGGAATCGCTCTTCTGGCTGCGTACCGTAAAAATAAGGCAGAAGGCGAGAGCCTTGCTTCTTATCTGGAAGAACAGGTATTTGCAAAAGAAGAAAGTGTACAGATTGCACCGGATCCGAAGGATGTGGAAGGATTTGAAGTGTTTATGGACAGATATAAAGAGGGACTGGAGATTGAGCGTGCAGCAGTAGTACATCTGCACTAGGCAGGAGGAAACTATGTTAGAAGAATTGAAAAAAGCGGTATACGAAGCTAATATGCTGCTTCCAAAACACAGTCTGGTAACCTTTACCTGGGGAAATGTCAGCCAGATTGACCGGGAAACCGGATATTTTGCCATCAAACCAAGCGGTGTTGACTATGAAAAACTGACACCGGATGATATGGTGATCATGGACCTTGAGGGTAATAAGATTGAGGGAAGATACAATCCATCCTCCGATACGCCGACGCATCTGGAACTGTACCGTGCATTTCCAAAGATCGGCGGTGTGGTACATACACATTCCCCATGGGCAACCAGCTGGGCACAGGCAGGAAGAGGAATCCCGTGTTACGGAACCACTCATGCGGATTACATGTACGGAGAAATCCCGTGTGTACGCTGCCTGACAAAAGAAGAGATTGATATGGCATATGAGAAAAATACAGGGCTTCTGATCGTGGATTATTTTAAAGATAAAGATTATGAAGCGGTACCGGCAGTCCTGTGTAAAAATCACGGACCGTTCACCTGGGGAAAAGACGGACACGAAGCGGTTCATAACGCTGTGGTACTCGAAGAGGTTGCCAAAATGGCTGCCCGCTGTGAGATGATCAATCCGCAGGTAAAACCGGCACCACAGGAGTTACAGGACAAGCACTATTACCGGAAACACGGAGTAAATGCGTATTACGGACAGAAATAAGATAAGATAAGATAAGATAAGATAAGATAAGATAAGATAAGCGGCAGGAAAGTCTGATCCTGCCGCTTCTTGTGTCTTTGTTACAGAAATAACAGATATCGACACCGATTGACAAAAAATAGGGTAAATGGTATCATTTACGCGGATAACTAAATTACTAAGACTTCCCATACCTAAAATGGGATTCGCACCTTGAAAATTCAATATTTCAGCTAACAAAATAGTGATTTATACCGCTGCAGCCTTGGGATGGAGCGCATTTCGCAGATATTCCGGCAGTCTTGCTTCAAAATCAGCAGTAAAAGCAGCCAGCTGTTCATCGCTGAGCTTTAAGATTTCCTGAAGGCTTGCCATTAAAGCATCCATAAGGATACCAAGTGACCTGCTGAAAGTAATGTCTGCCATTTCATCAACAAGGAAGAAGAACAATTCACCAAGAGTCCGTTGATCTTCATTTTGGCGTTGTTCCATTGCTAGTAACATATATCGGGTAAACACAATCGCTACATGAGCTGTCAGTGCATCATAGGATAAACTATGGCATTCCCCAATCAGGTTCAGCATAGATTTGCAGGCTTTGAAGAAAACCTCAATCTGCCAGCGTTTTCCATAAATGCGGATGATTTCTTTCTCTGAAAGAGTCGTATCTGTACAGATAAAAGCAAGCCAGTCTTTGCGGTTCGCTTTGTTCCTTACGCATACGATTTTTGCCGGGATTGGATTTTCCTTTCCTACCATGACATCAACAGAAAGCAGATATTTTGATCTGCCACGACGCTTTTTATTCCGGGCATAGATTTCTTTGATATTCAGCTGCTCACCATAGTACGAATATTTGATCCGGCTGCTTTTCTTAATCATGGCAATCACATCCATACACTTTGAATGAATGGCTGTGATCTGTGCCGGGTTGGAAAACCAGGAATCAAACAGGACATAGTCTGCATCCAGTCCTGTACTGAGGGCTGTATCCAGTAATGTCATCATTGCCTCTGGTGCTTTTGTCTGAGCAAGCTTACGTCTTTTTCCTGCAAGTGTTCTGTGATCAAAATCCTTTACCGGGCCAATGATGTTAGTATCTTTTGCGGATGCTAACAGACAGCTGTTCACAGGAATTAGTGTATTTCCATCACTCCAGCTTAAAGTAAGCATCCGGAAGCCCTTTTTAAAATGCATATCTGTGTGGTCAAAAACTTTTGAACCCAGTTCTGTTTTCTTACAGCTGGTACGGTTGAAAAGACTGTCATCAATAATGAAGACATTTTTTCTTTCCTGATTTGTCAGATCACGAATGTCATTGTTGACGATGTCGGCTGCAAGAAGAGAAGTAAAACGGAGCCAGTTTGTTTTTGCAGAATTAAGGAAACGGTAAAAAGTGTTCTTAGAAAAATCTTCCTTAAAAGAGCCGGTTTGTTGCTGCATATACATACTTCTTCCGACAAAAATGTTGCTGAGTTTGTAACGAAGCAGGGAAACAGGTGAAATACCTTTTTCTTTCATTCCATTACATCTGGCAAGAAGCTTACCAACATGATGTTTGGAAAAAAATCGCTGAACACAATCACTTAAGTCATTCTCACTGAAATGGTTTTGTGGTATACTGGACATGGCATAAATCTCCTTTGTAAAGATGGTTTCTGGACAATTCCATTATACCAAATGGATTAGGTTTATGCCTTTTTTATTGGCTGAAATATTGAATTTTCAAGGTTCAACACACCATATCGGTGTGGGAAGTTTTAGTAAATTAAAAAAAAGGAGGCTGTCAAGCGTGTCAGCAGACGATAAAGAGCAGGAAGAAACGACGCAGAAAAAGAAGCCGAAGATGTCGAAAAAAAAGAAAGCGGCGATCGTTGTCGGGATTCTTCTGGTGCTGATCGCAATCATTGCGGGCGTGGTATATTACGTTGGTCACCGGTACTACACAAAAACCAACTATATGTCGGACGAAGAAGTTCAGGCGATGATTGAAAAACAGAAAGAAGAACAGCAGCAGGAAGAAGCGGCAGAAGAAGAAACAGAGGAAGTGCAGGAAGAGGAAGAAACCGATCCGGAACTGCTGGAAGCACAGCAGAACATGGCACAGTATGCATCTACAGAGCCGATCACAACGGATGGTAATGTATACAATATTATGCTGGTCGGTCTGGATACCACAGATAAGGGATGGATCGGAAACTCGGATTCGATGATCCTGATTTCCATTAACTACCGGCTGGAGCAGATTTCCATGATTTCCCTGATGCGTGATACCCATGTAATGATTCCGGGAATCGGCTACCGTAAGTTAAATGCAACCTATCCGAATGGTGGTGGACCGTTACTGACGCAGACGGTGGAGGAAAACTATAAGATCGATGTTGACCGTTATGTGACGGTAGACTTTGGTTCCATGATCGATATTATTGATGAGATCGGCAGCATCGAACTGACATTTACGCCGAAAGAAGCGGAAAATGCCAATAAGAGCATCAAACAGCAGTGCAGAATTCTGGGATTAAAGTCCAAGAAATACCTGATTCCGGGAGAGGGAACTTACCAGTGCAACGGTATGCAGGCGGTAGCCTATGCGCGTATCCGAAAGGTAGGAAATTCCGATTACCAGCGTACCGAGCGTCAGAGAGAGGTTCTGTTAAAACTTCTCGACAAGGTAAAAGAGATGAGTTTTGAGGACATGGATCGTCTGGCGACCCGTCTGCTTCCACTGCTGACGCATAACGTACCGGAAAGCGAATTCTGGGGATTGCTGGCAAAGGCACCGACACTGATCAATTATAAAATTGTTTCAGACCGGATCCCTTATGATGGCATGTACCACAGCTATAACGGAGACCTTGTTCCGGACTGGGAGTCAACCGTACGGAAACTGAAAGAGACGATCTACGGTGCGGATGTGCTGGATGATGAGGGCAATGTAGTGACGTCGACACCAACGCAGGAAGCGGAAACCGCAGACGCTGCAAACGGTCAGGAAAATGATACACAGAATACGGAAGCTGCAACGGATGATGGGGATCAGATTACGATGGAGGCGGAGATCGGAACGGGAGATCCTTCCTCACAGATCGTGCGTGGAAACGATGCAGACGGACAGGTGGGAGACAGCCTGCAAAACAACAGCCAGAAAAAAGTGGCTGTGGTGGCAGACAATACAGGAAATACCTCCGGTGTGCTGAGCGGAAAACGATTGCTCAATCCGTACATCGATCCGGTCTTTGTCCTGAGAGTTCCACAGGCGCCGGAAGCACAAAATGACAATCTGGTAGACGGAGATTACCAGTGGCAGAAACCGAAAGTAAGCAAAGGTATTGAAAATTAGAAAAAGAGCAGAAAATTTTATGGATTTCATAAAGTTTTCTGCTCTCTTTTTACGCGGGTAACGAGTCAAAGTAAGCGTATTTTATCTCGTTATGGTTGAAAATCAGACAATAATCTGTCATACTGAGGGAAGCAAAGAAATGTATTTTTCTAAAATTGAACAGACAACAATTTTAGAAGTACAGGAAAGAAGGGGTAATTATGAAGGTATTTGCACATCGAGGATTCAGCGGAAAATATCCAGAAAATACGATGCTGGCGTTTAAAAAGGCAGCAGAAGTGGGCTGCTATGGGATTGAGCTGGACGTCCAGCTGACGAAAGATGACGAGATCGTGATCATGCACGACGAAACCATTGACCGGACAACCAGCGGAACAGGATATATACGTGATTATACGTATCGGGAGCTGTGTCTGGTGGACTGCTATGGAAAATTCGAAGGGGAATATGAGTTTCAGCGGATCCCAACCCTGCGGGAATATCTGACCTGGGTAAAAGACACAGGACTTGTTACAAATATTGAGCTGAAAAACAGTGTATACTATTATGAACACCTGGAAGAAAAGGTGATCGATATGGTGCGGGAATTCGGAATGGAAGACCGCGTGATCTTTTCTTCTTTTAATCTGGTATCCATCAACAAATGCAAGAAGCTGCTGCCGGAGGTTCCGATGGGCTATCTGATGGAAGCACGGATGGACAATATGGGATTTTTCACGAAAGAAAACGGCGTGGAATATTACCATCCGGACAAGAATTTCCTGACCGAAGAGATGGTGCAGGACTGCCATGCGCATGGAATCGGTGTTAATGTGTGGACAGTCAACAAAAAAGATCTGATGAAACAGTTAAACAGCTGGAAAGTAGACGGCATTTTCACGAATTTCCCGGATCGCGCAAAAGAACTGGGACTGGAAAAATAAAAAAATTCTTACCGTACTGTTCTGAACAGGCATAAAAGTTTCATATTTTTTTAAGAAATGGATTCTTGCGGCGGGAAGTATTCGTCTGTATAATAGTGATAACCGTTACTCTCTACAGAAAACAGAAAAAAAGCGATAAAAAAAGCAGAGTAATAGAAAAAGAATCAGAAAATATGAAAAAGAAAACACGTAGCTGTGAAGAAATCTGACAGTTACGAATAAAAGGACAGGAGGAAAGGGAATGGCAGAATTTAAATTAAAAGTGACACCGGAGATGGAAAGTTTAACACAGGTGTGTGTGGAAAACAGTAAGATGGATCCGTCTCTGTATGGAAAATACGATGTAAAACGTGGTCTGCGTGATGTCAACGGAAAAGGTGTTCTGGCAGGTCTGACACAGATTTCGTCCATTTGTTCCACAGATGTGGTGGATGGGAAAACAGTTCCCTGTGAAGGAAGATTATACTATCGCGGGTATGATATCCATGAACTGACGCAGGGATTTTTAAGAGAACAGCGTTTTGGATTTGAAGAAGTTACTTATCTGCTGTTATTCGGAAAGCTGCCCGATGAGAAAGAGCTGGCTGATTTTAAAGTCCTGCTGGCGGGACAGCGCTCCCTGCCGAAAAACTTTGTCCGCGATGTTATCATGAAAGCGCCGACCAAGGATATGATGAATACGTTATCCAGAAGTGTGCTGACGTTATATGCCTATGATCATAATGCGGATGATACTTCTCTGCCGAATGTCCTCCGTCAGTGTCTGAATCTTATCAGTGTTTTTCCGATGCTGTCGGTCTACAGTTATCAGGCATATAATCATTATATTAAAGGAAAAAGTCTGTATATCCATAATCCGAATCCGAAACTTTCTGTTGCAGAAAATATTTTGCTGATGCTTCGTCCGGATATGCAGTATACGCAGTTAGAGGCAACGATTCTGGATCTTGCACTGGTGCTGCATATGGAGCATGGTGGTGGTAATAACTCAACATTTACCACTCACGTGGTGACTTCTTCAGGAACAGACACGTATTCGGCAGTAGCAGCCGCCCTGGGTTCCCTGAAAGGACCGAAACACGGCGGTGCAAACATCAAGGTTGTCCAGATGTTCAAAGACATGAAAAAACAGGTAAAAGACTGGACCGATGAGGAAGAGGTAGGTGCATATCTTCGCGCGCTGCTTCACAAAGAAGCCTTTGATAAAAAGGGACTGATCTATGGAATGGGTCACGCCGTATATTCGATTTCCGATCCGAGAGCGGAGATCTTCAAAGGATTTGTACGGAAACTGGCGCATGAAAAAGGCAAAGACAAAGATTTTGCGCTTTACAGTATGGTAGAACAGCTGGCTCCGAAGATCATCGGGGAAGAGCGCCATATCTATAAGGGCGTAAGTGCCAATGTGGACTTCTACAGCGGATTTGTGTACAGCATGCTGGATCTTCCGACCGAGCTGTTCACACCGATGTTTGCAATCGCACGTATCGTCGGCTGGAGTGCACACCGGATGGAAGAACTGATCAATATGGATAAGATTATCCGTCCGGCTTATAAGACGGTGAAGGCGGAAGAGGTGTATCTGCCGCTTGAAGATCGATAACAATTAACAAGAAAGGAAGCGTTACAAACATGAAACGAGCAGGTCTGGTACTGGAAGGTGGAGCAAATCGGGGGGTTTTTACCAGCGGAGCACTGGACTATCTGATGGAACAGGATTTTTATATTCCGTATGTGGTGGGAACTTCCGCGGGAGCATGCAATGCGGTGGATTATGTGTCAAGACAGCCGCTGCGCACAAAAAACTGTAACATTATTACGGATAAGAAAAACCGTTATGTAACGATAAAAAATACACTGAAGACGGGGACTCTGCTGGATATGGATCTGATTTTTGAAAAATATCCGAATGAAATCTTCCCGTTTGACTTTGATACGTTTCTGAACTCCGACATGCAGTGTGAGATGGTGGTGACCAACTGCATCACAGGAAAAGCGGAATATCTGAGCGAACACTCCAGCGCAAAACGGATGATGGATATCTGCAGAGCGTCGAGCAGTATGCCGCTGGCTACGAAAACCGTATTTGTGGACGGCATTCCTTATGTGGACGGAGGCGTTGCCGATTCCATCCCGATCATCCATTCCCTGAAGACGGGACATCAGAAAAATGTAATCATTCTGACCAGAAATAAAGGCTATCGGAAACATTCCAGCGGAAAACAGAATCGTCTGTTTGCACTCGCTTACGGAAAGAAATATCCGAAACTGGTCGAAGCACTCGAACAGCGTGCAAAAGTCTATAACAAGACGATGTATTATATTGACAAATGGGAAAAAGAAGGAAAAGTATTTGTCCTTCGTCCGGAGATCGAGCCGGTAGCGCGTCTGGAGCGGAATACACAGAAGCTGGAGAACTTTTATCAGCATGGTTATGACCGGATGGAAGAGAAATTTGAGGAAATGAAATGGTTTTTAAACCGTTGATGAGAGGGAGAACAAAAGATGCTGTTTGAAACATTTTATCCGGATGCGTGGATGGATTCCACCTATCAGATTGATTTTGATGAACTGTATAAGAAAGGATACCGGGGGCTGATCTTTGATATCGACAACACTCTGGTACCTCACGGAGAACCGGCAGATGAGCGGGCGAAAGCACTGTTCGCTCATCTGAAAGAACTTGGTTTTTCCTGCTGTCTGTTATCGAACAATCAGCTGGAGCGTGTGCAGATGTTTAATAAAGATGTACAGGTGTATTTTATAGAGGATGCACATAAGCCTTCCCGTAAGAATTATCGGAAAGCGATGAAACTGATGCATACAGATCTGTCCAATACGATGTTTATCGGGGATCAGCTGTTTACCGATGTGTACGGAGCAAAACGCACGGGAATGGCGAACATCCTGGTAAAACCGATCCATCCGAAAGAAGAGATTCAGATTGTCTTGAAACGGTATCTGGAGAAAATTGTTTTGCATTTTTATCAGAAAAACAGGAAATCTGGGCGTATTTGAAAAAATTAGTTGAAAAATCCCTGTAGTTATTATAGAATATGAGTAGCCAAGCTCAAATATATTAAGACGGCAGATACCCGGAAATCACCGGGTATTGTGAGTTATAAGGAGGAATATCATATGATTTCAGCAGGAGATTTCAGAAACGGTGTAACATTGGAAATCGATGGAAACGTTGTTCAGATTCTCGAATTTCAGCATGTAAAACCTGGTAAAGGTGCAGCTTTCGTAAGAACAAAATTAAAAAATGTCATCAACGGTGGTGTGGTAGAAAAAACTTTCAGACCTACTGAAAAATTCCCACAGGCTCGTATCGACAGAGTAGATATGCAGTATCTGTATGCAGATGGTGACCTGTTCAACTTCATGAACATGGAGACTTATGATCAGATGGCTGTTGATAAAGATACTGTTGGCGATTCTCTGAAATTTGTAAAAGAGAACGAAACTGTTAAAGTATGTTCTTATAACGGAAGTGTATTCGCTATCGAGCCGCCTCTGTTCGTAGAACTGGAGATCACTGAAACAGAACCTGGATTCAAAGGTGATACCGCTCAGGGTGCTACAAAACCTGCAACTGTTGAAACAGGCGCACAGGTAAACGTACCGCTGTTTGTAAATCAGGGAGATAAAATCAAAATCGACACCAGAACAGGCGAATATCTGTCCCGTGTATAAGATTTAAAGAAAAAAATGCATATCAAAACCTCAGGAATTCGTATTTCCTGGGGTTTTTCTTTTACAAGAAACCGCTTGCATTTTCAACAAAAACCATGTATGATATAAAAGTAAATTACATTTCTATTTCTGTGACATTTCGTCACATTTTCCCCACAGAACATCTGAAATTCATACAAATCAAAGGAGAACAATTTGAATTATCAGGAATTTCGATGTGAATTTTTAGAACGAATGAAAGAAGTGATGGAAGAGGGGGTGAATATTACCACTGAACAGATCAACAAGAATAACGGGATCGTTATGGAAGGGTTGGTGCTGCGAAAAGAAAATGCCAGAGTTGCATCGGTCTTTTATCTGGAAGATTATTTTAAATACTGGGAGAGAGGCGTCCCGATGGAGCAGCTGGTGCGGAAAGTACTGTGGCAGTTTGAACACTGCAAGCCGAAGTTTGATGTGGCGGCGGAGTTCTTTAAAAACTATGAGGAAGCGAAAGAAAATATCTGTTTTAAGCTGATCAATTATGAAAGAAACCGGGAACTGTTAAAGAAAGTTCCGCATAAACGGATCCTGGATCTGGCGATGGTGTTCTACTATCGGATTCGAAAGGAAGGGGAAACAGAGGCAACGATCCTGGTGGAAAATGTTCATCTGGATTTGTGGGATATCACACAGGAAGAACTCGAAGAAAATGCAAAGCGCTGCACGTATCTGAAACTGCCGGTGGAATTTATCAATATGAGAGGATTTCTTGGGCTGGCACAGGGAAAAGAAAAGCCGATGTATATTCTGACCAATAAAGAACGGTCGCTTGGAGCAGGAACCTTTTTATATCCGGGCGTATTAAAACAGGCGGAGGAACTGCTGGGAGCACGGTTTTATGTGCTGCCAAGCAGTGTCCATGAATGTATCCTGATCCCGGAGGAGGATGGGATGACGCAGGAGGCACTGACAGGACTTGTGACGGAGATCAATGAGAACCAGGTGGATCCGAGAGAGGTGCTTTCCGATCAGGCGTATTATTACTGTGCGGAGGACGGAAGGGTTCATCTGTAAACCAGTTTTAACGAACAAGACTCTTTACAAATGAGAACAGATGTGGTATTATCTATAGATGTGAGTAAGGTAAAAGTCTCACGGATACGCATCTGTAGCTCAGGGGATAGAGCAATGGTTTCCGGTACCATGTGTCGGGGGTTCGAATCCCTCCAGATGCGTTTCTTTTTACATTTTTCCAGAAGAAAAATCAGGATCGTACCCGGTCATAAGGAGGCATACGATATGGATGATTTCAGAGAGTGGCTGTCAGATAATCTGCGGTATTTCATGTTGGGATTCGGTATTCTGGCAGTGGTGTTGATTTTATTTTTCGGTGTGCGTTTTATTTCCTCGAAGTTTGGAAACCAGAAAACGACCGAACCGAAACAGGAGACACAGCAGGAAGCGGAAACGCCGACACCGACACAGGAAGCAGAGGAGACACCGACAGTAACCGCTGAACCGGAGACAACACCGGCAGCAGAAGAACTGGAACTTAACGCTTATCCGCAGGTCAATGCACTGATTGAAAAGTATTATACAGCACTGACCAACAAAGATGTGCAGAGCCTGAAGGGACTGGTGGATGAACTGGATCCGTCCGATGAGAGCGCGATCACGAATTCCCAGTATATTGAAAGCTACAGTAACGTACAGGTTTATACAAAAAAAGGAATGACGGATACCAGTTATGTGGTATTTGCATCTTACGACCACAAATATGTAGGTTATGATACCCTTCTTCCGGGAATTAGTTATCTGTATGTGGATACAAAAGAAGACGGAAGTCTGTACATTGTGGCAGATCTGAGTGAAGAACAGCTGGCGTATATCAGTGAAAAGATTGATGAGTCCGATGTACAGGAACTGCTGAACAGTACACAGGCATCCTACGATGAAAAACTGGCTTCGGACGAAGCACTGTCCGGCTATTTGTCAGAACTTGGTGTGGAAGGATCTTCCGCGATGGAAGCGGCAGAAGGAGCACAGATTACTGTAAAATCCAACTGCAATGTCAGAAAAGAGCCATCTCAGGATGCAGAGTCCATCGGAAAACTGGTGGGCGGACAGATCGTGACCAAGACCGGTCAGGACGGAGACTGGATCAAAATTGAATTTGAAGGACAAACTGGCTATGTAAGGGGCGATATGTTCCAGTAGACAGGAAAAGAGAAGGGGACTGTTGCTTTGACTGGTTTCAGAAGAGATTCTGAAAACGTTAAAGTAACAGCCCTTTGTTTTACGCGGGCAACGAGTCAAAGTCCGTGCTTGCACGGGACCTTGACGACTGCCGCGATAGCGAGTAAAATTCGCGAAGCGTATTTTATATCGTTTACGCGGGCAACGAGTCATATGGAGAAAAAGATGGAAAGTATTCGGTTAAATAAATATCTGAGTGATGCCGGTGTATGCTCGAGGAGAGAGGCAGACCGCTGGATCGAACAGGGCTACGTGACGGTGAACGGAGAAGCAGCCAGCATGGGAATGAAGATCGCACCGGACAGTGAGGTGCGGGTGCATGGAAAACCGGTAAAAAAAGAAGAAGAGAAAGTACTTCTGGCGATGAACAAACCGGCAGGGATTGTCTGCACCGCAGAAAAAAGAGAAAAAAACAATATTGTGGATTATATGAAATATCCGAAACGAATCTATCCGGTAGGGCGTCTGGACAAAGATTCCACCGGATTACTGCTTCTGACCAATGACGGCGAACTTGTCAATAAGATCATGCGGGCGGGAAACTATCACGAAAAAGAGTATCTGGTATCGGTCAATAAACCGGTCACAGAAGCATTCTGCCAGCAGATGAGCCGTGGCGTGGCGATTCTGGACACGGTGACGCGCCCCTGTAAAGTGGAAAAAACAGGAGAGAAAAGCTTCCGGATCGTTCTGACACAGGGACTGAACCGCCAGATCCGCCGGATGTGTGAGGCACTCGGATACCGGGTACTGACTTTGCAGAGAGTCCGGATCATGAATATACAGCTTGGAAACCTGAAAGAGGGAACCTGGCGCAGCGTAGAAGGGGAAGAGAGAAGAAAGCTGGACGCGCTGCTATCCGGTTCCACCTCTCTGTCCGTGAAAGAGAGAAAAGAAAAACAGAGAAAAACAAGAGGTGGCGTATGAAAGCAGAAGAAAAGCAAAAAGCAATTCAGCGAATGAAAGAACTCTCCGGCATCCTGAAAGAAGCATCCCGTGCCTATTATGCGGAAGACCGGGAGATCATGAGCAATCTGGAATATGATGCGTTATACGATGAACTGGTAAAACTGGAAGAGGAAACACAGATGGTTCTTGCCGGAAGTGTCACGACGACCGTAGGATACGAGGCTGTGGATGAACTTCCGAAAGAAGCACACGAAAGTCCGATGCTTTCTCTGGATAAAACGAAAGACAGGGAAGTACTGCGTGGATTTATCGGGGAGCATAAAACACTGCTTTCCTGGAAAATGGACGGACTGACGGTTGTTTGCACTTACAATCAGGGCAATCTGCAAAAAGCGGTAACCCGTGGAAACGGTGTGGTCGGTGAAGTCATTACTAACAATGCCCGTGTGTTTGATAACGTTCCGTTAAAGATCCCATACCAGGGGGAACTGACGCTTCGCGGAGAAGCGATCATCACATACTCCGAGTTTGAAAAAATCAACAGCGAGATCGAGGATGTGGATGCAAGATATAAGAATCCGAGAAATCTGTGCAGCGGATCGGTCCGTCAGTTAAACAATGAAATCACAGCAAAGCGTCATGTGCGTTTTTATGCATTTTCCCTGGTGAAGGCAGAGGGCGTGAATTTTGCCAATTCCAGACAGCAGCAGATGGAATGGCTGAAAGATCAGGGATTTGAGGTCGTGGAATACCGGGTGGTGACGAGCGATACACTGGATGAGGCGATGGAGTATTTTGCCACACAGATCGAATATAACGATTTCCCGTCGGATGGACTGGTGGCACTGTATGATGATATTGCTTACGGTGATTCCCTTGGAAGAACTGCAAAATTCCCGCGGAATGCATTTGCGTTCAAATGGGCGGATGAGATGGCGGAGACAACACTTGAGGAGATCGAGTGGAGTCCGTCAAGAACCGGTCTGATCAATCCGGTGGCGATCTTTACGCCGGTGGAACTGGAAGGTTCTACGGTGAGCCGGGCGAGTGTGCACAATATCAGTATCATGCGGAAACTGGCGCTTGGTATCGGTGACCGGATCAAAGTATACAAAGCGAATATGATCATTCCGCAGATCGGTGAGAACCTGACAAAGAGCGGCGTGAAAGATATCCCCGAAATCTGTCCGGCATGCGGTGGGAAAACGGTGATCGAGAAGGTTAACGATGTGGAATCTCTGTATTGCCGCAACCCGGAATGTCCGGCGAAGGCAATCAAAGGATTTACCTTGTTTGTCAGCCGTGATGCGATGAATATCGACGGATTATCCGAGGCAACACTGGAAAAATTCATCGCCAGAGGATTTATCCGGGATTTCGGTGATATTTTCGAGATCGACAGATACAAAGACGAGATCATCCAGATGGAAGGATTTGGCGAAAAATCCTATGAAAATCTGATCGAGAGCCTGAACCGGGCGAAAAAGACAGAACTTCCGAGAGTTCTGTATGCACTGGGAATCCCGAGTATCGGAGTTGCCAATGCAAAGATGATCTGTAAAGAACTGGGCTATGATATGGAAAAGATCCGTCATGTATCGGAAGAAGAACTGGCGGCGATCGACGGGATCGGTCCGGTGATCGCGAAAAGTTTTGCGGATTACTTTAAAAAAGAAGGAAGACAGGAGAAACTGGATCACCTGCTGTCCCATCTGGAACTCGGGGAAGCACCGAAGCAGAAGGAGGAACAGATCTTTCACGGTATGAACTTTGTGATTACCGGAAGTGTAGAGCATTTTTCCAATCGAAAAGAAGTGAAAGAGGAGATTGAAAAGAGAGGCGGAAAAGTGACCGGCAGTGTGACTTCGAAGACAAACTATCTGATCAATAATGACACCCAGTCTTCTTCTTCTAAAAATAAGAAAGCGAAAGAACTGGGCATTCCGATCATTTCAGAAGAGACATTTATCCAGATGATGGAAAAAGGCGTGTGACTTCGACACATTGACTTTCCGCGTGAGATTGAGTAGAATGGACAGTAACGGCGGAGAAAAAAAGAGACAGAAGATAACGTGATGAAATAGAAAGAATTAGGTGCAGGAATGGGAAAAATTCAGGAGATTCGGGAATCGGAAACTGGAAAGAAAATCGTAAAAAAAGGAAAAAGCGGTATCGGCCGGATTCTGTTTGGCCGTACCGGAGTTATCATGCTGTTACTGCTTTTGCAGCTGGGGATCCTGTTTATGGTATTCAGCAGACTGCAGCAGCATGTAATCTATGTTTACTGGCTGTTTGCCTTACTCTCGGCGCTGACTGCGATCCTCATCATCAACCGTCCCGGCAATCCGGCGTTTAAACTGGCGTGGATGGTGCCGATCACGATTTTTCCGGTGTTTGGTATGCTGCTGTATCTGTTTGTGGAGTTTCAGGCAGGGGAAAGGTTACTGAATCGACGGCTGCAGGATGTGGAACAGCAGATGCGAAAATATGTCCTGCAGGATCCGGATGTGTTTGAAGAACTGGAACGGACCGATAAGCGTACCTCCAATTTATCCAGATATGTGATGGAAAAGGGTGGATTTCCTACCTATAAGAATTACCACACGGCGTATTATCCATGGGGAAAAGATAAGTTTGAAGCGTTGATCAAGGAGTTGAACAAAGCGGAAAAGTTTATTTTCATGGAATACTTCATCGTTGCGGAAGGAAAGATGTGGAACACGGTACTGGAGATCCTGAAAAAGAAGGTACAGGAGGGCGTGGAAGTCCGGTTTATGTATGACGGTACCTGCAGTATTTCTCTGCTGCCGTATAATTATCCGAAAAAACTGGAAGAATACGGAATCAAATGTAAGATCTTTAACCCGATCAAACCGGCGTTATCCACCGTCCAGAACAACCGCGATCACAGAAAGATCGTAGTCATCGACGGAAAGACCGCATTTACTGGCGGTGTCAATCTGGCGGACGAGTATATCGGAGAACTGGAGCGGTTCGGAACCTGGAAAGATACCGCAATCATGATCCAGGGAGAGGCGGTAAGAAACTTCACGCTGATGTTCCTGGAAATCTGGAATGTGGATGAACCGCAGGAAAATTATGAGCGATATCTGGATGCCTCCCACTGCTACGGCATGATGGAGGGAGACGGTTATGTGATCCCGTACGGCGACAGTCCGCTTGACCATGAAAATGTAGGCGAACTTGTCTATCTGGACATTCTGAACAGTGCGAAAGATTATGTGCATATTATGACACCGTATCTGATCCTGGATCATGAGATGATCACGGCACTCACCTATGCAGCAAAACGCGGGGTGGATGTGAAGATCATCATGCCGGGAATCCCGGATAAAGCCTATGCATTTGCACTGGCAAAGACCTATTACCCGGAACTTCTGCGTGCGGGGGTGAAGATTTATCAGTACAAACCGGGATTTGTCCATGCAAAATCCTTTACTTCGGACGACTGTAAAGGTGTGGTGGGAACCATCAATCTGGATTACCGGAGCCTGTATCTTCATTTTGAATGTGCAGTGTATCTGTATCAGGTACCGCAGATCACAGAGGTGGAGGCGGATTTCCAGGAGACGCTGAAAGACTGCAGAGAGATCACCATGGAAGACTGGAGAAAGGAAAAATTTATTACGAAACTGACGGGAAGAGTTCTTCGACTGATTGCCCCGTTGATGTAAATACAAAGACAGGAGATGTATAACAATGCCGATTAAGATACAAAGTGATTTACCGGTAAAAGAGATTCTGGAACAGGAAAATATATTTGTGATGGACGATACCCGTGCGATGCACCAGGATATCCGTCCGATCCAGATCGTGATTCTGAATCTGATGCCGTTAAAAGAGGAGACCGAACTGCAGCTGCTTCGTTCTTTGTCCAACACACCACTGCAGATCGATGTGACTTTTATGGCGGTGGCAAGCCATGAAGCAAAAAATACTTCCAGAAGCCACCTGAATAAATTTTATGTAAGTTTTGATCAGGTGAAAGATCAGAAGTTTGACGGCATGATCATTACCGGAGCACCGGTGGAACAGATGGAATTTGAAGAAGTGGACTACTGGGATGAACTGACCGAGATCATGGAGTGGAGCAAAACCCATGTGACTTCCACGATTCATCTCTGCTGGGGCGCGCAGGCAGGACTGTATTACCATTATGGTCTGAAAAAACGTCAGCTGCCGAAGAAAATGTTTGGTCTGTTCTGGCATGAAGTGCAGAACCGGAAGATTCCGCTGGTCCGTGGATTTGACGATCTGTTCCTGGCACCACATTCCCGCCATACCGAGGTTTTCGCAGAGGATATCCATAACTGCAAGGATCTGACCGTACTGGCAGAGTCCAAAGAGGCTGGCGTATTCCTGTGTATGGCAATGGGCGGTCGTCAGATCTTTGTGATGGGACATCCGGAGTATGACCGCGTGACGCTGGACGGAGAGTACAAGAGAGACAAGAGCAAGGGACTGGAAATTGAGATCCCTGCCAATTATTACCCGGAAAATGACCCGGATCTTCGCCCGAGACTTTTATGGAGAGCACACGCAAACAACCTGTATACGAATTGGTTGAACTATTATGTATATCAGTGCACACCATATGATCTCGAGGGAACGCCGTTCTAAAAAGAAAAACCTGTCGAACAGTGTCAGAAAAGCAGGAACGAATCTTTCGGTTTTCAGGGAAAGTCCATTGATAAAAAAATGTCTGTCATCTATAATAAAAGCATGAAACACAGGGAACAGTTGTAAAGCAGAACAGACTGTGTGGATATTACAGAAAAAAAGCAAATTATGTACAGAAGTCATGAACTTGTACAGGAAAGGATGCGGATGTGAGATACGAAAGTGAAGAAAAGAAAAATCTGATTTTCGAGCTGATGAATGGAAGTCTGGTTGTGGATGAAGTGAATGATCCGGCAAAAGACCAGGTACAGGATGAATTTTCCAAAGGGTCTTACTGCAGTGAACTTTACGAAGAAGTGTATCGGGCAAAAGTGTCATTATGCGATCGTCTTGGTGTGCAGGAGGACAATGACATTGAGACGATCATGTCCAATCTGACCTTGATTGGAAGACATCTTTCGATGAAGATGTTTGATTACGGAATGGATGAAGCGCAAAAAGAGGCGAAAACACACATTTGATGAAATTTCCTCTTGCAAATCTGGAAATTTCCTGTAAAATAGTATAGGATTATATGGAAAGCCGGTGGTCTGCAAAGATCTCCGGCTTCGTATATGAGCAACCAGAAACTTTCATAGAGGAAAGGAAACGAACATGATTGCAGCAAATAATGTAACATTGCGAATTGGAAAAAAAGCTTTATTTGAAGATGTAAATATTAAATTCACAGAAGGAAACTGCTACGGACTGATCGGTGCCAACGGTGCCGGAAAATCTACATTTCTGAAGATCCTGTCCGGACAGTTAGAGACTACCAACGGTGACATCACGATCACACCGGGACAGAGACTTTCTTTCTTACAGCAGGATCATTTTAAATACGATGCGTATCAGGTACTTGATACCGTTATCATGGGAAATGCCCGTCTGTATGAGATCATGAAAGAAAAAGAAAAGATCTATGCAAAAGAAGATTTTACCGAGGAAGACGGTATCCGTGCCAGCGAACTGGAAGCGGAATTTGCAGAGATGGATGGCTGGAATGCAGAGTCCGATGCAGAGCAGCTGTTAAATGGTCTGGGAATCCCGACCGAACTGCATTACGCACAGATGGCAGACCTGAACGGTTCTGAAAAGGTGAAAGTCCTGCTTGCACAGGCACTGTTCGGTAATCCGGACATCCTGCTTCTCGACGAGCCGACCAACCACCTGGATCTGGATGCGATCGCATGGCTCGAAGAGTTCCTGATCAATTTTGAAAATACCGTAATCGTGGTATCCCACGACCGTTATTTCCTGAATAAAGTATGTACCCATACCGCAGATATCGACTATGGTAAGATCCAGCTGTATGCCGGTAACTACGACTTCTGGTTTGAGTCCAGTCAGCTGCTGGTAAAACAGATGAAGGAAGCAAACAAGAAGAAAGAAGAAAAGATCAAAGAACTGCAGGAGTTTATCTCCCGGTTCAGTGCGAACGCTTCCAAGTCCAAACAGGCAACTTCACGTAAGAAAGCCCTGGAAAAGATTCAGCTGGATGAGATCCGTCCATCCAGCAGAAAATACCCGTATATCGACTTCCGTCCGAACCGTGAGATCGGTAACGAAGTCCTGATGGTGGAAAATCTTTCCAAGACGATCGACGGTGTGAAGATTCTGGATAATATCTCTTTCACACTGGGAAGAGAAGACAAAGTTGCTTTCGTCGGTGGTAATGAGCAGGCAAAAACCGTTCTGTTCAAGATTCTGATGGGTGAGATGGAACCGGATTCCGGTAATTACAAATGGGGTGTGACAACTTCCCAGGCGTACTTCCCGAAGGACAACACCAAAGATTTTGACAATGATCTGACCATCGCAGACTGGCTGACCCAGTATTCCGAGATCAAGGATGCCACCTATGTCCGTGGTTTCCTGGGAAGAATGTTGTTTGCCGGTGAGGACGGTGTGAAGAAGGTGAAAGTACTTTCCGGAGGTGAAAAAGTACGGTGTCTGTTATCCAAGATGATGATTTCCGGAGCGAACATCCTGATTCTGGATGAGCCGACGAACCACCTGGATATGGAATCCATCACCGCACTGAACAACGGTCTGATCAAATTCCCGGGTGTTCTGTTATTCGCATCCCACGACCATCAGTTTGTACAGACAACAGCAAACCGTATCATGGAGATCATGCCGAATGGTTCTATGATCGATAAGATCACAACCTACGATGAATATCTGGCAAGTGATGAGATGGCAAGAAAACGTCAGGTATATCTGATGCAGGAAGAAGATAACTAAATAAAGAAGTAAGAGCGTTTTATTTATTGGAAAACAGCTTTATGAGACAAGGAGCACTGTCCGTGTAAGCGGACAGGCTCCTTGTCTGCATTTTCGGGAAAATGAAGAACCGTTCATATGTTCAAACATAAAACGTAAAGAAAAGAGGAGTAAATTATGACACAGTGGTTAAATACGTTAGCAAATTTGATTCAGCAGTATATCTGGCTGGCGCCGGTTCTGGCACTGGTAGGAGGTCTGGTGACTTCTTTCACACCGTGTTCGTTATCGAGTGTGCCGATGGTGATCGCTTATATCGGCGGGTCTGCGAAGAATGACACGAAAAAGGCGTTTCGTCTGTCTCTGACGATGGCGGGCGGTCTTGCATTGACATTTCTGGTTTTTGGTTCCCTGGCGTCTGTGCTGGGACATTATCTGCATGAGTTCGGTGCCTGGTGGTACGGGATTCTTGGTGTGCTTATGGTGCTGATGGCGTTACAGATCTGGGGTGTGATAAAGATTTTACCGAATCATCCACATGATCACGGAACCGGAGAGAGTCATGAGGAACACGGTTGCGAATGTCATGATCATCACCATCATCACGAGGAGGAGCATCATCATCCGGTGGACTGCCAGGAGGGAGATGGTCATTGTCACTGTGGTCCGAAGGTGACGAAGAAAGGGTATCTTGGTGCACTGCTGGCTGGCATGGTGAGTGGAGCGGTGGCTTCGCATTGTTCTACGCCAGTGATGATCGCGCTGCTGGCAATGGCGGCTCAGGCTGGGAAGACGGCATGGGGGATTTTCCTGATGGTGATGTTTGCGATTGGACACAGTGTTTTGCTGGTTACGGCAGGGACGAGTTACAGTGTGGTGGAACGGTGGATGTATGATCCAAAGTATGAGAGGATTAGTAAGGTTTTGCGGAGTGTGATGGGAGTTTTGATTTTGTTGATTGGGGTGGCTATGATTTATCTGGCTTTGGTGCATGAAGGGTAAATTCGTCGTTTGACGGACGAAAACCCACGCATTATGCAACGGGTCGGGCAAGCGTGGGCTTTCTGGTAGTCGGCAGCGCTTAGAAAAGAAAAGCTGGTAAAAGGACTGTACAGTATTGGGTTTGTACAGTCCTTTTTGTGTAGGCTTTATTATAGAAGATTATAAAAAAGCGGATTTTTTAGAATTCCCTGCAGCAGTCTTCCAGCAGATGGAAGAATTGTTCTGCATGGTAGCCGTCGTTTACGGCGTGGTGGAATTCGGTGGTGATTGGGATTTTTACCCTGCCGTCGACTTCGTGGTATTTTCCGATCATGATGAAGGGAACGTAGCTGACGGTAGGAGTATTGTAGTGGGTGAAGGAATCTGGTTTGGAGTAGCTCAGGGCTGTGTAGCTGGTGTTTGGCATGATGGATATATGCACGTTATTCAGACCGTCTTCTTTTGGGTAGTACAAGGTATCGCCGGCTTCTGCGAGGGCTTTGTCTTCCAGGAATTGTTTGTGGAAGGCGGCAAAGTCTTCGTTGTAATCGGTCCACTGGTGGGTGAAGAGGTGGTTGGAGTTTGTGCGGAGCAGGGTGTAGTGTGGATTGACCTGACCGAAGTAGCCGACATGACCGTTGATTTTGGCGTAGCGGTAGTCCTGGTGTTCATTTACGATTTTTGCGATGCAATAGCACATGGAAGGATAGAATTTCCAGTGGCTTTCATGGATTTTTTCGAGAAATTCGGTGATATCCAGTTCTACGGTCATGCAGTACATGTATCCGTGAAAGGCGTCGTAGATTTCTTTGCGGTCCCAGTTTTCGTAGTCGATTGGAATAAACATAGAAGTAATACCTCCTAGAGTATATTAATAAAATGATTTGAAAAAAGGAACAGCATGGGAACTGTTCCTTTTTTATATATGATGTACTCTCGGAGTCTTTCTGCACTTTCCTTTGCGACTGACAAAAAATCATCTCACAAAATCAAGCACAGAAAGATTCCGAGAGTACATTACGTTAAGATTACAGACAGGAAGCTGCCTCTTCATCCAGGACAACGGTTACATCCGGGTGAAGCTGAAGGATGGAAGCCGGTACCTGAGGACGAACCGGTCCGAACAGGGCTTCTTTTACGATGGCTGCTTTGTCTTTACCGCTGGCGATCAGCAGGATTCGTTTTGCACGCATGATCGTACCGATGCCCATGGTGTAAGCCTGGGTCGGAACGTCTTCCGGTTTGTCAAAGAAACGGGCATTTGCCTGGATGGTGCTCTCGGTCAGATCTACGCAGTGCGTGAATTTCGGGAAGTCTTCGGCTGGCTCGTTGAAGCCGATGTGTCCGTTATGACCAAGACCAAGAAGCTGCAGATCGGTTCCGCCACAGCTTTTTACGATGGCTTCGAAGTCGTCGCATGCTTTCTGTGCATCCGGTTCGGTGCCATCCGGGATATGAGTGTGTGCCGGATCGATATTTACGTGAGAAAACAGGTTATCATTCATAAAATAATAATAACTCTGGTCGTTGTCATGTGTCAGTCCACGGTATTCATCCAGATTGACGGTAGTAACCTCAGAAAAATCAAGGTCCCCTTTTTTATACCAGTCTACCAGTGTTTTATAAGTACCTACCGGTGAAGAACCGGTAGCCAGACCCAGAACACAGTCCGGTTTGGTGATGATCTGTGCGGAAATAATGTTCGCAGCTTTTCTGCTCATGTCGTTATAATCTTTTGTTACAATGATTCTCATAAAAACCCTCCTTAGAGATCTTTCATATTAAAGACAGCTGTTTCGAAAAGTAACAGCTGCGTCTGAAAATACGTTATCCCATTTACAGCAAAAAAGCAAGGGAAAAGAAAAAACAGAAAGTAGTTACGGTTTACAGTATCCGGACGCGGTGAAATCAATGCAGTACATTTGCGGAATCATCCTCTGCCAGTGCCTTGATAGAGATTGCGTATTCCGACGGAGACATTCCGGTAAAGGTCTTGAACTGCCGGGAAAAGTAATGGATGGAGGTATAACCGAGGGCATCCGAGATCTCCGTAAAGTTTGCCTGTTCCTGCCGGATCATCTGTTTTGCTTCCTCGATTTTCAGATACGAAAAGTAGTGGATCACCCCGCAGTGCTGTTCTTTCTGAAAGAGCTTTTGCAGCTGGGATTTTCCCACAAGATTCGCCTGGCAGATCTGATCGAGGGTCAGCTGGCTGTGCAGATGATCTTTCATATACAGAAGGATCCGCTGGTAGAGGATGGTATCGTTTTCTTTCCGGGTGGATTTTTCGGAAGGATCCGGTTGTTCTTTCTGTTTGAGGCGGCGAAGCATCGACAGGAGAAGCAGTTCCAGATAAAGCTGGATCATCTGTTCCGAGGCAAAGGGTGCACCGGTGCACCGTTCCATTTTCTGGGTAAAGGGGTTATCGAGCGGCGTTGCGATGCAGTGGCGGGCCTCGCGGATGATCTGAGCGAGAAACGTTTTTTCCGTCTCACTGATGGTGGTGATGAGGTTGCGGAACTGTTCCATACAGGGGGAATCGCAGGAAAAGGAAATCACGACAAGATTTGGAGCAATCTTTCCGTTTGCTTCTACATTATGAAATTCGTTCGGTTCATGAAAGATGATCTGCCCCTGTTGCAGGGTCAGTTTTTCCTCTCCGGCGGTCACCGTCACCTCGCCCTTGTCCACGCAAAGAAATTCCCAGAAATCATGGGACTCCCCGTGAAAATGATAGGTGTTGGTATATTCAAAATAATGGATGGTGATAATCTGTGTAATGTGCAGTTCTTCGGTCAGAGGGAATGGCTGGTAAGCCATGGATCAAGCACTCCTTTCACTGGAAAAATGTCAAATATGTATTTTATGATAACAGTATAAAAGAAAAAAACAAGAAAAGCAAGTTTTGTGCAAATAAAAGCGAATTTTGTGCAAATCAAAAAAGAAAAAAACATGGTAATCTAAAGACAACAAAAAATAACTGAAGGAACAGACAGTTAAATAGCAAAATAAAAGAAAAGGGGTAGATAATTATGAAAAAACCGGTATTGGTAATTATGGCAGCAGGTATGGGAAGCCGTTACGGCGGATTAAAACAGATCGACCCGGTCGATCCGGAAGGTCACATCATTATGGACTTCTCCCTGTATGATGCAAAAAAAGCAGGATTTGAAGAGGTTATCTTCATTATTAAAAAAGAAAACGAAAAAGACTTTAAAGAGACCATCGGAGACAGAATCAGCAAGATCATGAAAGTTTCCTATGTATTCCAGGATCTGAACAATCTTCCGGAAGGTTACAGTGTACCGGAAGGCAGAGTAAAACCATGGGGAACCGGCCACGCAGTATTAAGCTGCCTGGGAACACTGGATGCACCGTTTGCCGTTATCAACGCAGACGATTATTATGGAAGCCATGCATTCCAGATGATCTATGATTTCCTGACCACACATGAGGATGATGAAAAATATCATTATCTGATGGTTGGATACGTTCTGGAAAATACACTGACCGAGAACGGACATGTAGCCCGTGGCGTGTGCGAGACCGATGCAGACGGTTATCTGATGGGTATCCAGGAACGTACCCATATCGAGAAGAGACCGGACGGTACAACCGCATATACCGAAGATGACGGCGCAACCTGGACCGTGATTCCGGAAGGCAGCACCGTTTCCATGAACATGTGGGGATTCAGTGCAAGCCTGTTAAAAGAACTGAAAGACCGTTTCCCGGCATTCCTGGATGAAGCAATGAAAACCAACCCGTTAAAAGGCGAATACTTCCTTCCGTCCGTTGTAAGCGAACTGCTTGCAGAAGACAAAGCCGATGTAAAAGTCCTGAAATCTCTGGACAAATGGTACGGTGTAACATATAAAGAAGATAAACCGGTCGTTGTAAATGCCATCTGCAAACTGAAAGCAGAAGGAAAATATCCGGAAAAACTGTGGGAGGAATAAGATCGTGGAGCAGATAACAAAAGAAGAACTTCTGGATGTGATCGGAAAGTTCGAACTGGGAGATAATACCGAAGTAGTCAGTGTGGAACCTTACGGAAGCGGACATATCAACGATACCTTCCGTCTAGAAGTAAAAGAAGACGGACAGGAAAAACTGTATATCCTGCAGAGAATGAACAAAGATATTTTCAAAAATCAGAAGGAACTGATGGAAAATATCCTGCAGGTTACCAGCTTCCTGACAGACAAGATCAAAGCACAGGGCGGCGATCCGAACCGTGAGACACTGCAGGTCATTCCTACAAAAGAAGGAAAATCCTATCTGATAGAGGCGAACGGTGACGGATGGAGAGTTTACCCGTTTATCACAGATTCCCTGAGTTTTGATAAAGCCGATACACCGGAAGCAATGAAAAAGAGCGGTTACGCTTTCGGTAATTTCCAATATTTGTTATCCGATTTCCCGGCAGAAAAACTGCATGAGACGATTCCGGATTTCCATAACACGGTTGACCGTTATGCAAAATTCGAACAGGCAGTACAGGAAGATGTGATGGGAAGAGCCAAAAAAGTGGAAGCAGAGATCAATTTCATTAGAGAAAGAGAAAAAGACTGCCACTACTTCGGAGATCTGCTGGCAGCAGGAGAAATCCCGCTGCGGGTTACCCATAACGATACCAAATTAAATAACGTACTGTTTGACAAAGCAAGCGGCAATGCCATCTGCGTCATCGACCTTGATACCGTAATGCCTGGATTTGCAGCACATGACTTCGGTGATGCGATTCGTTTTGGGGCAAGCACAGCAGCAGAGGATGAAAAAGATCTGAATAAAGTATCCTGTGATATGACTCTTTTCGAAGCATATTTCGACGGCTTCATGGAAGGATGCCGTGGCAGCCTGACGCCAAAAGAAGTGGAAGCGCTTCCGATGGGTGCGAAAATCATGACGTTTGAGTGCGGCATGCGTTTCCTGACGGATTATCTGCAGGGAGATACCTATTTTAAAATCCATTATCCGGAACAGAATCTGGACCGTACCAGAACCCAGTTAAAACTGGTAAAAGATATGGAAGAAAAATGGGAAACCATGGCACAGATCGTAAGAAAATAAACGATTTTATACATTTTGCCGAATAAAAAGGGAACGAAAAATCATGAAATGTTTTTTTATAAGAACATTTCATGATTTTTTTGTAAAAAATGGACAGGCTCAACAAAGAGTGCTATAATGGGAATAAGGTTGAAATTATGTAAAAGCAACTTTATTTTTAATTCAAATAAGGAGGAATTTGAAATGGCAAGAAAAATGAAAACCATGGATGGTAATCATGCTGCAGCACATGCTTCCTACGCATTTTCCGATGTGGCAGCCATTTACCCGATTACCCCTTCATCTGTTATGGCAGAAGCTACTGATGAATGGGCAACTCAGGGAAGAAAAAATATGTTCGGACAGGAAGTTCAGGTTACAGAGATGCAGTCTGAAGCCGGTGCAGCCGGTGCAGTTCACGGTTCTCTGGCAGCAGGTGCTCTGACAACAACCTATACTGCTTCTCAGGGTCTTCTGCTGATGATCCCGAATCTGTACAAAATTGCCGGTGAACAGTTACCAGGTGTATTTAACGTATCCGCACGTGCTCTGGCCAGCCATGCATTATCTATCTTTGGTGATCATTCCGATGTTTACGCCTGTCGTCAGACTGGTGTTGCAATGTTGTGTGAATCTTCCGTACAGGAAGTTATGGATCTGACTCCGGTTGCTCATCTGGCAGCAATTAAAGGAAAAGTTCCATTCATCAACTTCTTCGATGGATTCCGTACATCTCACGAGATCCAGAAAATCGAAACATGGGATTATGAAGATCTGAAGGATATGGCAGATATGGATGCTATCGATGCATTCCGTAAACATGCACTGAATCCAAATCATCCATGTCAGAGAGGTTCTGCTCAGAACCCGGATATCTTCTTCCAGGCAAGAGAAGCATGTAACCCGTACTACGATGCTCTGCCGGCTATCGTACAGGAATACATGAACAAAGTAAACGAAAAGATCGGAACAGATTACAAACTGTTCAACTACTATGGTGCAGCTGATGCAGAACATGTTATCATCGCTATGGGATCTGTAAATGATACCATCGAAGAGACCATCGATTATCTGCAGGCAGCAGGACAGAAAGTCGGTGTTGTAAAAGTTCGTCTGTACAGACCATTCTGTGCACAGGCTCTGGTTGATGCTATCCCGGATACTGTAAAACAGATCTCCGTTCTGGACAGAACAAAAGAGCCAGGATCTCTGGGCGAGCCTCTGTACCTGGATGTTGTTGCAGCACTGAAAGGAACAAAATTCAATGATACACCAATCTTTACCGGACGTTACGGATTAGGTTCCAAAGATACTACTCCGGCACAGATCGTAGCTGTATATGAGAATAAAACAAAACAGAAATTCACAATCGGTATCGTAGATGATGTTACAAACCTGTCTCTGGAAACAGGTGCTCCGCTGGTTACTACACCGGAAGGAACCATCAACTGTAAGTTCTGGGGTCTGGGAGCAGACGGTACTGTAGGTGCAAACAAGAACTCCATCAAGATCATTGGTGACAATACCGATATGTACGCTCAGGCTTACTTCGATTATGACTCCAAAAAATCAGGTGGTGTAACAATGTCTCACCTGCGTTTTGGTAAAAAACCGATCAAGTCTACATACCTGATCCATAAAGCAAACTTCGTTGCCTGTCACAACCCGTCCTATGTAAGAAAATACAACATGGTACAGGAACTGGTAGACGGTGGTACATTCCTGCTGAACTGCCCATGGGATATGGAAGGTCTGGAAAAACATCTGCCGGGACAGGTAAAAGCATTTATCGCTAACCACAACATCAAATTCTACATCATTGATGGTGTTAAGATCGGTATCGAAACAGGTATGGGACCAACCCGTATCAACACAATTCTGCAGTCTGCATTCTTCAAACTGGCTGACATCATTCCGGAAGCTCAGGCTATCGAACTGATGAAAGCAGCAGCAAAAGCTACTTACGGACGTAAGGGCGATGACGTAGTTGCTAAGAACTGGGCAGCTATCGACGAAGGTGCAAAACAGGTTGTAGAAGTAGAAGTTCCGGAAAGCTGGAAAGATGCAGCTGACGAAGGACTGACTATGACTCATGCAACAAGCGGAAGACAGGATGCTGTTGATTTCGTAAACAACATTCAGGCAAAAGTATCCGCTCAGGAAGGAAACAGCCTGCCGGTATCTGCATTCAAAGAATATGTAGACGGTAGCACTCCATCTGGAACATCTGCATATGAGAAACGTGGTATTGCAGTAAACGTACCTGTATGGACTCCGGAAAACTGTATTCAGTGTAACCGCTGTGCATATGTCTGCCCGCATGCAGCAATCCGTCCGGTTGCCATGACAGAAGCTGAGGCTGCTGAAGCACCAGTTGCTCTGGACATGACCGGTATGAAAGAATACAAATTTGCTATCGCAGTATCCGCTCTGGACTGTACCGGATGTGGTTCCTGTGCAAATGTTTGCCCAGGCAAGAAAGGTGCAAAAGCACTGGCTATGGAAAACATGGAAGCAAATGTGGAATCTCAGAAATTCTTCGATTATGCAGTAACTCTGCCGGAGAAAGAAGATGTAATCGCAAAATTCAAAGAAAATACAGTAAAAGGATCTCAGTTCAAACAGCCTCTGCTGGAGTTCTCCGGAGCATGTGCTGGTTGTGGAGAGACACCTTACGCAAAACTGATCACACAGCTGTTTGGTGACAGAATGTACATCGCTAACGCAACAGGATGTTCTTCTATCTGGGGTAACTCCTCACCATCCACACCATATACTGTAAATGCAAAAGGACAGGGTCCTGCATGGTCCAACTCTCTGTTCGAAGATAACGCAGAGTTCGGTTATGGTATGCTGTTAGCTCAGAAAGCAATCCGTGACGGTCTGAAAACAAAAGTAGAAGCAGTTATGGAAAGCGAAAAAGCTTCTGATGAAGTAAAAGCAGCTTGTAAAGAATGGATCGATACCTTCAGCGTAGGCGCTACCAACGGTGCTGCAACAGACAAACTGGTTGCTGCTCTGGAAGGATGCGAATGCGATACCTGCAAAGACATCGTTAAGAACAAAGACTTCTTGGCTAAGAAATCCCAGTGGATCTTCGGTGGTGACGGATGGGCTTACGATATCGGTTTCGGTGGTGTAGACCACGTACTGGCAAGCGGTAAAGACATCAACATCATGGTATTCGATACAGAAGTTTACTCCAACACAGGTGGACAGTCTTCCAAATCTACACCTACAGGTGCAATCGCTCAGTTCGCAGCTGGTGGTAAAGAGACCAAGAAGAAAGATATGGCATCTATCGCTATGTCCTATGGCTATGTATATGTAGCACAGATTTCCATGGGTGCAGACTTCAACCAGACTGTAAAAGCAATCGCAGAAGCAGAAGCATATCCGGGACCATCCCTGATCATCGCTTACGCTCCATGTATCAACCATGGTATCAAGAAAGGTATGAGCAAAGCTCAGACTGAGGAAGAACTGGCAGTTAAATGTGGATACTGGCATAACTTCCGCTTCAACCCGGCTGCAGAGAACAAGTTCACACTGGATTCCAAAGCACCGGCTTCTGAAGATTACCAGGCATTCCTGGACGGCGAAGTTCGTTACAACTCTCTGAAACGTTCTAACCCGGAAAAAGCAGCAAGACTGTTTGCTAAGAATGAAAATGAAGCAAAAGAAAGATACACATATCTGAACAAACTGATCACTCTGTACGGAAAAGAAGATTAATTCCTGAATTAAGATTTTTCTGTGAGAATGAATCAAAATTGGTTCACCGGATCAATTTTGATATGCAATGAAATGAAAGGGCTGTCGCGTATGCGGCAGCCCTTTTTGCAGGTTATGAAGCAAAGTCTTTGTCTGCATGAAATTTTGTCCGGTGCCGTAACGAGTGAAACAAGTTTTGCATGTTTCACTCGTTGTCCTTAAGAGTGTTTTATGTTATACTTAATGATAAACGACGTGAATGAAAGCAGTCGAAGGAAGACGAAAGGATAGATAGAAAAATGACAGTAGATCAGGTGTTTATTATTAAAAAATTGCAGAATCTGGACGAGATGCTGGTAGCATATTCCGCAGTGACACGAATGCCCTTTGCCATCTGCGATGATGAGAGTTTTAACGATCAGGTATGGATTTTTACTGATCAGGATAAATTGAAAACATTTGCGGAAAAATATAAAGAAGAAAAGAAACTTATTCTTCCGGTAAAAGTGCAGAAAAAGGATGCATCGATGTTCTACATGAATCTGTTCGCCATGGGAATCAATGAAGTAGTATTTTGCGATGGCGATCAGGAAAACAAGATTGAACTGACAAAAATTGTCAGAATGCCGGATGTGGATGCTTTGCCGGAGAATCGGAAACCGATCCTGAACCCGCAGTTACAGCTGTCTGCGGCTTATTTTCTGCAGGAGTTACGAAAACCGGGAGTGGAGCCTGACAGAGAAGCATTAAAAGATCTGGAAGAGGAGATGTCAGCGAATCTTGCAAGATCCACTTATCTGATGCCGGTAGATGTGGAAAAAGATGAAGAAGGCAAAGAAAATGTCCGCCTGCTCTATGTACAGAATAAAAAGGGAGAACGTTATCAGCCAATCTTTTCAGATACCGGAGAACTGGTGAAACATTATCGTGGAAAAGAAGTACAGAACCGTCTGATCCAGGTGCGTTTCGATCAGCTGTTGCGTTATATGATCAAAGATGTGCAGGGTTATGTTCTGAATCCGGAAGGAATCAATCTGATTTTGAGAACGCAGCAGATTGAACTGCTGAATAGTTATTACAATGGAAAGAAAGAGACACAGAAACCGGAAGAAAACTAGCCGGATGTGTGAGATGGGAGGCAGGAATGCAGATTACAGATTGCAGTGCTTATGAAATTTTACAGAAAGAAAGAATCGAAGACGTCCATGCCGACGGATATCTGCTGCGTCATAAAAAAAGCGGAGCAAGAGTGATGCTTCTGGCAAATCAGGACGAGAATAAGGTATTTAACATTATTTTCCGGACGCCACCGGCTGACAGTACCGGTGTTGCACATATTCTGGAACACAGTGTTTTGTGCGGATCCCGGGAATTTCCATTGAAAGACCCCTTTGTAGAACTGGTGAAAGGATCTTTGAATACTTTTCTGAATGCAATGACGTACCCGGATAAAACAATGTATCCGGTAGCAAGCTGCAACGACCAGGATTTCAAAAATCTGATGCACGTGTATATGGATGCAGTATTTTATCCGAATATTTATGAAAAGGAAGAGATATTCCGTCAGGAAGGCTGGCACTACCAGCTGGAGCAGGTGGACGATCCGTTAAAATACAACGGTGTTGTATACAACGAGATGAAGGGGGCATTTTCTTCTTCCGAAGAGGTGCTTGAACGTGAGATTTTTAATGTACTCTTTCCGGATACGCCATATGGCGTGGAATCTGGCGGAGATCCGAAATGTATCCCGGATCTTACGTATGAAAATTTCCTGGCATTCCATGGAAAATATTATCATCCATCCAACAGTTATATTTTTCTGTATGGAAATATGGATATGGCAGAACGCCTGGAATGGATGGACAAAGAGTATCTGAGCAAATTTGATAAAATTACTGTAGATTCCCAGATCGCAAAACAGAAACCGTTTGAAAAAACGGTGGAGCATAAGATTTTTTATCCGGTAGGAGAAAATGATTCCGAAGAAGAAAATACGTATCTGACATACAGTATGGTAGTAGGGGACGGACTGGATGTAAAACGCTGTACCGCTTTTGAAGTCCTGGATTATGTTCTGCTTTCGGCTCCGGGAGCACCGCTTCGTCAGGCACTTTTAGATGCCGGAATCGGTAAAGATGTCGATGGGGGTTATAACGACGGTATTTATCAGCCGTTTTTCACTGTGGAAGTTAAGAGCGCAGAAGAAAAGGATAAAGAAAAATTCCTGCAGGTGATCCGGGAAACACTGGAAAAGCTGGTAAAAGAAGGAATTGATCAGAAGGCGATTGCTGCCGGTATCAACTATTTGGAATTCCGTTTCCGTGAGTCAGATTATGGTTCCTATCCGCGTGGACTGATGTATAGCATTGATGTATGTGAAAGCTGGCTGTACGATGATAATAAACCATTTGTTCATCTGGAAAAACTGAAAGCCTTTGATGAATTAAAGAAGGAAGCAGGTGAAGGACTTTTTGAACAACTGATTCAGGAAACCATGCTGGATAACCCGCACAGTGCTGTGGTATTGGGAATACCGAAAAAAGGACTTACAACAGAGGAGGAGAAGAAGACAGAAGAGAAGCTGGCTGCCTATAAAGCCTCTCTGTCTCGGGAACAGCTGGAGAAACTGGTGGAGAAAACCAGAAAACTGAAAGAATTTCAGGACAGCGAGGACAGCGCAGAGGCAAAAGCCAAAATTCCGATGCTGAAACGTAGCGATATCGGAAAAGAAGCGCTGAAAATCCACAATACACCACACCATGTAACGGGGAATACCGTTTTGCATCACAATCTGGATACTAACGGTATTACGTATCTGACGCTGTTATTTGATACCAAACAGGTGCCGGATGAACTGATTTCTTATATGGGAATCCTAAAATCTGTTCTCGGATACGTGGATACAGCCCACTTTACTTATGGTGAACTTTTCCATGAGATCAATGCACAGAGTGGTGGAATCAGCTGCGGACTGCAGGTATTCCAGGGAAAAGACCAGAAAGATGACTGTATACGGATGTTTGGTGTAAAAACAAAATATTTGGTACAAAAAGAAGAATTTGTATTTTCCATGATCCGCGAGATTCTGTTTACTTCCAGACTGGATGATGACAAACGTCTGTATGAGATTCTTTCTCAGCAGAAAGCACGACTGCAGTCCTCCCTGGCGGCGGCAGGACACTCCACCGCGGTGATGCGTGCAGCGTCCTATTATTCTCCGGTATCCAATTTTCAGGATCGGATCGCGGGAATCGGATATTTCCGTTTGGTTGAAGAACTGGAAAAACATTTTGAAGAGAAAAAAGAGATACTGAAAGAAAATCTGAAGAAACTGATGCTTTTGATCTTCCGCCCGGAGAATCTGTTTGTCAGTGTGACGACGGATGAAAAAGGTTATCAGGGTGTGGAAGGAAGAGTTTCCACCCTGCGTCATCTGCTGTATCAGACTCCGATACAGACAGGAAAGATCAATTACGATCTGCAGCAAAGAAACGAAGGATTTTCTACCGCAGGTCAGGTACAGTATGTAGCGGTCAGTGGAAACTTCAAAGAAGCCGGATATGAGTATACCGGAGCACTTCGTATCCTGAAAGTGATTTTAAGTTATGATTATCTGTGGATGAATATCCGTGTCAAAGGTGGAGCTTATGGATGTATGAGCAACTTCAGAAAATCCGGAGACAGTTTCCTGGTGTCTTACCGTGACCCGCATCTGAAAAATACACTGAAAATATTTGAAAATACACCGGAATATCTGCATACATTCACGGCAGATGAGAGAGAAATGACAAAATATATCATCGGTACGATCAGCGACCTGGATGTGCCGTTAAACCCATATGCCAAAGGAGAACTGTCGCTTGGGGCATGGTTTGCAGGAATCACTGAGGAAGAACTGCAGGAGGAGAGAAATCAGATCCTTACCGCACAGCCGGAAGATATTCAGGCACTGGGTGATCTGGTAGAAGCAGTGTTGAAACAGAGGAACATCTGTGTCGTTGGAAGTGAATCTGCACTGGAGAAAAACCGTGAAATCTTAAAACAGATCGAACCTCTGGTACAATAAAGGAGAACATATGAAGGAAAATTTTAAATCCGGATTCGTGGCAATCATCGGAAGACCGAACGTGGGGAAATCCACTCTGATGAACCATCTGATCGGACAAAAGATTGCTATCACATCCAAAAAACCACAGACCACCAGAAATAAAATCCAGACCGTGTATACCTGTGAAGACGGACAGATCATCTTTCTGGATACACCGGGGATCCACAAAGCCAAGAACAAACTGGGCGAATATATGGTAAATGTGGCAGAACAGACACTGAAAGATGTGGATGTGATCCTGTGGCTGGTAGAACCGACTACTTATATTGGTGCCGGTGAAAAGCATATTGCCGAGCAGTTACAGAAGACAAGTCTGCCGGTCATTCTGGTGATCAACAAAGTAGATACAGTGAAAAAAGAAGATATTTTACAGGTAATCGATAATTACCGGAAATTGTATGATTTTGCGGAAATTATTCCGGCATCTGCCCTGCGTGGGCAGAATACGAAAGACATCGTGAACAGCCTGTTTAAATATATGCCGTATGGTCCGATGTTTTACGACGAAGATACGGTAACCGATCAGCCACAGAGACAGATTGTTGCGGAGATCATCCGTGAGAAAGCACTGCATGCGCTGGATGAGGAGATCCCTCATGGTATCGCTGTAACCATCGAGAAGATGCGGGAGAGAAAGGGTCAGCATATTGTAGATATCGAGGCAACAATTATCTGTGAAAGAGATTCTCATAAAGGAATCATCATAGGAAAACAGGGTTCCATGTTAAAAAAAATCGGAAGTAATGCCCGGTTTGAAATCGAAAAAATGCTCGAAGAAAGAGTGAATCTGAAGATCTGGGTGAAAGTGAAAAAAGACTGGAGAGACAGTGATACTCTGATGAAAAACTTCGGATATAATAAGAAAGAGATCTGATCTGTATGAGTGAGCCTATTACCGTCACCGGCATGGTATTAGCTGCCACGCCGGTAGGGGATTATGATAAGCGCATGGTGATCCTGACCCGTGAGCGTGGGAAAATCACTGCGTTTGCCAGAGGGGCAAGAAAAAGCACAAGCCCCTATCTTGCTATAGCGAACCCGTTTGTGTTCGGAAGTTTTCAGCTTTTTGAGGGAAGAACGGCTTATACACTTTCACAGGCAAATATCCGGGAGTATTTTACAGAACTGGCAGCAAAGCAGCCGGGAGTATATTATGGCTTTTATTTTCTGGAGATTGCGGATTACTACGGAAGAGAGGGAAACCGGGAGACGGATATGCTTAATCTTCTGTATATCACGATGAAAGCACTGATCCGGGGGCGAATTTCCAATCGACTGATCCGAGCAATTTTCGAGATGCGTGCGATGATGATCAACGGAGAGTATCCGCGGCTTTTTGAGTGTGGAATCTGTGGAAGGACGGAGGATCTTACTTTCTTGTCGCTGGAGGCTTCCGGCTGTATCTGCAGTAACTGTCGCAAACAGGTAAAAGACGGAATTTCGGTTTCGACATCGGCACTGTATGCATTGCAATATATGGTGGCAACACCGATGGAAAAAATCTATACATTTACCCTGAAACCGGAGGTGGAACGGGAGGTTACCCGCTGGGTAAAACGTTACATAGACCGTTATACCGATAAACGATTTAAAAGTCTGGAGATTCTTGAAGTGATGGATTCCTGAAAAACGCAACTATAAAAACCTTGAAAATTAACTATCCAGACGGTATAATAGGTCTGACTATCCGGTAATGGAAAGTCAGAGGAGTGATTCGGAGGAAAAAATCATGAAAAAACAAAAGCTGGGACTGGCACTGACAGCAGTATTGCTACTGACCGGCTGTGGTGGAATAGAAAAAATGACAGAAACTACAGTGACGGTGGATGACAGCGGAACGGTAGAGGAATTGTTATTGGAGGATTTTTCTGACGAGACTTATAAAGAAAAGGAGCTGGCAGCGCAGATTAACGAACTGGTGGAAGCATATAACAAGGAAGCAGGGAGTGAGGCTGTATCGGTAAAAAGTATGCAGGTAAAAGATAAGAAAGCGAAAGTACAGCTGGAATATCAGTCTGTGGCCGATTATCGGGGCTTCAATCAGATAGATTTTTTTGCGGGCACTGTAAAAGAAGCACAGGAAGAAGGATATACTTTTGCTTCTGATTTTACAGATGCAGAGGGAAAAGATGTTTCCAGGGCAGGAATGCCTGACGGATGTGAAAAGCAGCAGGTGATCATTATCCGTGAGCCGATGCAGGTTCTGGTGCCGGGAACGATTCAGTATGTCAGCAAGAATATGAAAGTGGTAAATAAAAGTCAGGCAAGGCTTTCAGCCGATGAAGGTACAGACGATGAAAGCCACGTGACTACACAGGCATATGGTTATGTGATATACACGGATAATAATTAAAAATTTGTGCCGGCAGGATGCTATCTTGTCGACTGCCGTGGGAATTAATACGTTAATACTAGACATATATTTATGTCTCAGGGAATATAAAGGAGATCAATTATGGAAAAAACAATGGAAAAAATCGTTGCACTTGCCAAATCCAGAGGATTCGTATATCCGGGTTCCGAAATATACGGCGGCCTGGCAAACACCTGGGATTATGGTAATCTTGGTGTGGAACTGAAGAACAATGTAAAAAGAGCATGGTGGAAAAAGTTCATCCAGGAAAATCCTTACAATGTAGGTGTGGACTGTGCAATCCTGATGAATCCGCAGACATGGGTAGCTTCCGGTCATCTGGGTGGATTCTCTGATCCGTTGATGGACTGTAAAGAATGCCATGAGCGTTTCCGTGCAGATAAGATCATCGAAGATTTCTGTGCAGAAAAAGGAATCGCACTGGAAGAAAGCGTAGATGCATGGAGCCAGGAAAAGATGACTGCTTTCATTGAAGAGCATCAGGTACCGTGCCCGACCTGTGGAAAACATAACTTTACTGATATCCGTCAGTTTAACCTGATGTTTAAGACTTTTCAGGGTGTTACGGAAGATGCAAAGAATACCGTATATCTGAGACCGGAAACAGCACAGGGTATCTTTGTAAACTTTAAAAACGTACAGAGAACTTCCAGAAAGAAACTGCCGTTTGGTATCGGACAGATCGGTAAATCCTTCCGTAATGAGATTACACCGGGTAATTTTACTTTCCGTACCAGAGAGTTCGAACAGATGGAACTGGAATTCTTCTGCAAACCGGATACGGATCTGGAATGGTTCAATTACTGGAAATCTTTCTGCCTGAACTGGTTACATGAACTGGGACTGAAAGATGAAGAAGTACGGTATCGCGATCATGAAAAAGAAGAACTGAGTTTCTACAGCAAAGCAACAACTGACGTGGAATTCCTGTTCCCGTTCGGCTGGGGTGAACTGTGGGGTATTGCAGACCGTACGGATTACGACCTGACACAGCATCAGAATGTATCAGGGCAGGATCTGACTTACTTTGATGATGAAGAGGGTAAAAAATATATCCCGTATGTTATCGAGCCGTCTCTGGGTGCGGATCGTATGGTACTGGCATTCCTGTGCAGCGCATACGATGAAGAAGTCCTGGATGCTGAGAAAAATGATGTGCGTACGGTACTGCATTTTCATCCGGCACTGGCACCGGTAAAAGTCGGTGTGCTGCCGTTGTCCAAGAAGCTGAATGAGGGCGCTGAGAAAGTTTATGCAATGCTGGCAAAAGAATGGAACTGTGAGTTTGATGACAGAGGAAATATCGGTAAGAGATACCGTCGTCAGGATGAGATCGGTACTCCGTTCTGTGTAACTTATGACTTCGATTCTGAAACAGATGGAGCGGTAACAGTCAGAGATCGTGACACTATGGAGCAGGAAAGAGTGAAGATCGAAGATCTGAGAGCTTATCTTGCTAAGAAGATGGAGTTTTAAAGTCAAAGAAGATTGATTTTGGAAAAAGAAAGAAAAAAATAGAGTTGTGATAAAAAAGAGGAAGTAAGACAATACTGTGGAAAGTTTGCCTTACTTCCTCTTTTTCATAGTCAGGCTTGGTAAAGCTTGATTTTTGAAAACAGACAGGGTCAGTAATCAATTTTGAACACAGGGTCTGCAGGATAGCCTCCGCCGAGTTTCTGGATGGCACGCTGGATGCTGTCCTTGGAATTGCCCCAGTCTTTGTCGCGGTTCAGGTAGTCCTGTTTGTCACAAAACCAGGTAACTTCTTCTTCAAGACGCTTCATGTTTTCTTCCATCAGAGAAAAAAGAACCGGATAAAACTCCTGTTTTTCTTTGACAGACAGTTTTTTTTCTCCGACTTCCACAAGGTCACGGAAGTGATGCATACAGAATCCTTTGCTGTTTTTGAAAAGTTCTTTGAATTCTTTGCTGTTTTTATACATATAAAAGAAAGTATCCAGATAACGCTGATAGGTTGCATTAAAATGGTCACAGACATAGCAGCTGTGTTCTTTTTCATAGAGCCATTGTCCTAATGGTGTTTCCGGGGCATCCGGGTTCAGGTCTGTCTTTTTCAGACGTCCCATCAGAGTAGATTTGCCGGAAGTAAAGGATTTTATCTGTCTGGTCATCTCTTCATTCAGTTTTTTCAGATGTGTGCTGAGCATCAGTCCACAACCGAGACGATTGCCAAAATCATACATCATTTTGTAATGGTGACGACAGAAGCCGATCCGGTCAGTCTCCATACGGATATCATCCTCCATATAAGAAGACTGTTTGCCAAGTATGAATTCCAGAGCGTGCTGTTCGGCATCCCGTTCTAATCTGCAGAAAGGACATTCATCTTCTGCATGAAAAGCATCGTTTAGTGGAATGGTATAGATTGTTTCTTTCATGTAATTCCCTCGCTGTCTATATGAAATCGTTGTTTTTTCGGATGGAACATCGAAAACTGTGTTCCCTATTTCTGTGAAAGAAGATACTGCATTTCTGCGCGTCCATACGAAGCATAAAGTAATGGTTCCTGGGTGAATACTCTTGAAACATTGCTTGGACGTCCCTGGATTTCACCGGAAAGTACCTGACCCACCAGGTCGATCATATCAGCCAGGACACCGAGACCCAGTGGATTATAAACCGGATGTGCAACAGATTCGAAGGCTTGCATATGATGACCGCCGAAGAACTTCATCCGTCCACCGTTGTCAACCAGCCAATGCATGAGATGAATCAGACTGTCGTAATATGTTTTAAGATCCGTTGATCCTGGAATCTGCATCCAGACTCCACATCCAGACTCCACATCCGCTTCCGATCGCATCGCCTGTGAACAGGTAATTCTCCCTGGTTTCCAGAATAACTATACTTCCCGGTGTGTGTCCGGGGACCTGACAGATACGAAGCTCTGTTCCACCAAGAGAAATTACAGAGTCTGTGTGAATATCGTGAATCTCATCCCAGGGTTTCAGTCTTCCAGCAGTCAGGGTGCGCAGCGTCGTTTCCTCTATTTTTTTTTCGTCGTGACACATATAAACTTCTTCAAACTCATCCATATGGTAGATGTGATCACAATGTACATGAGTTGCCACAAGAAGAAGTGGTTTGTCCGTGAGTTCACGGAGCAGTGGCGTGATTTTCTTTCCGGTGGTAATCCCGGTATCGATGACTGCCGCTTTCTTATCACCTTCTACCATGTAGAAAGAAGAATTTCCTGCATCCAGAATACAAAAGATATGTTTGCCGATTTTAGTTACTTCAAAACCTTCCATAGATGTTTCCTCCTCGATTTGTCGTGGTTCACAAAATATCTGATAATGTTTTATAGATAAATAGTAACTATTCAGTAGCCATTATCCCGCGAGGTGTTTTGGCATAAATATGCCAAAATCCCGAGACATACAAGCAAAAATGCCATCACCGAAGGTGATTTTCAATGCATTTTTGCTCGTAACTGTGAAGTTACTGAACAGTTACGATAAATAATGTATAAACATCTTGTATAAGAATAACCTGTATTATACAAAAGGTCAACAAGAAAACACGGGGAAACTATAATAATAGTAAATACGCATAAAGAAATATTGAAAAAACAATAATAATTTAGTATAATGACGATTATAGTATTGTCGTACAAAATATTTATAGGAGGAGATGCCAATGGCCAGCAAAAAAAGAAATGTAATCGTAGGACAGTCCGGAGGTCCGACATCTGTAATTAATTCAAGCTTGGCAGGTGTGTATAAAAATGCAATCGAGAGAGGATTTGACAAAGTATATGGTATGCTGCATGGTGTTCAGGGGCTTTTAGATGAACAGTATGTGGATATGTCCACACAGATCCATTCCGATCTGGATATTGAACTGTTAAAGAGAACCCCGTCCGCTTTTTTGGGATCCTGTCGTTATAAACTCCCGGAAATTCATGAAAACATGGAGATATATGACAGAATTTTTGAGATTTTGGACAAGCTGGAGATTGATTCCTTTATATATATCGGAGGAAACGACTCCATGGATACCATCCGTAAACTTTCCGACTATGCCATCGTAAAAGGACATAAACAAAAATTTCTCGGTGTGCCGAAAACAATTGATAACGATCTGGCTCTAACGGATCATACACCTGGGTTTGGAAGTGCGGCAAAATACATTGCGGCTTCCACAAAAGAAGTAATCCGTGATGCACTTGGGCTGACATACAAAAAAGAAATGATCACCGTTATGGAAATCATGGGAAGAAATGCAGGATGGCTTACAGGAGCTGCAGCGCTTGCTAAAACAGAGGAATGTGAAGGACCGGATCTGATCTATCTTCCGGAGATCGCTTTTGATGTGGAAGATTTTCTGGCAAAAGTAAAAGAACTGTTGCAGAAGAAGAGTTCTATTGTAATTGCAGTTTCAGAAGGAATCAAACTGGCTGACGGACGATATGTGTGCGAACTGTCCGGTGGCGGAGATTATGTAGACGCATTCGGACACAAACAGTTACAGGGTACAGCAGCTTATCTTGCCGGATTCCTGGGTGCAGAGATCGGATGCAAGACTCGTAGCGTAGAATTCTCTACACTGCAAAGAAGTGCTTCTCATATGGCATCCAGAGTAGATATCGAAGAAGCATTTATGGTAGGCGGAGCAGCAGTAAAAGCGGCAGACGAAGGATACAATGGAAATATGGTGGTAATAGACCGTGTATCCGATGATCCGTACATGTCATCTGCGGGAATCTACGATGTGCACCGGATCGCCAATGAGGAAAAACTGGTGCCGAGAGAATGGGTAAACAAAGAAGGCAATTATGTAACAAAAGACTTTATTGACTATGTAAAACCGTTAATTCAGGGTGATTATCAGCCGATTATGGTAAATGGTCTGCCACGTCATCTGGTACTGGATATGAAAAAGAAATAACGTGCCGAAAATCCTGAAAAAAGCAGAAGGATTTTTAAGGTATTTTTCCTTTTTTCTTCGGTTTGACTTGACTATAATGTGCTTTTTGATTACAATTATTATATACGAGTGCGAACTGCATGAGTGAAAATGTTTTCCGCTTTTCCTGGTGGGAGATGTTTGGAAATTTAATATACTTTTAGGAGGAATGTTTAAATGGCAACAAAGTGGGTTTATATGTTCACTGAAGGTAATGCTACCATGAGAAACCTTCTGGGTGGAAAAGGTGCTAACCTTGCTGAAATGACAAACTTAGGACTGCCGGTACCACAGGGCTTCACAATTACAACAGAAGCTTGTACTCAGTACTATGAAGACGGAAGAAAAATTAATGATGAGATCATGGCTCAGATCATGGAATCTATCACAAAAATGGAAGAGATCACCGGAAAGAAATTCGGCGACAAAGAAAATCCTCTTCTGGTTTCCGTTCGTTCTGGTGCAAGAGCATCCATGCCTGGTATGATGGATACTATCCTGAACCTGGGTCTGAATGAAGAAGTAGTAGAAGTTCTGGCAGCTCATTCCGGAAATCCTCGTTGGGCATGGGATTGCTACAGAAGATTTATCCAGATGTACTCTGACGTAGTTATGGAAGTAGGTAAAAAATACTTTGAAGAGCTGATCGACAAAATGAAAGCTGACAGAGGCGTAAAACAGGACGTTGAACTGACAGCAGAAGATCTGAAAGAGCTGGCTAATCAGTTCAAAGCTGAATACAAAGAAAAAATCGGAGCTGAATTCCCGACAGATCCGAAGGAACAGCTGATGGGCGCTATCAAAGCTGTATTCCGTTCTTGGGATAACCCACGTGCTAACGTATATCGCCGTGATAACGATATTCCGTATTCCTGGGGAACAGCAGTTAACGTACAGATGATGGCATTCGGTAACATGGGTGATGACTGTGGTACCGGTGTAGCATTCACACGTGACCCTGCAACAGGTAACAACGGTCTGTTCGGTGAATTCCTGACAAATGCACAGGGTGAAGACGTAGTTGCCGGTGTTCGTACACCTATGCATATTTCCGAGATGGAACAGAAGTTCCCGGAAGCATTCAAACAGTTCAAAGAAGTTTGCAAAACTCTGGAAACTCACTACAGAGATATGCAGGATATGGAGTTTACTGTAGAACATGGTAAACTGTACATGCTGCAGACACGTAACGGTAAGAGAACAGCTCAGGCTGCTCTGAAGATCGCTTGTGATCTGGTAGATGAAGGAATGAGAACAGAAGAAGAAGCAGTAGCAATGATCGATCCTCGTAACCTGGATACTCTGCTTCATCCGCAGTTCGATGCAGCTGCTCTGAAAGCTGCTACTCCAATGGCAAAAGCTCTGGGAGCTTCACCGGGAGCTGCTTGTGGTAAAATCGTATTCACAGCTGATGACGCTGTAGAATGGGCTGCAAGAGGAGAAAAAGTTGTTCTGGTACGTCTGGAGACATCTCCGGAAGATATCACCGGTATGAAATCTGCACAGGGTATCCTGACAGTTCGTGGTGGTATGACATCTCATGCAGCAGTAGTTGCCCGTGGTATGGGAACCTGTTGTGTATCCGGTTGTGGAGATATCACAATGGACGAAGAAAACAAGAGATTTACACTGGCTGGAAAAGAATACCATGAAGGAGATGCAATCTCTCTGGATGGTTCCACAGGTAATATCTATGACGGTATCATCCCGACTGTAGACGCTACAATCGCAGGTGAATTCGGAAGAATCATGGGATGGGCTGACAAATACAGAACTATGAAAGTTCGTACAAACGCAGATACTCCGGCAGATGCTAAAAAAGCTCGTGAGCTGGGCGCAGAAGGTATTGGTCTTTGCCGTACAGAGCATATGTTCTTCGAAGGCAACAGAATCGATGCATTCCGTGAAATGATCTGTGCTGAAACAGTAGAAGAAAGAGAAGCAGCTCTGGCTAAGATCCTTCCGGAACAGCAGGGAGACTTCGAAAAACTGTATGAAGCTCTGGAAGGTAACCCGGTTACTATCCGTTTCCTGGATCCGCCGCTTCATGAGTTCGTTCCTACTGAAGAAGAAGATATCAAGAAACTGGCTGATGCTCAGGGTAAAACTGTTGAGCAGATCAAAGCTATCATCGATTCTCTGCATGAGTTCAACCCGATGATGGGTCATCGTGGATGCCGTCTGGCTGTAACTTATCCGGAAATCGCTAAGATGCAGACAAGCGCAGTTATCCGTGCAGCTATCAACGTTAAGAAAGCTCATCCGGACTGGAATGTAAAACCGGAAATCATGATTCCGCTGGTAGGCGATATCAAAGAGCTGAAATATGTTAAGAAATTTGTTGTTGAGACAGCAGATGCAGAAATCGCAGCAGCTGGCAGTGACCTGACATATGAAGTTGGTACCATGATCGAGATCCCGAGAGCAGCTCTGACTGCAGACGAGATCGCTAAAGAAGCTGACTTCTTCTGCTTCGGTACAAATGACCTGACACAGATGACATACGGCTTCTCCCGTGATGATGCTGGTAAATTCCTGGATGCTTACTATGATGCTAAGATCTTCGAAAACGATCCATTTGCAAAACTGGATCAGGTAGGTGTTGGAAAACTGATGGATATGGCTCTGAAATTAGGAAAACCGGTTAATCCAAGCCTGCATGTAGGTATCTGTGGAGAACACGGTGGAGATCCAAGTTCTGTAGAATTCTGCAACAAACTGGGTCTGGACTATGTTTCCTGCTCACCGTTCCGTGTACCGATCGCAAGACTGGCAGCAGCACAGGCAGCAATCAATCAGAAATAATTTAAATTTATATAAAAGCATGTGAAAACATGAATTGTGTCCAAACGTAAAGATTGACCCCGAGGGTCTGAAGTGATTCAGACCACGGGGTCTTTTTTGATTTACGCGAGCAGTGAGAGAAATCTCATATATGTAGATTTGGCGGGCACTGCGATAATCAAAATCGATCCACTGGATCAATTATTAATATGTAATGCGACGAGTAAAATTCACAAAGCGTATGTCATCTCGTTTACAGAAAACATTCAGTGACAATGTGGCAAGAGATACTTTTGTTCTGTGAATATACGCATAGGGTTGAAAAAATAATAACAAGAAAAACAAAGATATACAATAAAAAATATGTAAAATGATGACAAAATACAAATGAAAAAAGAAAGAGTATTGTGTAAAATAAATAAAAATACAAAGAGAATCTATTGAAAAATATAAGAATATATGATAATATGATGATAAATTGGGAAGAAGGTCGATTTATGAAAATAAAGGCGATTTACAGGGGTGGAAAGAACCTTTATTTGTAAAAAAATATAAAGCTATTTGGGCAATCGTTACCGGATGAGGCGGTAATTTGCAAAAATATATTTTATGGGGGTGGAGCTTATGGATAGTTCCGTTATTTGGTACGCAGTGTTAGCTGTCGTAGTAGTTGCTCTCGTTTTTGTCCTTTTTAATTTCAACAAAGTAAAGAAAATGAAAGAGGGAAACGACGAGATGGTAGAGATGGCCGGTATCATTCGGAGTGGTGCGGGTACATTTTTGAAAGCAGAGTTTAAGGTGATCGCAATCATAGGAGTCATCATTGCTCTGGTATTCAGTCTGTTTGTGGAAACCACAAGTGGAATTACATTTCTGCTAGGCGGGCTGATGAGCAGTCTGGTCTGTATCATTGGTATGAAGAGTGCCACCTATGCCAATGTACGTACAGCAAACAAGGCAAGAGAATCACTTTCTATCGGAGACACCGTAAAAGTAGCATTGAGCGGTGGAAGTGTCAGTGGCATTGCTGTACAGGCATTTGGTATGCTGGGACTGTTGCTGGTGCTGATCATCTGGGGTGTGGATCCTCACGCAACAGGTCACGGACTGGTGGCAAACCTGGAGTGCAATCCTTCTATCATGAGAATCACTACATACTCTCTGGGATGTTCAATCGTAGCCATGTTCAACAGGGTTGCAGGTGGTAACTACACGAAGGCGGCAGATATTTCCTCTGATATTCTTGCCAAGATTCGCCATGATATGCCGGAGGATGACAGTCGTGTGCCAAATGTTATTGCAGACTTTATCGGAGATAATGTCAATGATATCGCAGGTAACTGTTCAGATCTTCTGGAGAGCTTCGTTGCAACCATCGCAGCTTCTATTATGATTGCAGTTACCTTATTTATCAATGGAATCGTGAATGTATCTGATGAAACCTTTATCCGTATGATCATTTTCCCGGTGATTCTTGCCGGTGTCGGCCTGATTGGATGTCTGATCGGCCTGAGCTACGCATTTGTACGGAAGATGGGAGATGATCCGTCAAGAGAACTGAATCTTGCCACCTGGATTTCAGCAGGAATTACGGTTATCCTGGGTCTGGCTGCTTCGTATATGATGTTTGGAAATGTTCCGTTATATGAAGATATGGTCTGTGGATGGATATCTCCGTGGATCTCAAGTATCCTCGGTATCGTCAGCGGAATTGCGATCGGAAGTATTACAGAATATTATACCAGTGACAAATACAAGCCGACGAAAAAACTGGCAGAGATGGCAATCGAGGGCGAGGCTTTCGTTATCACAAAAGGTGATGCGATCGGATCCCGTTCCACCTTACTGCCTATCCTTATCATCGGTATTGCCCTGTTTATCTCCGGAAAAATCAGCGGAACTTATGGAATAGCAATTTCTGCACTGGGTATGCTTTCTTTCGTAGGCGCAACGGTATCCATCGATGCTTTCGGACCAATCGCAGACAATGCAGGTGGTCTGGCAGAATCCTGTCATCTGGAACACAAAGTCCGTATCATCACGGACAAGCTGGATTCGGTAGGCAATACAACAGCAGCGATCGGAAAAGGGTTTGCTATTGGTTCAGCTGCATTTGCAGCTGTATCCCTGATTGTGGCTTATGTAGGAAACTATACAGCAAAAGGAGAAGAGCCGGTATTAAATATTGCATCATTCATTGTGGTTGCCGGTGGCCTGATCGGTGGTGCACTGATCGAGTATTTCTCTGCGATGCTCACTGATAACACTATCGAGTCAGCCAAACTGATGGCCGATGAGGGTGATAAGATGCTTTCCACTCCCGGTGTACTGGAAGGAAAAGTAAAACCGGATTATAATAAACTGATCGGTATGGCTGCAAACCAGGCTTTGAAAAAAATGGTAGTACCGTCTGTACTGGCACTTTGTATCCCGGTAATCGGCGGATTTGTCTTTGGGGTACAGTTTGTAGGCGGTATCCTGATCGGTGCCACAATCGTGGCGATTCCGCGTGCACTGTTTATGGGTAACTCCGGTGGAGCTTTCGATAATGCGAAAAAATACATTGAAAGTGAAGCTCTTGAAGGGCACGGGAAAGGATCGGCTGCTCACAAAGCAGCAGTTACCGGTGACACTGTTGGTGATACAAGAAAAGACGTTGTCGGTGTGGCATTGGATATTTTTATTAAGAGTATGTCTACAGTTGCCAATACACTGGCATCTCTGTTTTCAACAATTACATTAATTCATTAACAAGTGAAAAAAGAAAAACTTCTGTTGGCGAATGCACTGACAGAAGTTTTTCTTTTTTTCGTACTTAGTATCTGAAAGCAGCTTTCGGAGGCAGGCTCTGCAGACACCTGAAACAATAATACGTACAAATGTTCGAAAAAGATTTACATCGAACATATATTCGTGTATAATGAAAGAAATGATGGAGGTGAAAGAAATGGAATTGAGACAAGGGCTGTCGATACAGGAAAAACTGCGGATTCTGGCAGATGCGGCAAAGTATGATGTTGCGTGTACGTCAAGTGGTGTGGACAGAAAGGGTATGAAAGGATCTCTGGGCAATTCAAAAGCCTGTGGAATCTGCCACAGTTTTTCAGCGGATGGCAGATGTATCTCGCTATTAAAGGTGCTGATGACGAACCATTGTGTTTATGACTGCAAATACTGTGCAAACAGGGTATCGAACGATACAGAGCGTACTGCATTTACCCCTAGGGAACTGTGTGAGCTGACAGTGGAATTCTATAAAAGAAACTATATCGAAGGGCTGTTTCTCAGTTCAGGAGTGCAAAAGAATCCTGCATATACGATGGAAAAGATGTGTGAGGCGCTGCAGCTTCTCCGTACTGAATATCATTTCAACGGATATATTCATGTAAAAGCAGTTCCGGGGGCACCGGACGACTTGATCATGCGTGCCGGTTATCTGGCAGATCGTATGAGTATCAACCTGGAACTGCCGACAGCAGAGGGAATGAAAAAACTTGCCCCTAACAAGTCTCATCAGACAATATTAAAGCCGATGGCGAAGGTGACGGATACGATTGCTGCGAACCGACTGGCACAGGGGAAAAGTGCGTATCTGGAACGGAGCACATCCAATCGGTATCTGACGGACAGTATTTTTTCGGAAGAGCAGAGGAAAATTACGGGAAATCAAACGGATCGGATCGGAGAGTCTTCCGTTTACCGGATTACAACAAAAGAACATGAAAAATTGAAAAACCGACCCTTTGCGTCTGCAGGACAGAGTACACAGATGATCATTGGGGCAACACCAGAGACAGATTACCATCTGCTTTGCACGACGCAGAACCTGTATCAGAAGTATGATCTTAAAAGAGTATTTTTCTCTGCCTATGTGCCTGTGAACGAAGACCCGGATCTCCCGGGGATTGATGAAAAACCACCCCTTTTAAGGGAACACCGTCTCTATCAGGCAGACTGGCTGCTACGGTTTTATGGATTCCATGCGGAGGAATTATTGTCAGAACAGAGACCGAATTTTAACGAGCAGATTGATCCAAAGTGTGAGTGGGCACTCCGGCATCTGGAACTTTTTCCGGTGGAGATCAATACTGCATCTTATGAGCGGATCCTGCGGATTCCGGGTGTGGGACCAAAATCAGCGGGCAGGATCGTGCGCGCAAGGAGATACGGAAGTCTGGACTTTGACCATCTGAAAAAGATGGGTGTCGTTTTAAAAAGAGCGCATTATTTTATCACCTGTAACGGAAAGATGATGTACAGGATTCCGATGGAAGAGGATTTTATCACCAAACAGCTGACCAGTGTAGAATATAAAGAAAACTGGCAGCTGATGAATCAGCAGGAGTATCATCAGATGTCATTGTTCGGAGATTTTGGTGTGCAAGCATGAGAAGAAAGGGAACGGAAATGTATTGTTTTACCTGTAAAGAAGATTTTGAGAGTATGATGACCTGTATCTACCGGGTATGGGAGGCAAAAAAAGGAAGTCAGAACGTCAGGTTGGAAATCGAACCGGTGGAACAGATGGACCTTCTGACGGAATATGTTCATGTGGAGGTGGATCCGGAGCTGGCACACAAGGTGGTTCGATCAATTCGGACCAAAATATCTGCAAAAGCCTATTATCAGGTCTATCTGGCGGCTATGAGCAATGATCCGGGGCGGCTGGATGATATTTATCGTTTTCTGAGGATAGGATTTGCTGTGGGAGGGAAAGTAACCGAGTGTCTGAGAGAAGAATCGGTGATGCAGATCTTTGAACTGAGCCGACAGGTATCGAATGAAAGACATTTTTTCCGAGAATTTTTACGGTTTACGAGAATCGAACCGGGGATTTATGTCGCGCATATGGAGCCAAAGGGAAATGTGGTGGCACTGGTAGCAGAACATTTTGCAGACCGGATGCCATCGGAAGACTGGATGATCATTGATGATAGGCGAGGCCTGGGAGTGATCCATCCGAAAAATGAGCCGTTTTATGTTACAAAGTTCCGGGAAGAAGAGATGGAGCGGCTTTGTCAGACGGAACAGCAGGAAGATCTTTATACGCAGATGTGGAAAGAATTTTTCTATACGATTGCAGTGGAAAAAAGGGAGAATCCGGGTTGCCAGAGAAATATGTTTCCGTTACGATACAGAAAACATGTGACGGAGTTTTTATAAAAAGAGAAGAAGGAATACAGAGGTTATTAACGGTGTTGTTTGAAAAACAGACAGAAAACTGGTATGATAAAAAGAAAAGAGCAGAATCGTATATTGTGAGCAACAGAAAGTAAAAGTATCAGGCAAAACAGGAAACAGAATGCAGAATGGAGACGGACGAATGAAGATATTGATATTATCCTGCAATACCGGGGAGGGACACAATTCTGCCGGCTGGGCGGTGAAAGAATATCTGGAACTGCAGGGACATCAGGTAGTGATGGAAGATATGATGCTTCTGAAAGGAGCGCGGACATCGAAAGCTGTGGGCGGAGCCTATGTGGGAATCGTGAAGCATTTTCCGTTGTTATTTGGTCTGGGTTACCGGCTGGGAGGCTGGGTTTCTTCAGATAAGAGAAAGTCACCGGTATATTATGCCTGCAGTCTTCTGGCGGGGACATTAAAGGGCTATCTGGAACAGAACCGGTTTGATGCTGTTGTAACTCCGCATCTGTACCCCGCAGAGACTTTGACGGCAATGAAGAAAAAAGGGTGGCTGAAGATTCCGGTGGTTGCGATCGGAACAGATTATACCTGTATTCCTTTCTGGGAGGAGACAGACTGCGATTATTATGTGATTCCGCATGAAGATCTGATTGATGAGTTTGCAAAGCGGGGGGTTCCGAGAGAAAAACTTCTTCCGTGGGGGATTCCGGTACGGCAGAACTTTATGAAAGAATGGGATAAGAGGGAAGCAAGAAAAATCTGTCATATTCCACAGGAGAGTAAAAGTTATCTGGTGATGGGCGGCAGTATGGGATTTGGAAAGATCCAGATCTTTGTGCTGGAACTTGCCTGCAGGATGGAAGCAGATGAGGACATGGTGGTCATCTGTGGAAATAATAAAAAGCTGGAAACGCTTTTAAAACGGGAACTGGTTCATCGAAAGAATGTGAGAGTCCTCGGGTATACGGATCAGGTGGCGGCTTACATGGCAGCCTGTGATGTGATTTTCACGAAACCCGGGGGACTCAGCAGCACGGAAGCAGCTGTGATGGGGATTCCGATGGTACATACGAATCCGATTCCAGGATGTGAGACGAAAAATGTGGAATTCTTCCAGAAACATGGCATGTCCATCGGAAAACGTTCGTTTGTCGGACAGGTGCGCGCGGGAGAAAAACTTCTGGATCGAGAAAAACTGCGCGTGGAGATGCAGGAAGCACAGAAAAAGAACAGTAGACCGGAGGCGGCAGAGCGTATCTGTAAACTTTTGGAAGAGCTGGTCGGTAAAGCGAATGAAATGATAGACTAGAAATTATTTGGTAGATAGTATTCCAGATGCATTTTGGCTCGTAACTGTGAAGAAACGGAAACGTTACATAGTTATATAGAACAGCAGCAATGAAGAGGACGAAAAAGAGGTACTTCCATCGAAGAACGATTTGAAAGCGAAAGTACAAAAAGAAACAGGGGGGAAACGAGAGATGATCACATGGCAGGAGTGGTGTTATATCATAGGCGGGTATCTGTCCGGCAGTATCCTGTACAGCTATCTGCTGCCAAAGGCACTGAAAGGAATTGATATTACAGCGGAAAGTCCGGATGGAAACCCGGGAACGGCGAATGCTTTTACCTGTGCGGGCATACCGATCGGGATTCTGGTGCTGTGCATGGAACTGCTGAAAGGTTATCTTCCGGTGCATCTGGCGTTGCGGGAGGTGAATCCGGCACGATGGAGCTTTGCGCTGATTCTGGCAGCTCCGGTTTTCGGACATGCCTGCCCGTTTTTACAGCCACAGAAAGGTGGAAAAGCCATTGCGGTATCGTTCGGGGTACTGCTGGGGCTGGTACCGTTCTGGCTTCCGGTACTGTCTCTGGCAGCCCTCTATCTGATCTTTTCCCTGGTGATCGTGATCGAGCCGCATTTTTACCGTTCGGTTTGTACCTTTGTACTGTTTTCCGTCAGTATTTTCTGTCGGGTGTCGATGACAGGTATCAGTGTCGGCTGCTGTCTGATCTCGGCTGTGGTGATCCGGAATCATTACGCCAGATATCGGGGAGAGCAGATGAGTGTGCGACTGGCACTTCATCGGTAAGAAAACGACAGGGAATATCGACAGTGATGATTGTTTGCTGAGCATATTGGAATGCGAAGCGTGTGAATGGGAACAGCATTGCTGGATGTTGAAATTATGAAAATAGGGTTGACAGAAAGAAAAATAAATGCTATTTTTGAAGTAACTTATATGACTGACGGAAGTGGAGTTTACCACGGGGAGTATAAGGGTTTGAAGCCGACCGTCTGGGCAGTGTAGCTCGGATTGTAGGCTTTTTTCATTTTCAGCATAATTTCTGCGTAGTATGGAGAAAACGGGAAAAGCCGGGTATAGTGATTTTCGTTATGAAGATTCGCTATACCGATCCGGATCATGGTAAAATCAAAACATAAGACAAAAGGAGAATTGTTCATGAAGATGATATCATTGGAACAGGAACTGAGAGGAAATTCATACCCGGGAAGAGGAATTGTAATTGGCAGATCTGCAGATGGAACGAAAGCAGTTGCAGCCTATTTCATCATGGGAAGAAGTGAAAACAGCAGAAACCGTGTCTTTGTAGAAGAAGGACAGGGAATCCGTACCCAGGCCTTTGATCCTTCCAAACTGGTGGATCCCAGTCTTATTATCTATGCGCCGGTACGTGTGCTGGGCAATAAAACCATTGTAACCAACGGAGACCAGACAGATACTATTTATGAGGGAATGGACAGACAGCTGACATTTGAGCAGGCTCTGACATCCAGAGAATTTGAACCGGATGCACCAAATTACACTCCTCGAATCTCCGGAGTGATGCATATTGAAAACGGAGCGTTTGATTATGCAATGTCTATCTTAAAAAGCAATAATGGCAATCCGGACTCCTGTAACCGTTATACATTCTCTTATGGAACAGCACTTGCAGGGGAAGGACATTTTATTCATACATATATGGGCGATGGCAATCCGCTGCCCAGTTTTGAAGGAGAACCAAAGCTTGTGGCAATTCCGGATGAGATTGATGAATTTACCGGTCTGTTATGGGAAAGCCTGAATGAAGAAAATAAAGTATCTCTGTTTGTACGTTATATCAATATTGCAGACGGTACCTGCGAGACAAGAATTGTAAATAAAAATAAATAAGAGAGGGAGAAGCACAATGAAAGAATTACAGTTAAAGTATGGATGTAACCCGAATCAGAAACCTTCCAGAATCTATATGAATGACGGATCGGAACTTCCGATCAAAGTGCTTTCCGGAAAACCTGGATACATTAACTTTCTGGATGCTTTTAATGGCTGGCAGCTGGTATCCAATCTGAAACAGGCAACCGGTCTGGCGGCAGCAACCTCTTTTAAACATGTATCCCCGGCAGGGGCTGCCGTGGGACTTCCGTTAAGTGAGACACTGGCAAAAATCTACTGGGTAGATGATATGGACTGGAAAAACTTCTCTCCGATTGCCTGTGCTTACGCAAGAGCAAGAGGTGCAGACCGTATGTCTTCTTTCGGTGATTTTATTTCTCTGTCTGACGTATGCGACAAAGATACCGCCCTGCTGATCAAGAGAGAGGTATCTGACGGTGTAATTGCACCGGGTTATACACCGGAAGCTCTGGAGATTCTGTCTCAGAAGAAAAAAGGAAATTATAATGTGATTCAGATTGATCCGGATTATGTACCGGCTCCATTGGAACATAAAGAAGTGTTTGGTGTTACTTTTGAACAGGGAAGACAGGAACTGGCAATTGATGATGAACTGATTTCCAATCTGGTGACAAATAACAAAGAACTGACCGAAGAGGCAAAGAGAGATATGAAGATTTCTCTGATCATCCTCAAATACACCCAGTCTAACTCTGTATGTTTCGTAAAAGACGGACAGGCCATCGGTGTAGGCGCCGGACAGCAGTCCCGTGTACACTGTACCCGTCTGGCCGGACAGAAAGCAGACAACTGGTGGCTGCGCCAGAGTCCACAGGTACTGAATCTGCCGTTTAAAGAGGGTATTACCCGTGCAGAACGTGATAACGCGATTGATGTTTATATGGGTGAGGAATACATGGATGTGATCGGTGATGGAAACTGGGAGAGATCGTTCACTGAAAAACCTGCAGTATTCACAAGAGAAGAGAAGCGTGCATGGCTGGATCAGCTGACAGGTGTTACGCTGGGATCTGATGCGTTTTTCCCGTTTGCAGATAATATTGAACGTGCACATAAAAGTGGTGTTGCTTATATTGCTCAGCCTGGAGGATCTGTCCGCGATGATCTCGTGATTGAGTGCTGTGATAAGTACAATATGGTAATGGCATTCACCGGTATCCGTCTGTTCCATCATTAAAAACAGGAGTAACTGCTGATAAGTAGTAACTGTGAGAGTGTGGAAAAGTTACGCTAAGTAAAGTAATAAAACGAAAAACCGATGATTTCTGATTTGTATTTTCTGAAAAAAACAAAATCAGAAATCGTCGGTTCTTTTTTGTATATATTCTATTTCTTCTTTCATAAAACTAAATACTGCTATTTCTCAATCTTTTCTTTTAAAGCTGTTGTGAAGGCATCGTCTGCCTGATTGGTATCAATCAGTGACTGAATATAATTCAAAATACCGCCTTTGGTTGTCGGGCTGTCTACTACACACTGAATCAGTTTTTTCTGTTCGTTGTATGCATGCTGATCTATGAGTGGTGCATAGGCTCTCCCGGTGCGTGTCATGGACTTACCGATGGAATCTACTTTCAGATATCCTTTTTTTGTCAGTGTGATAATACCGGGTGCAACAGTATTTCTTTTCAATGTTACATCTTTTTTCAGAATCTCAGATATCAGACAGGGGTGACCGATTTGCCATACAGCCTGCATAATCTGTTCTTCCTTGCGGGTTAGTGTCTGCATAAAAACTCCTTTCACATAAATAAACAAGTATCAGTAATAATACTATTTTTATTATAAGCTATCTATAGAAAAAAGCAACGAGTATGTATGGAAAACATTAAAATGAAACTATTTTCACGTTGCTGCTCTGTGAATTGTCTGAAAATCTTTGATGGGAGCAGAAAAGAACCGATACTACCAACATTCTATACAAAAAACAATAATTTATACGTGATTTGGAAAGGATAATAAAATTATTTTTTGGATATAATAGACAAAAAACGAGGAAAAATATTGTACAAAATATTGGTGTTTTTGTAAACGTGTTGCAAAACCAGACAAAACTAACTAGAATTCATAACGGTTTATAGGATAAATAAGGAAAGGAATTATGGAAAATGAAAAGACGTGGAAAAGCAGCACTTTGTCTTGGAATGACCGGCGTGATGGCAGTTGGAACAATGCTTTCCGGATGTGGAAAAGAACAAACAAACGGAAAAGTTAAAATTGAAGTTGTTCAGTACAAACCGGAAGCCGTAGATGTATTTGAAGAGCTGGAAAAGAAATTCAATGAGACGCACGACAATATTGAACTGGTTATCGATTCTCCGAACGATGCCATGACTATTTTAAAAACAAGATTTATTCGTGAGGATTATCCGGATATCATCGGAATCGGCAGTGATGTAAACTACTCTAATTTCCTTGATTCTGATATGTTAATGGATATTTCGGATTTTGACGGGCTCGATGATATTAAAGAAGCGTATCTTGAGACAGATAAAGAAATGGAATATGTGCCGATGGACGGAGTTTATGCAATGCCGTACATGGCCAATGCGTCCGGTGTCCTTTACAACAAGGATATGTTTGAAGAACATGGCTGGACGATTCCAACCACATGGGATGAATTTACTGCTTTGTGTGAAAGAATCGAAGCTGAAGGAATTCAGCCGCTGTATTTTGGATTCAAAGATTCCTGGACCTGTCTGGCTCCGTGGAATGCGATCGCTGCAGATCTGGCTCCGTCTGATGTGTGTTCGGAGGTAAATAAAGGGAATACCACATTTACCGATAATTACAGAGAAGTGGCAGAGAAAGAAAAAGCGCTTCTGGCATATGCCCAGGACAATTCGGCAGCATACGGATACAACGATGCGTGTACAGCATTTGCCAAAGGTGAGTCTGCGATGTTTGTGATCGGAAGTTATGCCGTTCCTCAGATCAAATCAGTGAATCCGGATATGAACATTGATTCCTTTGTATTTCCGGCAAGCAACAATGCAGAAGAAAATGTGTTAAACTCCGGTAACGACTTACAGTTTTCCATTATGAAAAACTGCGAACACAAAGAAGAAGCATATGAAGTACTGCGTTTCTTTATGGAAGATGAAAATGTACAGTCATACATTGATGATCAGAGTGCCGTGCCATGTAAAAAAGGCGATTTCGAACTGCCGTCTATGCTGGATGGTATGAAAGAATACATCAACGAAGGAAAACTGGCGGACTATCAGGATCATCATTATCCCAGTGAAATGTCCGTAGATGCGATGATTCAGACATATCTGTTGGATGACAGCGAAAATGCTACCGACAAATTCCTGAAGAAATTTGATACTGAGTGGGTTCGTTACAACCGTGATCTGATTCGGAAAGTACAGGATTACGAAAAAGAAAACGGAAGTAACAACTAGGAAAGGGGATAAGAACGATGAATAAGAAAGGGAAAACCAACGACAGAGAGCGCACGTTTCTCCTGATTACCATTCCGGTACTGGTGCTGTTTTTCTGCTTTAACACATTACCGCTGATCAAAGGTTTTATCTATAGTTTTACAAACTTCAAAGGATATGGAACCTATGATTTTGTCGGACTTCGAAACTACAAAGATCTGTTTACCGACGCCCGCGTGGGAAGATCTTACCTGTTTACTTTTAAATATGCAATCGTTTGTACGATCATTGTAAATGTCATCAGTCTGCTTCTGGCACTGGGACTGAATGCGAAAATTAAAGGAAAAACGGTGCTGAGAGGAATCTATTTCATCCCGAATATTCTTGGTGGACTGGTTATCGGTTATATTTTTAGTTTCTTCTTTACTTATATTCTTCCGGCAGCTGGTCAGGCAGCAGGAATCGAATGGCTGAGTTCCAGTATTCTGGCAAAAGAAAGTACTGCATGGTTTGGTATCGTTATTGTAGGTGCATGGCAGGCAATTGCAATGAATACCATCATCTATATTTCCGGTCTGCAGACCGTGCCGGAAGATGTGTATGAAGCCGGTGCAATCGATGGAGCCACCGGATGGAGAAGGTTCAAAGACCTTACATTTCCGCTGATTATTCCATTCTTTACGATTAATATGGTGCTGTGTATGAAAAACTTCCTGATGGTATTTGACCAGATTATGGCATTGACCAAAGGTGGTCCGTCCCAGAGTACAGAGTCCATCTCTTACCTGATCTACCAGAATGGTATGAGTGGTGGACAGTTTGGTTTCCAGAGTGCCAACGCGGTTCTTTTCTTTGTCGTTATCGTGGCAATCTCTGCATTCCAGATGACAGTAATGGGTAAGAAGGAGGAACAGTTATAATGAGTAAGAAAACAAATAATCAGACAGCAAAAGTTAACTGGCCGATTACTATTTTACTGATCATCGGCTGCCTCACTGTGTTTTTCCCTCTGTATATGGCAGTGATCATTGCGTTCAAACAGCCGTCTGAGATGACAAACGATATCGCGGGAGCACTTGCATTTCCGAAAACCTGGAGTTTTGCAAACTTTGCAGAAGCGATGAAAGTAACCGATTTCTGGCATTCTCTGGGAAACAGTTTACTGCTTACGATCGTGACCGTGATCCTCGCTATCCTGATCCATTCTCTGGCAGGATATGCGATCGGAAGAAGTATGGCAAATAAAAAGTTTTATAATTTTGCGTATCTGTATATTGTAAGTGGTATGTTCGTACCGTTTGCGATTCTGATGATGCCTCTGGTAAAACAGACTGCGCAGATCGGAATTGCCAATCGTTTTGGTGTTATCGTACTGTATGTGGTATTCTTTATGCCAATGAATATCCTGTTATATTCCGGTTATCTGAAAAATATTCCACTGGCACTGGAAGAAGCAGCACGTGTGGATGGCGCTACTACATGGAGTACTTACTGGAATATTATTTTCCCGATCATGAAGCCAATGCATGCAACCGTTGCTGTACTGACTGCTATGAGTACCTGGAACGATGTTATGACACCTCTGGTTATCATGTCCGGAACAGGAAAAAATACGTTACCACTGGCACAGTTAAACTTCCAGACTCAGTTCGGAACTAATTATAACCTGGCATTCGCCTCTTATCTGCTGGCACTGCTGCCGATTTTGATCTTCTATCTGATCTGTCAGAAACAGATTATCAACGGCGTGGTAAACGGAGCGGTAAAATAATAGATATTGTTCACTGGTAATATCCCGCGAGGTGTTTTTTGTGAGCGAAGGTCACAGAAAACCCGAGACATATCGCGCGAATTTATGCGATTAGCATAAATTCTGTGCATCGCGCAGCGTGTTGCTGGGCACGGAGTGAACAGTAACAAATAATATAAAATATCTATAAAATCAGGGCATCGGCTTTTACGCCGGTGTCCTTTTTGTTATAATAAATAATAAAACAACATTTCTCCGTATACCGGCATATAGTAAAAGAAGAAAAGAAATACGGGCGGAAAAATATGGCATATAAGATTGTAGTGGACAGTGGACACGGAGGAGAAGATCCGGGTGCAGTCTATCCTGGCAGGCAGGAAAAGGAAGATACGTTACGGCTTGCACTGGAAGTAGGGAGACTTCTAGAGGCAGGAGGACAGGATGTGGTGTATACAAGAACCACGGATGTCTACCAGACACCCTTTGAAAAAGCGCAGATTGCAAATCGGGAAGAAGCGGATTATTTTATTTCGATTCACAGAAATTCCAGTCCAAGACAGAATCAGTATCAGGGGGTAGAGACACTGATCTATGACAAGTCGGGAATCAAACTGAAGATGGCAGAGGCAATTAACGGGGCTCTGGAGGAGGTGGGATTCCGTAATCTCGGGGTGAAAGAACGACCGGGACTTGTAGTGTTGCGAAGAACAAATATGCCGGCACTTCTGGTGGAGGCAGGATTTATTAACAACGATCAAGATAATCAGCTGTTTGATGAAAAATTTACAGAAATCGCAGGAGCAATTTCTGAGGCGATTCTCGGTACACTGGATCAGGAAACTGTGGAAGATCCACTTTTATATCGGGTGCAGGTGGGAGTTTTCAGAAATAAAGAAAATGCAGACCGGCTGAATTATGAACTTCTGGATAAGGGATATCCATCTTATATTTTACAGCAGGACGGATATTATAAAGTCCAGGTGGGAGCTTTTGAACAACTTGGAAATGCTGTTTTGATGGAACAAAGGCTTCGAAAGGATGGGTATCAGACGCTGATCACAACTCGCTAGAAGACAGGATGAAGAAGGGAGCAGGTCCATGGGAATACAAAAGAAAGACAGAGAATATGAACGTTTTTTAGATCAGATCAGTGATTTCATTTTTGTGGAGGATAAACCGGAGAGGGCAGATATCATTTTTGTACCGGGTAATGGATTTCCGCAGATGTCCATAGAAGCGGCCAGACTGTGGAAAGAGGGAATGGCACCTTGGATACTGCCTTCCGGAAAATACAGTATCGGAAAAGGTGCATTTACAGGGGTACAGGCCATGAAGGAAAAATATCAGGGACCGTATCAGACGGAATGGGAATTTATGAAAGATGTGCTGCTAAAAGAAGGCGTGCCGGAAGAAGCGATCCTGCGGGAAGACGGGGCTACATTTACCTATCAGAATGCGATCAACTCCAGAAAAGTGACAGATGCAGTGGGTATTCGGGTGAAAAAGGCAATTATCTGCTGCAAAGCCCAGCATGCCAGAAGATGCAAGCTGTATTATCAGTACTTATACCCACAGACAACCTTTCTCATTTGCCCTTCGGATGTGGGAATCAACCGGGAAAACTGGTTTGATACGCAAAAAGGCAGAAAGGAAGTACTGGGAGAAGTAGAAAAATGTGGGGAACAGCTGCAACGGATCTTTTGCAGGGAAGCGGATTCATGGAGTATCTGAGAGATTCGGATAAACAGACGATACGAACAGGATGTTATCATTTCATACGGAAGGCAGGAGGGTGTTATGGCAGCATATGTGGAAATGGATCAGGTTACAAAAACCTATCAGATGGGAGAAGTGACGATCAAAGCTGCGGATGGTATTTCTTTTCAGGTAGAAAAGGGAGAATTTGTGGTCGTGGTCGGACCAAGTGGAGCAGGAAAAACAACGGTGCTAAATATTCTCGGCGGCATGGATACTGCAACGACCGGAAAAGTATCTGTGGACGGAACACGGGTGGATAAGCTGAAAGGGAAAAAGTTGATCCAGTATCGGAGAGAGGATATTGGTTTCGTGTTTCAGTTTTATAACCTGATGCAAAACCTGACTGCACTGGAGAATGTGGAGCTGGCACTTCAGATCTGTAAAGATCCGCTGGATGCAAAGACAGTTCTTGAAGAGGTGGGGCTTGGGGAACGGATGTATAATTTCCCGGCACAGCTTTCAGGTGGGGAACAGCAGAGGGTGGCGATAGCCAGAGCCCTGGCAAAAAATCCAAAGTTACTGCTCTGCGATGAACCGACGGGTGCGCTGGACTATGTGACCGGAAAATCGATACTGAAGTTATTACAGGATACCTGTCACAAAAAGGGAATGACTGTGATCGTGATTACACATAACTCTGCACTGACACCTATGGCGGATCGGATCGTCCGGATACGAAACGGCAGGGTGGCAGAGATGATACAAAACGAGAATCCAACACCGGTGGAAGAGATAGAATGGTAGGTGGAGAGGATGAAAGCATTTCGGAAAGATTTTTTCAGAGAGATTTTAAAGAATAAAGGACGGTTTTTATCTGTTTTTTTCATCTCCCTGCTGGGTGCGGCGTTCTTTTCGGGTATTCGGTCAGCAGAAGGAGATATGAAGACTTCGGCGGATGCTTATTACGATCAGACAAATTACATGGATCTGCGGGTGCTGGGAACGCTCGGTCTTACAGACACGGATATGGAAGATATCGCAAAGGTGAAAGGCGTAGCACAGGTAACCGGCGGGCATACGTTAGAAGTATTACATAAAGAAGGGGAAAAAGAACAGACAGTGAAGCTGATCGCGTTAGAAGATGGCGTAAATGAACCACAGATTCTGGATGGGCGGCTGCCGCAGAAAACGGATGAAATTCTGGTGGACCAGAAATTCCTGGATGAAACCGGAAAAAAGATCGGCGATCAGGTGATATTTGAGAGTGGTACGGACACTGCACTTTCGGATGACCTTGTTCATGAAACGTTTACGATTGTGGGATCGGCAACGTTACCCTATTATATGGAACTGACCCGTGGAACAGGGAGTATCGGAAACGGCAGTATTGACAGTTTTGGGCTGTTACTTCCGGAGACGTTTACCAGTGAGATTTATACAGAAATCTATGTGCAGGTGGATGGGGCAAAGGAGCTGGAAAGTTACAGTACCTCTTACGAAAAGACTGTAAAACAGGTACAAAACCGGGTAGAAGAGCTGGAAGAGGAAGCATGTCAGAGGAGATATGATACGGTTTATCAGGAGGGGGAAGACAAGCTTTCCGATGCCAGAAAACAGGTAACAGACGGTGAAAAGGAACTGGCGGATGGAAAAAAGAAGCTGGAAGACGGTACTTTGCAGATCGAAGAGGCAAAAGATACCGTCGCTGAAAAGGAAAAAGAACTGAAGAAAAATGAATCCCTTCTGGCAGAAAAAGAGACAGAATTGCAAAATGGGGAGAATCAGCTTGCTGCAAAGGAGAAAGAACTGACTGCCGGAGAACAACAGCTGCAGCAGAAAATGCAGGAACTTACAGCCGGAAAACAGGAGCTTGCCACAAAGCAGACAGAACTGACGGATGGAAAGGTACAGCTACAGATACAGGAAGAAGAGCTGAATACAGCCAAAAGTCAGCTTGAGGAGCAGGCGGCGAAACTGGAAGAACAGAAAAGTCAGCTGGAAGAAAAAGAAAAGGAGCTGGATGAAAATGAGGTGACAGTAACTGCGGGTATCACACAGGTACAGGAAGGGCAGGAACAGCTTGCCGCCGGTATGCAAAGTGTGCAGGAAGAAATCACCCGACTGGAAGCACAGAAAGAACAACTCTCGCAGATGGAAGAACCGGATGCGGAACAGCTGCAGCAGATCGAGACTGCTTTGCAGGAGTTAAAGCAGCAGCTTACCGGACTGGAAACACAAAAGGAAGTGCTGTCACAGAAAGAGACGGAACTGACCGGGAATCTTACACAGATCCAGTTGGGCAAAGGAGAACTCGAGCAGGCAAGGACGCAGCTGGATGCCGGAGAAGCGGAAATCAGTATGCATCGTCAGGAACTTGCGGCGGGCGAGGAGAAAATCGCACAGGCAAAGGAACAGCTTGCAGCAGGAGAAAGACAGATCAGTCAGGTACAAAAACAGCTCGCGGATGGTGAGGCGCAGATTGGGCAGGCAAAAGCACAGATTGCGGACGGAAAGAAGCAGCTTGCCGGAGCAAAAGCTGCACTTGCAGATGGAAAGACGCAGCTTTCTGCCGGAAAACAGCAGATTGTGGATGGAAAAAGCGCACTCCGGGAGGCAAAAGATGAGATTGACGCGAAAGAGACGGAACTGGAGGACGGCTGGAAGGAATACAGAAAAGAAAGCCGGAAAGCAGAGAAAAAACTGGCAGATGCAAAAGAAGAAATTGCAGACGGAGAGAAAAAACTGGAAGATCTGAAGGTTCCGGACTGGTATGTATGGGGACGAGATCAGGTGACTTCCACGGAAAATTACGGACAGGATGCAGTGCGCATCACAAATATAGGAAAGTTCTTTCCGGTCATTTTCTTTCTGGTGGCAGCGCTTGTCAGCCTGACGACGATGACTCGAATGATCGAGGAACAGCGTCAGCAGATCGGTACACTGAAAGCTCTGGGATACGGAGACGGTGTGATCGCGGTAAAATATCTTGCCTACGGACTGATGTTTACCATCTCCGGTGCATTTGTCGGAGTGCTGCTCGGTGAGAAAATTCTGCCGTGGGTGATCATGAATGCGTATGGTATGCTGTATACGGGTATGAAAGAGTATCTGACCCCGTTAAACTGGGAAGAGGGCGGACTTGCGATCCTTGCGAGTGCACTCTGTACCGGTGTGGCAACTGTAGTGGCATGTTATAAGGAACTGGCAGCGCGCCCGGCACAGCTGATGCGCCCGGAGGCTCCAAAAAACGGAAAGAGGATTCTGCTGGAACGGATTCCGTTTTTATGGAAACATCTGAACTTTACAACAAAATCAACGATCCGGAATCTGATCCGATATAAAAAGCGGTTCTTTATGACTGTCATTGGTATCGGTGGATGTATGGGACTGATCGTGGTGGGATTTGGCTTGCAGGATTCGATTACTGCGATTGCAAAGAATCAGTTTGTCAATCTGTTTACCTATCAGGCAAGCGCTGTTTTTAACGGGGACGCCACGGAAGAGAAAAAGGCACGGGTACAAAGCGAGATGGAGACGTATCCGGGGATACAGCAGATTCTGGAGATGTATTGCCAGAGTGTGGAACTGCAGTCACCGAAGCGCAGTGTGGATGCGGTGATGGAAGTACCGAAAGATCTGACTTGTTTTGGAGATTTCTTTGATCTGCGTGATCGCATCAGTGGAAAACATTATGATTTCCCGGCGCAGGGGGCTGCCATCAGTGAGAAGACGGCAGATATTCTGGGACTCAAAGTCGGTGATACAGTGCAGATGAAAAAGGGTGATCAGATTGTGGAAGTCGAAATCACGGAGATTGTTGAAAATTATGTGCGGCATTTTATCTATATAACGACAGACACATATCAGACCTTGTTCGGGGAAGCGGCAGAGTATAATCAGCTGTTGCTTCGCTACGAAGATACGTCAGACAGTTACGAGGACGGACTGGGACAGACGATCATGGAACATCCGGAGATCGCAGCTATCTCCTTTACGTCAGATCTGATCAGTGAGATCGACAACATGCTTCGCTCTCTGAATATCGTCATTGTGGTTCTGATCGTATCGGCAGGTTTGTTGGCATTTGTGGTGCTGTATAATCTGAACAATATCAATATCACAGAACGTCAGAGAGAGCTGGCAACACTGAAAGTGCTTGGATTCTACGACGGAGAAGTGGCTTCGTATGTATATCGTGAGAATATGGTGCTTACGGTATTCGGAATCCTCGCAGGTGTGGGAATCGGTGCTTTTCTGCATGGAAAGGTGATCCGAACCGTAGAAGTGGATATGATGATGTTCGGAAGAAGTATATTTTTCAGAAGTTTCTTGTACAGCGGACTGATCACACTGGCATTTGCATTGTTAGTCAATGGAATGATGTATTACCGGCTGAAAAAGATTGATATGATCGAATCACTGAAAAGTGTGGAATAAAAAAGAAGAAGAGGTTAATCCTCTTCTTCTTTTTTATCGTAAAAATCTTCCGGTATATAGATGTGTACAAGTTCGATACGGTTTTTGTCCACCTGATCAACGACCAGTTTCAGATGATTATCTGTGATACAGGATTCACCGGGAACCGGCAGGTGATCGAGCTGTTCGATCACAAAACCTCCGATAGAATCGTAATCTTCCGTTTCCAGATGCAGATCCAGAGCTTCATTCAGATCGTCCAGTTTGGCAGAACCTTTTGCGAGATATTCTCGTTTCGGAACGATTTCTTTAAAGTCTTCCTCTTCGTCGGCATCGTATTCATCACGGATCTCTCCGACGATTTCCTCGAGCAGGTCTTCCAGTGTGATCATACCGGCGGTTGCGCCATATTCATCAAGGACTATTGCCAGATTGACGGCATATTCTTTCATCTCCATCAGAAGATCTGCCGTACCTTTGTATTCATAGGTAAAATATGGGTTTCTGAGAAAATCCCGTACAGAAAACGTTTTTTCCGGATCTCGCAGAATCAGGTCTTTCATATTCAGAGTGCCGATGATGGTATCTGTTGAATTTTCATAGACCGGATAACGTGTATAACCGTCTTCACGGAATGCCTGAATTACTTCGTCATAAGTGGCATCCACATTAATCAGAGACATATCGATACGGGGAACCATCACATCCTTGGCCTGAGAATCACCAAAATCGAAAACGTTATAGATCATCTGCCGTTCTTCGCTCTCGATGACACCGTCTTCATGACTGACATCCACGATGGTACGAAGTTCCTGCTCTGTCATGGCATTTGGCTTGGCATCGGGATCTACATGAAGCAGAAATAAGACACCTCGCGAAAGCAGATTCACAAGGAAAATTACAGGAGTCAGCAGTCTGGTCAAAGGATAGATTACCGGTGCATAGGCAAGAGAGATTTTTTCTGCCTGTAATGTTGCCAGGGTTTTCGGAGTAATCTCACCAAACAGAAGAATCAGCAAGGTTAGAACGCCGGTGATAAAACCAATAAAGGCATTACCAAGAACTCTTGTGGTCCAGGTGGTTGCCAGAGAAGATGCCGACAGGTTGACAATATTATTGCCGATCAGGATCGTACTCAGAAGCTTTCCCGGATTTTCAATAATTTTCAATAAGGTTTTTGCCTTTTTATTCCCATCGTCAGCAAAAGACATGATACGGATCTTGTTGACCGTAGTCATGGCCGTCTCTGCGGAAGAGAAAAATGCGGAAAGCAAAATTAACAGCAGTAACACAATTAGTTGTATGGCGTCGCCAGAATCCAAAAATATTCACTCCTTTGAAAATATGTAGTAGTTGTACTTGAATATACAGGAATTCGATTCAAAAATCAAGACAAATTCTTGTAAAATCATATTTTTTGGGGTGTTGAAAAAGAAAAGGATATGTTATAATATAAAACTGAATAACTGTGAAAGTAGTAAAAAAAGCTGTGAAACCGCAGCTGAGAATACAAAGCAGGAGAGATGTGGATAATGAAGAAAAATAATAAACCGGCAGCGAAGCGATACATGAAGACGGTGGGAATGGTGATGGCATCCGTGATGGTTCTTTCCTCCACAACCGGTCAGATGGTATATGCGGAGTCTGCAAAAGACCAGAAAGATACTCAGGATGGGGAAAAGAAAGAAGAAAAAACCATCGTATATCTGAATGGAAAAACGGGAAATGATAAGAATAGCGGCGAGAGCCAGGATGAGGCAGTGAAAAGTTTTGAAAAGGCAGCAGAACTTGCAGGATCTAGCGGTGTGATCCGAATCTGTGGTACAGTTACTGTAGATGAGGAAGAAACCTGGGAATTACCATCCGGAGTTTCTATCCGCCGCGCAGAAGATTTTGAAGATGCACTGGTTCGCGTGACCGGCTGTCTGAAGCTGGATAATGTCCGCCTGTATACAGAGGATATCACCGGCGATGGTGAAGTAGAAGGAGCAGCAGAAAAAGAAAAAGTTTATGTTCCGAAAGTAATTACGGTAAAAGATACAAAAGCACTGTCAGAGATTTCCCTGGAAGGCTGCGATGGAGACGGAGTATTTTCCTGGGAAAAAGAGGATGCAGTTCCAACAGAATACGAGACAGACTATCAGGTGGTTTTCCATCCCTATGACACGAAAAAGATTGATTACAGCAAGGAAAAAGGATGGGACGAAGACAGCGAAACTGTGACCAGAAAGGTTACTGTTCGCGTAAGTTCTCTGAAACCGGAAGTCACACCAACGCCGGAAGCAACCGATACACCGGAAGTCACACCGACTCCGGAAGCAACACCTGAGGTTACAGTGACACCGGAACCGACAACAACACCGGAAGTCACACCACAGCCAGAGAGCACACCGCAGCCAACACCTGAGGTTACGGAACCGACAGATCCTGGTTCAGAAGTGACACATCCGGACACAACGATTACCCCGGACCCAACAGAAGTGCCGGATGTTCCGACGGAACCGGAAGTACCGCCAACGGATCCGGCAGAACCAACGCCTGAAACACCAAAACCACAGCCGGAGGTACCGTCTGATACCGTACCAGAGACACCGGCAGATACAGAAAGCGCAGAAGGATCCGGACTTACCTGGGAGCAGATGAATGAGATTGCAACGGTACAGGAACAGCTGGATTTCCTTCCAAGCGAAGTGACGACAACGGAAGAGGTAGAAGCAATCGTAGCGGCTACAAAAGAATACGAGACATTGTCTGAAGCACAGAAAGCTTATATAGAGGCTGACAGTCTGGTACTGTTACAGACAGCCCAGGAACAGGCGAAGACGGTCAACCGGACAAGCAACGGCGTTACGGTAGACGGTGATCTTCCATGGTACATACAGTTTCAGGTACAGTTGAATAATGATAAATCTGACAGTTCCGTTCTGAACGGTCAGAATGTAGATACTTTTATCAGCCCATATGAGATGAAGCTGTGGGATATGATGAATGATAATGAATATCAGTTGAACGGACAACAGGTGCGCATCACGATGCCGGCACCGGACGATCAGCTCTATACACAGCTTGTTGTGATTCATTATCTGAAAGATGGAAGCATCGAGTATATTACTCCGATTTATAATGCAGACGGAACACTGAGCTTTGTGACAACTTCTTTCAGTCCGTACAATGTGGCAGGTCTGAAGATTGCAGGAAGCCAGTCTCTGGTAGGCAATACGGATAAGGCATATACAAATAAAAATACAACAACTTCCGGAAGTACTACGACAAAACTGACACCGAATGTGTCCGCAGGAAATACAGGCAGCAGTTCAAACGGAAGCACATCCGGCAGTGTGACAAAGAAAAACACACAGAAGAGCCAGACACAGCAGGCTTACGGTACGACACTGAAAAGAGTCAATCCGAAGACCGGAGACTATCAGCAGACAGCCTGGTATGCAGGACTCGCGGCAGCAGCGCTTGCAGCACTTGGTATCGCAGGCAAGAAAAACCGAAAAAAGAAATCTGAAGCCGATAAGGTATAGAATGTACAACCCTCCCATATAGTACTGTATGGGAGGGATTTTTTTGGATACAGGGAAAAACATCTGGATACAAAAGAGCAGCAGAGTCATAAAAGGTCTGATCGTGTCCTATCTGGTCAGCGGGGCAGGGCTTTTGCTTCTGGCATTGCTGTTGCTGAAGTACCAGCTGGATGAGAGAAAAGTGTCCGCTGGTATTCTGGCTGTTTATATTCTATCCGGATTATCGGGAGGAATTTATATGGGAAAAACAGCAGAAAGAAAAAGATATCTGTGGGGAATGATACTTGGCAGTATATACTGGGGTATTCTGATGCTGCTTACCATCTTTTCCGGTGCAGGTACGGGATCGGGGGTAAAAGGTGCATTTCTTACACTTCTTATCTGTGCAGGGTCGTCAACTTTGGGAGCAATGGTGACGGGAGCCTGAAAACAGTGGCAGATCGTGAAAATAGCCGGAAGTTGCGAAAAAAACTCTTTGAAAATGAAAGAACATATGCTATAATGCAAGAAGTAATAACATAAGGAGGAAGCAAAATGAAACATATTAAAACTTTAAATACAAAAAGTTTACAGAACACAATGAAAAAAGGTGGATGTGGTGAATGTCAGACATCCTGCCAGTCTGCTTGCAAGACTTCTTGTACAGTAGGAAATCAGAGCTGCGAAAACACAAAATAAGAAATCAGCAGGCTCTATGATGCTTGGAACATACAGGCAGCGGTCCAAAAGCCGCTGCTTGCTTTTTGTTACATAGCATATCAAGAATTGATCCGGTGGATCAATTGTGATTACATTGTATATCGAAGCAGAAGATGCTGCTGCGCAAGAAAAGAAGAAGGAGAACAAATAAGTGATTCATCAGTATAAAAGTAATGGATACGCAATTGTTCTGGATGTAAACAGCGGATCCGTTCATGTGGTGGACGATATTGTATATGACTGTATCGCCCTGCTGGATCAGGGATGTTCCAACGAAGAAGTGACAGAAAAACTGTCGGCTTCTTATTCCGGAGAAGACCTGAAGACAGCTCTTAAAGAAATTCAGGAACTGACCGATGAGGGAATGCTGTTTACCGAGGACATTTATGAAAATGCGATAGAGCATTTTAAAGAACGGCCAACTGTAGTCAAAGCACTGTGCCTGCATATTGCCCACGACTGTAATCTGGCCTGTAAGTACTGCTTTGCGGAAGAAGGAGAATATCATGGAAGACGTGCACTGATGTCCTACGAAGTAGGAAAGAAAGCACTGGATTTTCTGATTGCCAACTCCGGAAGCAGGAGAAATCTGGAAGTAGACTTTTTCGGAGGGGAACCTCTGATGAACTGGCAGGTTGTCAAAGACCTGGTAGCTTACGGAAGAGAGCAGGAAAAGATACATAATAAAAACTTCCGTTTTACCCTGACCACCAATGGTGTTCTGGTTAACGATGAAGTGATGGAGTTTTGTAACAAAGAGATGGGCAATGTGGTTATGAGTATCGACGGACGAAAAGAAGTCCACGATCATATGCGTCCGTTCCGCAAAGGTGCCGGAAGCTATGACTTGGTAGTTCCGAAGTTCCAGAAATGGGCAGAGAGCCGTAACCAGGACAAATATTATGCCCGCGGTACATTTACCCATTATAATCTTGACTTTTCCAAGGATGTACTGAACCTGGCAGATCTGGGATTCAAACAGATATCTGTAGAGCCGGTTGTAGCACCTTCGGATGCGGACTATGCACTGCAGCCGGAAGACCTTCCGAAATTGTTTGAAGAATATGATACCCTGGCAAAAGAGATGATCAAACGAAATAAAGAAGGAAACGGATTTAACTTCTTCCACTTTATGCTTGATCTGACCGGAGGTCCTTGTGTATACAAACGTCTGTCCGGATGTGGGTCAGGAACAGAGTATCTGGCAGTTACCCCATGGGGAGACCTGTATCCGTGCCATCAGTTTGTAGGAAACGAAGATTTCCTTCTTGGTAATGTGGACGAGGGAATCACAAAACCTGCAATCTGTAAAGATTTTAAAAATTGCAACGTCTATGCAAAAGAGGCATGTAAGAAATGTTTTGCACGATTCTACTGCAGTGGCGGCTGTGCGGCAAACTCCTATAACTTCAAAGGGAAAATCGATGATGTTTACGAAGTGGGCTGCGAGCTGGAACGTAAGCGCGTAGAGTGTGCAATCATGATAAAAGCTGCTATGGCAGAAGAAGAGGTATAAGAAGATGAAGAAAAAACAGGGAGTTCTTGTGCTGATTCTTACAGTGGTTCTGATTGGTCTGTTAGCCTTTACAACCGCTGTAGGATTCGGCCCGACCGGAACCGGGTCTGCAAAAAATATCAAGACCGGTCTGGATCTGTCCGGTGGTGTAAGTATCACATACCAGGCAAAAGGAGACGATCCGTCTCAGGAAGATATGGATGATACCGTCTATAAACTTCAGAAACGTGTGGAAGACTATAGTGAAGAAGCACAGGTATATCAGGAAGGTGATGACCGTATCACTGTAGAGATTCCTGGTGTAACCGATGCAAATAAGATTCTGGAAGATCTTGGTAAACCGGGATCTCTGGAATTCCAGGATGAAAGCGGCAACGTAGTTCTGGACGGAAGCGATATCGCAGGTGCAGACGGCGGTGTCACAGAAGATCAGACAACCGGAAGCAAACAGTATGTCGTAGAACTGACACTGACCAAAGACGGTACCACAAAATTCGCAGAGGCAACTGCAGCAAACCTGAAAAAAAGAATCTCTATCGTATATGACGGAGAAACTATCAGTTCACCGGTTGTACAAAGTGTGATCTCTGACGGTAAAGCACAGATCAGCGGACAGCAGTCTATCGAAGAAGCAAAAGAACTGGCATCTATTATCCGTATCGGTTCCCTGAAACTGGAACTGGAAGAACTTCGTTCTAACGTGGTAGGTGCACAGCTGGGACAGCAGGCAATCAAGACAAGCCTGATCGCCGGTGCCATCGGTCTGGTACTGGTCGGAATCTTTATGATTATCGTTTACGCTCTGCCGGGTGTGGTAGCTGCTTTGTCACTGGCTATCTATACCGGACTGGAACTGGTAATGCTGAATGCTTTTGACCTGACGCTGACCCTTCCGGGTATCGCAGGTATCATTCTTTCCATCGGTATGGCGGTGGATGCAAACGTTATTATCTATGCACGTATCCGTGAGGAAATTGCAGCAGGTAAGAGTGTAAGAAGCGCCATTAAGACCGGTTTCGAGAAAGCTATGTCCGCCATTGTGGACGGTAACATCACAACTCTGATCGCAGCTGCTGTTCTGGGAGCAATGGGAAGCGGAAGTGTCAAAGGATTTGCCATGACACTGGCTCTTGGTATCGTTCTTTCCATGTTTACCGCACTGGTAATTTCCAGACTGCTGGTGAACGCATTCTATGCAGTGGGACTTCGGGATGAAAAGTTCTACGGAAAACAGAAAGAAAGAAAAACCATAGATTTCCTCGGAAAGAGAAAATTATTCTTTACGATTTCTGTTATCCTGATTCTGCTTGTTCCGGTTGGAATGGGCGTGTTCCATGCAAAAGACGGAAAAGCATTGAACTACAGCCTGGAGTTCATGGGTGGTACGTCTACGAACGTAACTTTCAATGATGACATGTCTATCGATGACCTTGACAGCCAGGTAAAACCGGTAGTACAGGAAGTAACCGGTGATGCAAATATTCAGATATCCAAAGTCGCTGACAGCAATGCGGTTATCATTAAGACAAGATCTCTGAGCCTGGATGAGAGAGAAGAACTGAACCAGAAACTGGTAGACAGTTTTGGTGTGGATGACAGCAAGATCACCGCAGAGAGTATTTCCTCTACGGTAAGTTCTGAGATGAGAAGAGATGCGATTGTGGCAGTCCTGATCGCTACGATCTGTATGCTGCTGTATATCTGGTTCCGTTTCAAAGATGTACGTTTTGCATCCAGTGCGGTTCTGGCACTGTTACATGATGTAATGGTAGTACTTGCATTCTATGCACTGTCAAGAATCTCTGTAGGTAATACCTTTATTGCCTGCATGTTGACGATAGTTGGTTATTCTATCAACGCGACCATCGTTATTTTCGACCGTATCCGTGAGAATCTGAAGAGTGCCGGCAAGAAAGCGGATCTGAAAGAACTGGTAAATATGAGTATTACCCAGACACTGACCAGAAGTATTTATACATCCTTCACTACATTTATTACCATATTTGTAGTATTTGTTATGGGTGTATCTTCTATCCGTGAATTCGCACTTCCGATCATGGTAGGTATCGTATGTGGTGCTTACTCTTCTGTATGTATCACCGGTGCTCTGTGGTATGTCATGAAAACGAAATTAGGAAAAAGTACAAAGTAGAAGAGATAGGTAATCAAAAAGCTGTTGCAGCGATGCAGCAGCTTTTTTCAATCACAGCTAAGATGAGGAGCAGACAACATGGAAAAATGGATGGTAGCAGCTAAGCGGGCTGATTTTAAAGGGATCGGAGAACGGTTTGGCATTGATCAGGTTACAGCGAGGATTATCCGCAACCGTGATGTGATCGGGGAGAAAGCAATTGAGAAATATCTTCACGGAAGCCGGAAAGATTTTTACAGTCCCTGGCTGTTGAAAGATATGGAAAAGGCAGTGGCTATCCTGCAGGAGAAAATAGAAAATAGAAACAGGATCCGGATCATCGGAGATTATGATATTGACGGAGTAATGTCTACATATATTTTACTGGAGAGTCTCCGGGGGCTTGGATGTGATGTGGATATGATGATTCCAAACAGGATCACAGACGGATATGGAATCAATGAACATCTGATTGAACAGGCCTGGCAGGAGGGGAGAGATACGATTATTACCTGTGATAATGGAATCGCTGCAGTGACGCAGATACGGAAAGCAAAAGATCTGGGAATGACCGTGATCGTGACAGATCATCATGAGGTGCCGTTTGAAGATCTGGAAGGGGGAAGAAAGGAGATTCTGCCACCTGCAGATGCCATAGTCAATCCAAAACAGAAGGCCTGTTCCTATCCTTTTGCAGGACTCTGTGGTGCAGTAGTTGCAATGAAAGTGATGGAAGCGTTATATGAAAAAATGGCACCGGAAGTGGATCTGGTGGACAAAATGCTTCCATTTGCAGGAATCGCTACAATCGGTGATGTGATGGATCTGCAGGATGAAAACCGGATTCTGGTGAAAGAAGGATTGCAAAGGCTTCATCACACCACGAACCTTGGTCTGCAGGAGCTGATCCGGGTAAATAATCTGGAACCGGAGAATATCAGTCCGTACCATATCGGATTCATTCTTGGTCCGTGTCTGAATGCTTCCGGACGACTGGATACGGCAAAACGGGCATTACAGCTGTTGCTGGCAGATAGCAGAGAGGAAGCGGCTGTACTGGCAGGTGACCTGAAAAATCTGAATGAGAGCCGTAAGGAGATGACGGCACAGGGACTGGAAAAAGCCATCGAGCAGGTGGAATCCACATCTATGATGGAAGATACGGTTCTGGTAGTCTTTCTTCCGGAATGTCATGAGAGTCTGGCGGGCATTATTGCCGGGCGGCTGCGGGAGAGATACCATAAACCCTCCTTCGTGCTGACAAGAGGAGAAGAGGGTGTCAAAGGTTCCGGACGGTCGATCGAATCGTATTCGATGTATGAAAAACTCTGCGAGTGCAAAGAATATCTGACAAAGTTCGGTGGACATCCGATGGCAGCAGGTCTCTCACTGGAAGAAGAAAATGTGGAACGTTTCCGAAGAAAACTTAATGAACAATCAGGACTGACAGAAGAAGATCTTGTGGAAAAGGTGACGATTGATGTGCCGATGCCAATTCATTATATCCGAAAAGATCTGGTGCAGGAACTGTCACTGCTCGAACCCTTCGGAAAAGGAAATGAGAAACCACTGTTTGCACAGAAAAATCTGTGGGTCAGCCAGATGCGTGTGTTCGGGAAGAACCGGAACGTGGTAAAGATGCGTCTGACGGATGAAAACGGATATCCGATGGACGGTGTGTACTTCGGGAATGGAGATGAATTTGCGGAAGAAGGGAGAGGAAAAAGGAAAATTTCTATCGTATACTACCCGGATATCAATATGTATCAGGGACGTGAAAGCTTACAGGTGATCATCCGGCATTATCAGTTTGATTGAGAGCGTTATTGAACAGTTACAAAATAACAAAAAATATTGCTCAAAAAGATAGTATATGGTACTATATATACAAAAGTATGGTATGCAGACCATGAATATAATGAAGCAGGAGAAAAGAGCGAGCTTACCTGGCGGCGCGCGCCGCTTTGGTTTCGTTTGCTCTTTTTCTTTTGAAATGTTTTGGGAGGAAAGAATGGCAAAATATGTAATGGCACTGGATGCAGGAACAACCAGCAACCGCTGCATCCTGTTTGACGAAAAGGGAAAAATGTGCAGTGTGGCACAGAAAGAATTTACCCAGTATTTTCCCAAGCCGGGCTGGGTAGAGCATGATGCCAGTGAAATCTGGTCCACTCAGCTTGGGGTAGCGGTGGAGGCTATGTCAAAGATTGGAGCATCAGCGGAAGATATCGCAGCTATTGGGATCACGAATCAGAGAGAAACTGCTATCGTGTGGGATCGTCATACCGGAGAACCGGTGTACCGGGCGATTGTCTGGCAGTGCCGCAGAACTTCAGAGTACTGTGACTCTCTGAAAGAAAAAGGACTGACAGAAGTTTTTCGTAAAAAAACCGGTTTGATCATAGATGCATATTTTGCCGGTACAAAGGTAAAATGGATCCTTGATAATGTACCGGGTGCACGGGAAAAAGCAGAAAAAGGAGATCTGTTATTCGGAACAGTGGAAACATGGCTGATCTGGAAATTGACAAAGGGAGCTGTTCATGTGACAGATTATTCCAACGCATCCCGTACATTGTTGTTCAATATCAATACTCTGGACTGGGATGAAGATATTTTGAAAGAATTGAATATTCCAAGATGTATGCTTCCCAAACCGATGCCGTCAAGCTGTGTATACGGCTGTGCGGATCCGGCATTTTTTGGAGGAAAGATTCCCATCGGTGGAGCGGCAGGAGACCAGCAGTCTGCATTGTTCGGACAGACCTGTTTTACACCGGGAGATGCAAAAAACACCTATGGAACCGGTTGTTTCTTGTTGATGAACACCGGAGAAGAGCCGGTATTTTCGGAAAATGGGCTGGTTACAACCATCGCCTGGGGAATCAATGGGAAAGTTTATTATGCACTGGAAGGATCCATTTTTGTGGCTGGAGCTGCGATACAGTGGCTGCGCGATGAACTGCGGGTGATTGATTCCGCGGCAGACTCCGAGTATATGGCTAAGAAAGTAAAAGATACCCACGGCTGCTATGTGGTTCCGGCATTTACCGGACTGGGCGCACCGTACTGGGATCAGTATGCCAGAGGAACCATTGTGGGTCTGACCCGTGGAGTCAACAAATACCATATTATCCGGGCAACTCTGGAATCAATAGCTTATCAGGCACATGATGTCATCAAGGCTATGGAAGCAGATGCGGGGATCCGGCTGAACGGGTTGAAAGTAGATGGCGGAGCAAGTGCCAATGATTTTCTGATGCAGACCCAGGCAGATATGATCCAGGCTCCGGTAAAACGTCCGTCCTGTGTGGAGACAACAGCGATGGGTGCCGCGTATCTTGCGGGACTGGCTGTGGGATACTGGAGGGATCAGGAAGAGGTAAGAGCCAATTGGTCTATTGACCGTACCTTTGAACCGGAGATTACTGTGGAAGAACAGGAAAAACGGATGAAGGGATGGAAAAAGGCGGTCCGTTATTCATTTAACTGGGCAAAAGAAGAAGACTGAGAACAACAGCAGTCAAGGTAAAGTAAAAGTAACTATTCAGTAGCCATTGTACCGCGAGGTGTTTTGGCATGAATATGCCAAAATCCCGAGACATACAAGCCAAAATGCCATCACCGAAGGTGATTTTAAATGCATTTTGGCTTGTAACTGTGAAGGTACTGAACAGTTACAAGTAAACAATCAAATAAGAACTTGCAGAGAACAGAGACAGGCAGGAAAAACATCCGGTGACGGGTGCTTTTCTGTCTGTCTTTTTTATTGAGTTACAGGAGGAAAAAGTATGTATGATGTAATCGTTATAGGAGCCGGTGTAAGCGGAAGTGCGACTGCCCGGGAATTATCCAGGTATGATCTGAAAGTGGGAGTACTGGAAAAAGAAGAGGATGTATGTTGTGGAACATCCAAGGCGAACAGCGGGATCGTTCATGCCGGATTTGATGCCCGTCCCGGCAGTCTGATGGCAAAGATGAATGTACGGGGGAATCAGATGATGGAACAACTGGCAGAAGATCTGGATATTCCTTTCGAGAGAAACGGTTCTCTGGTGTTATGTTTTGCAAAAGATGAAATGGAACGCCTGAAAAAACTGAAAAAACAGGGTGAAGAAAACGGGGTAAAAAGACTTCAGATTCTTTCCGGCGAAGAAGTACGCCGGATGGAACCGGATCTTTCTAAAGAAGTATATGCCGCATTGTATGCACCGACCGGCGGTATCGTGTGTCCTTTTGAACTGAATCTGGCCCTTGCGGAAAATGCCTGTCAAAACGGAGCAGAATTTTATTTTGATACGGTGGTGGAGCAGATTGAAAAGACGGAAGGCGGATATCGGATTCATGCCGGAGAGAAAACATATGAGACCCGTTGTGTGGTAAATGCAGCAGGTGTGTATGCAGATGTTTTTCACAATATGGTCAGTGAAAAAAAGATCCGTATTACACCGCGGAAGGGAGAATATTATCTGCTGGATAAAAAAGCGGGCACAACCGTACACCATACGATCTTTCAGATACCGGGAGCATACGGGAAAGGAGTCCTGGTGACACCTACTACTCACGGCAATCTCCTGGTGGGTCCGACGGCTGTGGATATTGAGGAAAAAGAAGGAACGAATACCACAAAAACAGGTCTGGATGAAGTGGCACAGAAAGCAGTGCGAAGTGTTCCAAATCTACCTCTTCGCCAGGTGATTACTTCTTTTGCAGGGCTCAGAGCTCATGAGGACGGACATGAATTTATCATTCGGGAAGTGGAAGATGCAGAGGGCTTTTTTGACTGTGCGGGAATCGAATCACCGGGACTTACCAGTGCACCGGCAATCGGAGAACTGGTGGCAGAACTTGTAACCGGTTATTTGTGTGCAAAGAAGAAACAGCATTTTGAGGAGAAAAGAAAAGGGCTTGTGAATCCGAAAAATCTTTCCAGAGAAGCATATCAGGAGCTGATCCGGGAAAATCCGGCCTACGGCAATGTAATCTGTCGGTGTGAGACGGTGACAGAGGGGGAAATTGTGGAAGCCATTCATCGATTGATTCCCGCGAAGTCACTTGACGGGGTGAAACGGAGAACCAGGGCCGGTATGGGAAGATGTCAGGCAGGTTTTTGCTCTCCGAAAACCATGGAGATTCTGGCAAGAGAATGGAAAGTGCCGATGGAGACAATCACAAAGGCCGGAAAAGATTCCCGGCTGATCAGAGGATACAATAAGGACAGCCTGTAGGCGAGGAGGAGTAAGATGAAGACAACATATGATATCGTAGTTATCGGTGGCGGACCAGCAGGTCTTGCCGCAGCCTGTGCAGCATATGACCAGGGGATACAGGATGTTCTGATCCTGGAGCGTGACAAAGAACTGGGAGGCATCTTGAACCAGTGTATCCATAACGGATTTGGACTGCATACATTTCAGGAAGAACTGACCGGACCGGAATATGCAAAAAGGTACGAGGCGGAAGCAGAAAAGAGAAAGATTTCCTGCCTTCTCGAGACGATGGTTCTGGATATCAGTCCGGAAAAAGAAATCACAGCCCTGAACCGGAAAGACGGATTATTTACCATTCAGGCGAAAGCGGTGATTCTTGCCATGGGGTGCAGGGAACGGCCGCGAGGGGCTTTGAATATTCCGGGGTATCGTCCGGCAGGTATCTATTCGGCAGGAACTGCCCAGAGGCTGGTAAACATTGAGGGATATCTTCCGGGCAGAGAAGTTGTGATTCTTGGCTCCGGAGATATTGGACTGATCATGGCAAGGAGAATGACGCTTGAAGGTGCGAAAGTCAAAGTTGTGGCAGAACTGATGCCGTATTCCGGCGGACTGAAACGTAATATTGTCCAGTGTCTGGATGATTTTGGAATCCCGTTGAAATTAAGTCATACAGTGGTGGATATCAAAGGAAAAGAACGGGTGGAATCTGTAACACTGGCACAGGTGGATGAAAACCGGAAGCCGATTCCGGGAACGGAAGAAGAGTATACCTGTGACACCCTGCTGTTATCCGTGGGGCTGATTCCGGAAAATGAACTTTCTGATAAACTCGGTGTTCAGCTTCATCCGGTGACTGGCGGTCCGGTGGTAAATGAGAGCTTGGAAACCAGTATTCCTGGAGTATTTGCCTGCGGTAACGTCCTCCATGTGCATGATCTGGTGGATTTTGTATCTCAGGAGGCAACTATGGCAGGAAACTGCGCGGCTGCATATGTAAAAACAGGAAGAACAGAAGAGACTGAAGAGATTCCGGTAAAATGTGGATCCGGTGTGCGCTATACAGTTCCGGCAAAGATCCGTCCGGCTTATATGGAAGAAAAACTGCCGGTGAGATTCCGGGTGGGACAGGTGTATCAGAAGGCAAGCATTACGGTACGATCCGGTGATACCGTACTTTTGAGAAAAAAACGTCCCATAATGGCACCGGGAGAGATGGAGACGGTATACATAAAAAAAGATTCTCTCTCACCGGACAATATCGGGAATGACATAACCATCAGCGTAGAGGAGGAGTAAACCATGGAAGAGAAAAAACTGACCTGTATCTGCTGCCCCATGGGATGTCAGCTGCAGGTTACAATCAGAGACGGACAGGTGGAAAAGGTAGAAGGAAATACCTGTAAAAGAGGAGCAGAATACGGGAAAAAAGAGGTGACCAACCCGACAAGAATTGTGACAACGACAGTGCGGGTGCATGGCGGCAGCCTTCCGGTGGTACCGGTAAAGACAGCTTCAGATATTCCGAAGAGTGCAGTGATGGACTGCATCCGACAGTTAAAAGAAGTGGTTGTAGAGGCTCCGGTGTACATCGGGGATGTGGTGCTGACAGAAGTTGCAGGAACAAAAATCGCGGTAATAATTACTAAAAATATCGAAAAACTTTGTGAAAAACAGAACTTGTGATCCCTCAGACTCTCAGGTAAAATAAATCGTAACTATTCAGCAGGTAGTATCTCGCGAGGCGTTTTGGCTCGTAACTGTGAAGGTACTGAACAGTTACAATAAATCAAATAAAAGCAAGAAAAGGAGACGGGAAGGAAATAATTATGGCGGTAAATGAAAAAAATATGACCAGCGGCTCCCCTGGGAAACTGATCATCACCTTTGCCATTCCACTGATGCTTGGAAACGTGTTCCAGCAATTTTATACGATGGCAGATACGATGATCGTCGGTCAGGTGGTCGGTGTGGAAGCTCTGGCAGCAGTGGGGGCTGCAGACTGGCTTGTCTGGCTGGTATTTGGTATCATGACAGGGATGGCGCAGGGGTTTTCGATTCTGATAGCGCAGTATTACGGTGCAGGAGAGAAAGAAAATCTGAAAAGAGCAGTAGCAAAAAGCTATGTACTGACAGCGATACTTTCAATAATTGTACTGGTATTGAGCGAAGTGACCGTTCAACAGGTACTGCAGTTTTTACATACTCCGGAGAATGTTATCGGACTGAGTTTGATGTATATACGAATGGTATTTGCAGGAATTCCAATCATTGCAGCGTATAACATTTTTGCCGCAATCCTGCGGGCACTGGGAAACAGCAGATCTCCTCTGATTGCCATGATTGTGGCAGCGTTGATCAATGTGGGACTGGATCTTCTGTTTGTGGCAGTGTTTGGCTGGGGTGTACTGGGAGCAGCGATTGCCACGGTGATCGCACAGGGGTTTTCAGCAGCGTATTGTCTGTCGGTCCTGCGGCACATTCCGGATGTGCGTCTGACAAGAGAAGATTTTCATCAGCAGCCGGCGATGAGTCTGCGGCTTTTAAAACTGGCAGCTCCGCTGGCAATACAGAACGTGATTATTTCTGTAGGAGGACTTACGGTACAGTACGTGGTGAATGGATTTGGATTCCTGTTTGTGGCAGGATTTACAGCTGCTAATAAGTTGTACGGTGTGCTTGAGATGGCATCGTTATCCTATGGCTATGCCATTACCACGTATGTAGGACAAAACCTCGGTGCCAAAAAATATCGCAGGATCCGAAATGGTGTCCGCAGTGGCGTTTACATGGCACTGATCACATCTATTGTGATATCCGGTGTGATGGTGATTACCGGAAGAAATATCCTGTCACTGTTTGTATCCGGAGAAGCGGGGCAGGTAAAACAGGTATTGGATATTGCATACAAGTATCTGTTTATAATGGCAATATTTCTGTGGGTTTTATATCTTCTGTATGTCTATCGTTCAGCCATTCAGGGACTGGGCAATACACTGATACCGCTTGCCAGCGGTGTTGTGGAATTCTGCATGCGAGTGGGTGTGGCGCTGTTGCTGCCGAAACTGATCGGTGAGGATGGAATTTTTTATGCGGAGATCAGTGCATGGAGCGGAGCGGCGATTTTACTGATCGTCAGTTATGTGGTAATTATACGAAAATATAAAGAATAAGGTTTCCTCTTCAATTTTTCCCGGTTTCGTGGTATGATGAAGCCAGTTCGGGATTGTCCGGAAAGCTATCGGCGCAGAGAGAGGAATCAATATGAAATGTGAAGAAGCACTGACAAAAATAGAGGCATATATCAATCATACATTGAACGGGCGGGAACTGGAAGAGTTTCTGGAACATGTAACATCCTGTCAGGAGTGCTATGATGAGCTTGAGACCTATTATATTATCAGTGTGGGTATGCGATATCTGGAAGAGGAAAATCTGGAATCTTATAATATTCCAAAGATGTTGCAGGAAGATCTGCACACCAGAGAACGGCAGGTGCGAAGGAGAAATATTCTCCGGAAAACAGCGGTTCTTCTTGGTGTGCTTTTTTTCATAGTGATACTGGTTCTGGGACTTTCCTATCTGGGACATCTGGAACTGCCCAGACTTTTTAATTTACATTTGTTGTTCAGTTTGTAAAAGTCTGAGAAAGGTAACTATTCAGTAGCCACTGTCCCGCGAGGTGTTTTGACATGAATATGTC